>JAEEGL014127928.1_pt1 | contig 14451 bp, 11 predicted proteins | sample 9134231 | NCBI WGS metagenome assembly JAEEGL01 (sample SAMN16246548, study PRJNA631951) | gut metagenome | biome: gut microbiome; feature: rumen; material: fiber-attached | host: Bos | place: Iran: Karaj | collected 2018-10
CGTCCTCTCCAAGAAGAACGAGAAGAACCACGCGAAGTTCATGTGTCCCGCCGGGAAGGGCGTGGTGCCGTGGAAGGAAGTGAAGCAGCACCTCGACGCGAACAAGGTCAAGGCGCCGTTCACGGTCCACTTCGAGTACGATTTCGACAAGACCGACCTCGTCAAGACGGTGAAGGAGGAGCTCGACTTCTTCAAGGGAGTGTTCGCATGACGACGCGCCGGGGGTTTCTCGCGCAGGCGGGCGGTGCTCTGGCGCTCGCGGGTACTCGGCCTGCACGGGGTGCAGGTCCTACCACTGGGGAGGGCCGCGCTGCTGCGCGGCCTGAACGCCCGATCACGATCGCGCGCACCGGGTGCGGGTTCGAGCGCGAGCCGATGGTGCGTCCGTTCGGCTTCAAGGGCGGCTATCTCACGGAGGAGTGGATCGTCTCCGCCTATGTTCGCGCGACATCCGGGAAGCACGGCATCGGCCTCGGCACCCAAAGCTGCCTTTGGTCGGACGCGAGCGTGTTCGCCGCCAATTCGGAGGCTGGCGGCAACGCGATCATGTTCTCGATGACGCAGTACGCGCTCAAGCTTCTCGTCGGAAAAACCTTTACCTCGCCCGTCGAGCTTAACGACTGGCTCTGGCCGCAGGTGTGGGAATACGGCAAGAAAATTTCGGCGAATCCCAAGCTCCGCGCCACCTACGCGCTCAACGCGCTCGTCGCCGTCGATAACGCCGTGTGGGTGCTGTTTGCGCGCGAAAACGGTTTGAAGTCATTCGACGAAATGATACCGGTCGCGTACAAACCCGCGCTTTCGAGCCGTCACGCGAAGTGCGCGTCCATCCCGCTCTTCTCCTACAAGGTGCCGGTCGCCGAAATCAAGGAGGCTGTCGATTCGGGCTACTTCTTCATGAAGATCAAAATTGGCCAGCCAGGCTCGCAGGAAGAGATGCTTGCAAAAGATATGGCGCGTGTCTCAGAAATCCACTCGGTGCTAAAGGACTGCCGCACGCCCTACACGAAGACAGGGAAGCTGCCCTACTACTTCGACGCGAACGGCCGCTACGAGAAGAAGGAGACGTTCTTGAGGTTCATCGACCACCTGAAGAAGATCGGCGCCTACGACCAGGTGGCGATCGTCGAGGAGCCGTTCGACGAATATGCGGACATCGACGTGAACGACATCCCTCTGCGCCTGGCCGCCGACGAGTCGGCGCATACGGTGAAGGACGCACTGGAGCGCATCAAGATGGGCTACCGCGCCATGGCCCTGAAGCCCATCGCGAAGACGATGTCCATGTCCATGAAGATCGCCCAGGCGGCGTTCGAACGAGACATCCCGTGCTTCTGCGCGGATCTCACGGTCTGCCCCGCGATGGTTGAATGGAACAAGGCCGTCGCCGCGCGCCTTCCGGCGTTTCCGGGTATCGGCGATCTCGGGCTCGTCGAGACGAACGGCCACATGAACTTCCGGAACTGGGAGACGATGCGCAAGGATCTCGCCTACCCCGATGCGCACTGGTCGCGCACGGAGAAGGGCGTCTTCGAATGCGATGCCGACTACTACGCCAAATCCGGCGGCATCCTCGAACCGATGCCGAGGTATGAAAAGTTCTACGAAGGACTTCGGACTTAAGACTTCCAACTTCTTCATGTCCGATGTCCTCAGTCCTGAAGTCTGAAGTCTGACGTCCTAAGTCCTAAACCAATTTGAAACCAAAAGGAAAACAACAATGCAAAGACGTGAATTTATCAAGACGGCGGCCATGGCGGCGGGCATGCCGTTCTTGTTCGGCGGATGCCGCACGTTCCGCGGTAATTCCAAAATTAACGTGGCAATCATCGGCTGCGGACGCATCTCGACGGAGTTCGAGGTGCCGGGCGTTCTGGCGCGATCCGACATCGCCCGTATCGTCGCCGTCTGCGATCTCGACATGAAGCGGGCGAAGCTTACCGCCGACCGCGTGGAGAAGGCCTACGCGGACGGCACGAAGATTCGCATCTACAAGGACTACAAGGAGGTCTGTGCGCAGACGGATGTTGATGCCGTGATGATCTGTCTGCCGGACTTCTGGCATGCGCTCGTGGCGACAACCGCGATCTGTTCGCGCAAGGCAGTATGGCTGCAGAAGCCATTTGCGCAGACGATACGGGAAGGTCGGCTTCTCGCCAATCTGGCCAAGCGGTACAACACCGTTTTCCAGGTCGGTTCCCAGCAGCGCAACTGGAGCCAGTTCCAGGCTGCCGTCAAGGCTGTGCGCGCGGGCGTCCTGGGGGACATCATGCGTGTTGAGGTCGGTCTCGGGACGGATCCCGCCGGCGGGTCGAGCGCACCGCAGAAGGCTCCCGCCACCTTTGACTACCAGACCTGGCTAGGGCCGACGGATCCGTCCGCGCCCTATTGCGAATCGCGCTGTCATTCCCAGACGAACCAGCGCGAACGGCCGGGCTGGATTGAGCTGATGCCCTACGGCTGGGGCATGATCACGAATTGGGGCGCGCACCACCTGGACATCGCACGATGGGGACTGGGCGCGGCAGGGCCGGAATCGGTGACGGGCACGTGCACATGGCTCGACACGAGCGGCGGAAAGCTCTGGAATGTCCATGACACCTACGACCTTCACTTTGCGTTCAACGGCGGCAAAACGGATGTGCATGTCACCGACAAGTATCAGCTTGGCGTGAAGTTCATCGGCGAGAAGGGCGACTGGATATTCTGCACGAGAGGCGCTTTCAAGGTGACGCCCACCGATCCCGATCCGGTCGTCAAACCCGGCGAGATGGGGCCTCTGGAGGCATCGCGACCAGAAGTGATGCCGAAGATGTGGAAAATGGAGAAGACCTGCCTGCAGCTGCACGTTGACGACTGGCTGGAGGCGATCGTGGCGAACGATCCGTCGCAGACCGCCACCAATGCGGAGGAAGGGCATCTGTCCACGGCGCTTTCCTCGCTCGGCATGATGTGCATGGAGCTCGGGCGCGGCAGAAAGGACGGCTTTTCGCTGAACTGGGACGTCAAGCGCGAAACGACCGGCAAGGCGGAGTACGATGCGCTTATGAAGCCGTTCGCGAACGACAAGTTCAGCCTTAATGCCAACCTTGCCGAGTATGGTCTGAATTTGGACCAGGTGATGGGCGGCATTAGGGGTGGCTCCTTTTGATACAGTTCTTTGATACAGACGCTCTACTTGAAATCGATTGAAAGACAGGCGGAAGCAGGGGAATCGTCCTTACACCCACTTGTGTGCGATGTGACGGAATCATATTGACGGACGATTGGTTGGTGGTGGTTAGTTAGGTCGTGGTTGTTTTGTGGTTGGGGGGTAGTTAGTTTTGTGGTTGGTAGTTGGTTGGTAGGTGGTGGGTTGGTAGTTGGTTGGTGGTTGGTTGATTTGGCGAGTCTGTTTTTGTTCTGCGTTCATCCTTGCGCCATGCGACGGTTGCGTGTTTTTCAGAGCTGGCTCAACGTCCCGACTGGCTACTGACTTCCAAATGGCTTGCGACTGGCGGCAGATTGCGCGTTCCTCTAAGGTGATTCAGCGTTCAGACTTGCAAGTGGATAGCAAGCGTACATCCGTCGGCATCTTGACAGATGGACCGTTTTATTGTATCCTATTCCGCAAAGTTCCGGGCATCGGGTTTCGGAACAAACAATTAAGGAGTCCTATGAAGATTGGTATGATTGGTACGGCCGCCTTGGCGGCGATGACGTTGATCGGCTGCGGCAAGGCAGAACCAGAGATCGCGGAGGAGGCCGCCGTAAAGGTCAACGGCGAGACGCTTGCGCAGAGTCAGCTTGATGCCGACGTCGCAAAGCTCATCGAAGCGCGCAAGGCGCAGATCCCGCCGGATCAGCTGGCGCAGGCGAAGGAAATGTTCGCCAGGCAGATCGCGCAGACATTTGTCATGAAGTCGCTTTTGATGGGCGAGGCAAAGCGCCTTGGCGTCAAGGTGACGCCAGAGGAACGCAAGGCCCGCGAGGAAGAGTTCGTCAAGCAGAGCGCGGGCATGCCCGGTGCGCCGAAGTCGCTGGCCGAGTTTGCCGAGAAGTATCCTCTCGGCAAGGATCGCGCCCTCCAGGAGTTCGAAGACGGCATCTTGATCCAGAAGCTTCTGGAGCAGGAGGTTGGTTCAAAGATAAAGATCGACCCCAAGGAGGTTGAAAAGCAGCTTGCGGACATGCAGAAGAACGCGAAGGAGTCTTCCGAAAAGACCGCCAGCGCGGAAACGAAGATCAAGGAACTCAAGAAGCAGCTTGAAGGGCTCAAGGGCGATGAGCTTTCGAAGAAGTTCGCGGAGCTCGCCAAGGCGAATTCCGATTGCCCGTCCAAGGAAAAAGGCGGCGATCTGGGCGAATTCACCAAGGGACGCATGGTTCCCGAATTCGAGAAGGTCGCCTTCGCGCTTCCTCTCGGCCAGATTTCCGATCCCGTCAAGACGCAGTTCGGCTGGCATCTCATCATGACGACGAAGAAGACGCCCGCCGTAGAGGCCAAGGGCGACACGCCGGCTTCTCCCGAGAAGGTCCAGGCCTCCCACATCCTGTTGATGGCCCGCGAGGCGCCGAAGGTTCCCACCAAGGACGAGATCGAGAAGATGATGAAAGGGCGCCAGCAGCAGCAGGCGATGCGCGCCTATTTCGATGATCTCCGCGCCAAGGCGCAGATAGAATCCACGAAGTTCCCGGATCTCGTCGAGAAGCCCGCTCCCAAGGCACCCGCTGCAGCCAAGGTACCCGCGCCCAAGGCACCACCCGCGGCGGCCAAGGCGCCTGCACCCAAGAAGGCGCCTGCGGCTAAGCCTGCGGTGGAATCCAAGCCTGTGCAGGTGAAGCCTGCCGCGAAACCTGCGGCAACGACGGTTTCCTCGCAGCCTGTCAAGGCCCCGGCGGCAAAGCCGGCCGAAGCCAAGAAGTAACCGGTAACTGGATTGGACCGTCAGCGCCTTTCCGTACGGCGAGGATGCGCATGAAGCGCATCTAGCGCGGCGGAGAGGCGCTCGCGTTTTATGCGTTCGGCGACCCGCGGGTCTGGTCCGAAGAGTGTGGGTTCGGGGTCTTCTGGCGCATCTACGATATCGGTGACGCCAAATCCTATCAACCGTATCTTTCGCCTGGCGGCTGTGGTTTCCCTGCCTGAAGGCAAGATGGTCTTCTCGGGCCATTCGGCGTCGAAGAGTTCCAGCGCCTTGTGGCGGAAGGTTATGTCATCGCGCGCGGCCAGGTCGAAATGGGATTGCCTCGTGAAGGTGTTGAAGGCAGCGTCGCGCAGCTTTAGCTTTGCGGTACGCGCCCAGCGTTCTTCGCCACGGAATCTGCGGCCTACTTCTTCGACGAGTTCCAGCAGTGTCTCGCGTACGGCGTCGCGATTCGATTCGTCTTCTGCGAATGTATGTTCGCGCGATACCGATTTCTCGGCGGCCCCCTCCGTGTAGACGGTGTCGTCGGCTATGCCGAACGCGTGCGCCTGTATCGATTCTGCGGCGGATTCGCCAAGTATCCGTACGAGAAACGCCGGATCGGCGCGTTGAAGATCCCCGCATGTCTTGAAGCCGTAGCGCGCGAGCAGTTCGTTCGTCTTGCGTCCTACGCCCCACAATATGCCGATCGGCTTGGATTCGAGGAACGACCGTATCCCCTCGGGGTCGAACGGCATTTCGAAAAGTCCGTCCGGCTTGCGTTGCTCGCTGGCCACTTTCGCCAGGAGGCGGTTCGGCCCGAGCCCCACGGAACATGTGACGCCGCAAGTTCGTTTCACTTCGGCCCTGAGTTTCTCCGCAAGCGACACCCTGTCGCCGAAAAGATGTATCGACCCCGTGATGTCGAGAAACGCCTCGTCGATCGACACCGCCTCGACGAAAGGGGTGTAATGCCCGAAAATCTCGAACACCTGCGAGGAGACTTCCGAGTAGACGTGCATGCGAGGCTTCGCGAATATGCCGTGCGGACAGCGCTGGAAGGCGGTCCTGGACGGCATTGCGGAATGTACGCCGAACCGCCGGGCCTCGTACGAGCATGTCGATACGACGCCGCGCTCGTGCGGTCCGGCCCCGACTATGACGGGCTTGCCGCGCCACTCGGGGTGGTCGCGCTGTTCTATCGACGCGAAGAATGCGTCCATGTCGACATGCAATATACAAGTTCCGGTCACAGGTAAAGTATAGCATAGTCGGACGGATTTTGGTATACTGCTCAGCATGCACAAGAAATTCGGTCTGATATGGATGCTCCTCGTCGCGATGGCGGCGGGTGCCGCGATTGGCGCGTTTGCGCCCGGATGCGTGATACGCGCGCTAAATTGCTTCAGCGGCATTTTCGGGCAGTTCATCAAGTTCATGGTGCCGTTCATAATAGTCGGGCTTGTGACGCCCGCCATTGCGGAGACCGGCCGGAGCGCCGGCCGCCTGTTGCTTTTGACGATGGGGATCGCATATGCATCGACGCTGTTTTCAGGCTTGTTCGCCCTCGCGATCTCGGACGTGGTTTTTCCCGCCTGGATGACAGGCAGTCTCAATGAACTTGCCGATGCGCACAAGTTCCCAGCGTACTTCGTGATCAAGATACCGCCCGTGCTGGATGTGACGACCGCGCTTGTCACGGCATTCATGTTCGGGCTGGGCATGGAGGCCGTCAACGCCGAACCGCTGCGGCGGGCGTTCAATTCGCTGCGCGATGTGGTGTCCCTTGCGATCAAGAAGGCCGTAATGCCTCTTCTGCCCGCCTACATCATGGTTGTCATAGCGGACCTTACCGCCAGCGGCAGGCTCATGTCCATTGGCGGCGAATGCCTGAAGATCATGGGGCTTGCGATGGCGGTCACGACCATGGTCTTGCTCATACAATACGTGGTGGCGGGCATGATAGCGGGACGCAATCCTTTCAAGGCGCTATGGAACATGCTGCCGGCATATCTTACCGGCTGGGGATGCTGCTCCTCGGCCGCGACCATACCCGTTTCGCTGCGGCAGGTGCGGGAGAACGGCGTGTCGGACGAGACTGCGGACCTGGTGGTGCCGCTTTGCGCAAACGTCCATCTCGCCGGCAGCATGGCGAACATGGTCGTATATACGGCCGGTTTCCTCGTGTTGGCGGGGCAGCCCATCACGCTGGGCGCCTATGCGGAATTCATCCTCATGGTGAGCATCGTCGCAGTGGCATCCCCTGGCATACCCGGTGGCGTCGTGCTCGCATCGGCCGCCATAGCGGAGACGACACTCGGCTTCACCCCCGAACGCTACGCTCTCGTGATCGCGACATACATGGCGCTGGACGGCATGGGTACGGCCTGCAACCTTACGGGCGACGGCGCGATCGCCTTGATTGTCGACCGGTTCCGGAAACGCATGACCGCAAAGGATTCGCGACAGTGTGGATGACACCGCAGCGGCATTCTCAAAAGGTTGGCTCGCCGCCCGATATTATGGTATAATGATTACCGTTTTTCGACTCATTTCCAAAACTACTGAAAGGAATAAAGATGGAATCAAATCGCAGAGATTTTCTGAAGGGTTTCGCCTGGATGGGCGCCGCGGCCATGGCCGCCGGTTGCGCACCCGGCCGCTTACGCATGGGCGGTACGATGCAGGGTTTTGCCGCGCCGGCGCTTAAAAAGGTGCGTGTGGGCGTCGTGGGCCTCGGCATGCGCGGTCGCGGCGCGGTGCACCGGCTCGCAAACATTCCCGGCGTGCAGGTGTGCGCCCTGTGCGATCTCGTCGAGGATCGCATCGCGGCCCAGCAGAAGTGGCTCAAGGACAACGGCAAGGCCGCGGCGAAGACGTTCTTCGGGTCCAAGGATGAATGGCGCAAGATGTGCGCCTGGGACGGCATTGACGTGGTCTACAACACCACCAGCTGGGACATGCACGTGCCGATCGCCCTGGAGGCGATGGAAAACGGCAAGCACGTCTTCATCGAAGTGCCTTCTGCGATGTATATCGAGGACTGCTGGGCGCTCGTCGAGACGAGCGAACGCACGAAGCGCCACTGCATGCAGCTCGAGAACTGCTGCTACGGCGAATGCGAGATGTTCGCGCTCAACCTCTGCCGGCAGGGCATCCTTGGCGAGCTGGTGCATGGCGAGGGCGCGTACATCCACGACCTCAGGACGCTCTGCTACCAGCCTTCCGAGAAAGGCGGGTACTACAACAATTGGCGCCTGAAGTGGAACATCGCGCACAAGGGGAACCAGTATCCGACGCACGGGCTCGGCCCCATCTGCCAATACATGAACATCAACCGCGGCGACCGTTTCGACTATCTCGTTTCGCTGGAGTCCAATCAATACAACTACGAAGCCTATGGTCTCGCGGCGGGCATCGATTGGCGCAAGACGGCGAAGGTCGGCATGGGCGACATGAACACGACCCTTGTGAAGACGGCGCTGGGGAAGTCGATCATGATCCAGCATGACGTCTCAAGTCCGCGTCCCTACAGCCGCATCAACAAGATCACCGGCACGAAGGGAACCTTCACGGGCGGCGTGTTCGCTGAACCGGAAAAGATGGCTCTCTCCGAATGGCCCGCCCGCATGGGGTGGGAAGACAAGCCGGGCGCAGGGGTGCATTCGTATTTCAACCCGAAGAAGTCCGCCGAGATGCGCGAGAAGTACAAGCATCCGCTGTGGAAGGCCGCCGGCGAAATTGCCAAGAAGGTCGGCGGACATGGCGGCATGGACTTCTTGATGGATCTGCGCTGGGCGTTCTGCCTGCAGAACGGATTGCCTCTCGACATGGACGTCTACGATCTGGCGGCGTGGTGCTCCATCTGCGAACTTTCCGAAAAGTCCGTCAGGAACCGCAGCGGTTCGGTGGATGTCCCCGACTTCACCCGTGGCGGATGGCGCACGGCCAAGCCGCTCGGCATCGTGAACATCGATCTCGGGAAGATGGGCGTCGATTCCGGTTCGGTGAAGGCCGACAAGGCCGCCCTCAACGTCTAGGAGCTGGCGGATGGCGCTTCAGACGCTAGTGATTGTCGCATGGATGCTGTGCGCGGCCCTGTTCGCCGCCTACGCGGCATCCATCGCCGGCGAGATCACCTACGTCACGCTGGCCGACGGCCGGCGTACGGAGCGCCGCCTTCCCCTCATATTCCGCATGCTTCTGCCGTTCGCGGCGAATTTCCGTCCGTGGCTCGCCAGGCCGGCTTTTTCCAGGTCGCGCGAACGGGTGGAGAAGATGCTCGTCTCGGCCGGGATGGAAGGCCTCCTTTCCGGCACCGAGTTTCTGGCGCTGAAATATCTCGTGCCCATTGCGCTCGGCGGCGCATTCGCGTTTTTTACCTTGCTGCTTTCGACGCTCATGCCCGGTTCCTTCATCGCCGACAACAGGCTGGCCTTGATCGTTCTCGGCTTCGCGTACGGATACCTTTATCCCATGTCATGGCTCAGGCGCACCTTGCGCAGGCGGCATAACGAGATAATGAAAGCGCTGCCGTTCGTGCTGGACCTGCTTACGCTGAGCGTCGAGGCCGGCATGGACTTCATGGGCGCGCTCCAGCGCAATTGCGAACGGCGGAAGCTGGATGCGCTCAACGAGGAACTTATCCGCATGATACGCGAGATACAGGTGGGCACTCCGCGCCGCATCGCGCTCAAGAACCTTTCGGCGCGTGTCGGGCAGAGCGACCTCACGTCTGTCGCGCATGCCCTTGTGCAGGCCGACGAACTGGGCGTATCCATCGGCGCCATACTGCGCATACAGTCCGAGCAGCTGCGTGGCCGCCGTTTCGACCGCGCCGAGAAACTCGCCAACGAGGCGCCGGTGAAGATACTCGTGCCGCTGCTTGTGTGCATATTCCCGTCGGTTTTCATAATACTCCTTGGCCCGCTCATCATGCAGGCCGCCAAGAACCTGTTCTGAAGAGGGATGTCATGGATACGCAACCACTTGAACTAGCAGTGACGGTAGGTCCCATAAAGGGACAGCGATTTACGGTGCCGGATGCAGGCCTGCGTCTGGGACGCTCCTCATCCTGCGAGATCGCCATATCGGACCCTGCGCTCTCCCGCAATCATTGCCTTTTCGAGTTCAGGGACGGCTCCATGTGGGTGACCGATCTCGCAAGCGCCAATGGAACGATCGTCAACGGGACGGAGCTTGGCTCGGAGTCGTTCAAACTCAAGGCGGGCGATGTGATATCGGTGGGCGAGAGCGAGCTCAAGGTCGTCGTCGCCGGCGAGGCCGAGCAAGAGCCCGCGCCGGTCGATCTTGGATTGGGCGGTGATGCGGAAGGGACCGGGGAAGACGGTTCCGCCGATGCGACTCACGTAAAACCCAACATAATGCGTCTCGCCCTGTGGGGCCTGGCCGGGGTCGCGGTGCTTGTCGCGGCCTACATGATCATCGGAACGCCTGCGCAGGTGGAGGTGGAACCCGCCGAACCTGCCGCAATCGAAGAGCCTGCAAACGCCGGGGAACTCGCGGCCATCGTGTTCGAGAAGGTGAAGGCGTCGCCGGAAGGCATATGCCGCTTCGCCCTTACCTATCATGCCGCGGACGGCACTTTGGCGGCGACGGTCGACGACGTGCCTACCGCCAACAGGCATGTCGAGAAATCCGTCAAGCTTGCCGATGCGAAGAAGGAGCGCATCGACAAGATGCTGAAGGACGATTCCCTGTACGCCCTGGCACCGTCATATGTAGGCATGCCGCTCAGGCAGGGCGAGTTGAAATCTATACGGCTCAAGGTCGTTCGCACGACAGGCGTATTCATGACGTTCGTCGAGAACGACCAGGAGCCCGAAGCTCTGCGCGACGCGCGCGAGCAGCTTGAGGCGTTCGCGAAGAACGAACTGGGGATATGGGGGATAGACAAGTCGATCGAAGAACTCAAGACGATGAGCGCCGATGCCCGCCGTGCGGGAGACGCCAAGTGGGACGAACGTGACGTACGGCACGGAAACCTTGCGCAGGCCATCGTTTCGTACAACGAGGCCGTCATGCTGCTTGACACCGTCAATCCCAAGCCCGAGGGATACGATTCGCTGACGGCCCGCCTGCGCGAGGCCAAGGAGGAGCTCGACAGGCGTTACCGCGAGCAGTGCTTCCGGGCCGACAAGGCGGTGAACCTGAAGGATTGGCAGACGGCTCTTCTGGAACTCAGGGTGCTGTGCGATCTTGTGCCGGACGACAGGGATCCCCGCCATGCCGAGGCCAACGCGAAACTGCTGGACGTCGAGGCGCGTCAGAAGGAGGGCGGAAAGTGATGTACACGGCACATGTGTCTAATTGCGGTGCAAGACTGCTCGCCGCCATGGTTGCGGCTCTCGCCATGCTGGACGCCCAGGCCAGGCAGCCTTCGCGCGTCGATGTCACCTCTCTGCCCGATTCGGCCCGCGTGTCCGTCGACGGTTCCCCGCGCGGAACTACGCCACTGCAGATATTCGACCTCAAGCCGGGCCGCCATCTCTTCCACATAGAGGCGCCGGGATTCCAGTCCGTGGACGAATTCCTGACAGTCGGTGATGAAGGTTCGTTCCAGCAGAAGCATTTCGAGCTCGTGCAGGAGAAGGCGCTCATGCTTTTGCGCACCGATCCGGAAGGCGCCGAGGTCAAGTGCCAGGGGCTGCATTACGGCGTGACGCCTCTCTTGGTTACGACGCTTGCCACGGATGCCGAATACGCGTTCGAGCTCTCGCGGCCGGGGTATCGTCCGGCAAAGATCCTCGCGAAACCATCCGGGCGGACGCCTCTCGTAGTCACGGAGCGTCTGGTCATAGATTCCGGCGTGCTTGAGTGTATTACGGAGCCCGCCGGCGCGGAAGTCGTGATAAACGGCATCGCGCGCGGCAACACGCCGGTTACCGTGGAGAATATCGCAAAGGGCGACGCCACGGTTTCGTTCCGCATGAAAGGGTATCGCAGCGAGACGCGGCAGGTGGTGGTTTCGCCGGACGGCCGCAAACAGACGGTTTCCGTGAAGCTTGCCGGTTTGCCGGCCACGTTGCACCTCGTCTCTTCGCCGGAAGGCGCACGCGTCTTCGTGGACGACAACTACCAGGGCAAGACGCCTACTTCGGCGCCGCAGCTGAAGGCCGGGGAACACAAGGTGAGGATAGAACTGGACGGGCATGCCACGCAGGAACGTACGGTCTATGTCGAAAACGGCGGCGAATCGACCGAGACCTTCCAGATGGAAAGCGTGCTTGGCAGACTGGAGATCGTCACCGTCCCTGCAGGTGCAAAGGTGACTGTGGACGGCAAGGCCGTGGGAACCACGAGAATGACGCAGGGATCAACCAGATCTGCCGTGTTGGCGGTGGAAAAGGTGTCCGCCGGCGACCGTTCCATCGTCGTTTCCGCTCCCGGCTGCCAGGATGTCGCGCGAAAGGTCAAGGTGCCCCCCAAGGGCACGGCCAGCGTCACGATAGCCCTTAAGCGGCTTTTCGTCCCCGATACGGAGATCGAGACAGTCCAGGGCACGACAAGACGCGGCGTGCTGATAGGCGACGGCAAAGAGGTCGATGGCGTACACCTCGAGGTGTCGCCCGGCGTCGAACAGGTCTTCCCTCACGACACGATCCGTAAACTTCGCCAGCTGCCGCACTGATGAAGACGCGTCTCGACGTTCTGCTTGCAGAGCGCGGGCTTGCGCCATCGCGTACGGTCGCGCAGTCGCTGGTTCTCGAGGGCAAGGTCCGCGTCGGCGGGCAGGTCGAGACCAAATGCGGACGCATGGTCGCCGCAGACGCCGTACTTTCCGTCGAGACGCCGCCGAGGTTCGTTTCCCGTGGCGGCGAGAAGCTGGAAGGCGCCTTCGCCGCCTTCCCCGGCTGGTCGGTGGATGGACAGGTGTGTCTGGATGTAGGTTCTTCCACGGGTGGATTCACCGACTGCATGCTGCAGCATGGCGCGAAGCGCGTAATGGCGATCGACGTGGGAACCAACCAGCTTGCATACAGCCTGCGCACGGATCCGAGGGTATGGGTGCGGGAGAACTTCAATGCGCGCAACCTCACCATAGGCGATCTGCCGGAACGTCCCACACGCGCGGTTACCGACGTGAGTTTCATATCGCTCAAGTTGATACTGCCGCCGATGGCCGCAGTACTGCTGCCGGGCGGCGAAATCGTATCCCTCGTCAAGCCGCAGTTCGAGGCCGGCCGGGGACAGGCCCCTGGCGGCGTCGTTTCAGACCCGGAGGTTCGCCGCCGCGTTCTTGAAGATATAATAGCCTTCGGCACGCAGACCCTCGGGCTGGAGATCCTCGGTACCGCTGAATCGCCCATCCGCGGCCGCGAGAAGGGAAATATCGAATATCTGGCGTACTGGCGGTTGAAAGAATGCGGATGTATGGTATAATACGGAACATGAAAACTGCAAACAGTCTAGGTAAAGTGTTGATTGCGGCCTGCGCCGCGGTCTGTGTGACGTCCGTATCGGCCAAGGCGCTTAAAGTGCTGATGATCGGAAACAGCTTCTCCATTTGCGTGCTGAAGGAAATGCCGCAGTGCGCGGCGGACGCGGGCGACACGCTGGATCTCGCATCGCTCTATATCGGCGGATGTCCCCTCGACCTGCATTGGGCGAACGTCGAGAAGTCTTCCGATCCGGACTTCAAGCCGTACACATTCACGTGGGACTACGCATCGGTGAAGGACAAGTCCGCCGTCCCTGTCGCGAAGCTCGGCGACAAGACGAACATCCCACAGGCTCTGGTCGCCGACAAATGGGATATCGTAACCATCCAGCAGGCCAGCGGCAAGAGCGCATTCCCCGAGACGTACGAGCCGTTTGCAGGCAAGCTGATAGCCAAGATACGGGAACTTGCGCCACAGGCCAGGATCGTCATCCAGGAGACGTGGAGCTACGCCCCATACGACAGGCGCCTCGCGAAGTGGAAGATGACCCCCGCCGAGATGCATGCGGCCCTGAAGAAGGCTTACGGACAGTTGGCGGCACGTTATGGCTTCAGCATCATACCGGTCGGCGATGCCGTTCAGCTGTATCGCAGCCAGCTGCCTGTCGAGTACGGCAAGTTGCTCACGGAAGAAGAGATTGCCGCCATCCCCAAACCGGCGGTATTCGATTTCCACGGCGACGTCACGGGCAATTCGAGTTGGAGCAAGGGACGCAAGGGCCAGAAGGACGCCGATGTCCGCCGCCTACGGCTCGATCCCGCACACCTCAACTCTCAAGGCCATTACCTTCAGGCTCTGGTATGGCAGGCGGCTCTCTTCGGCACCGACGTGACGAAGCTCAAGTATCGTCCGCCAGCGGTTTCGCAGGAAAAGGCCGCGCTCATGCGCAAATGCGCGATGGAGGCCGTGCAGAAGGCGGCACGGCCCAATCCATGAGCAGAGGATGAAAAGGAAATATGACATGAAGAAGATGATATCCGATCAGGTGAAACTTGGAAACGAGCGTGCGCCGCACAGGTCGCTTTTCTTCGCGACGGGCATGAAGCGCGCTGACATGAAAAAGCCCTTCATAGGCATCTGCAATTCATACGAGTCGTTCGTCC
>JAEEGL016092724.1_pt1 | contig 14451 bp, 15 predicted proteins | sample 9134231 | NCBI WGS metagenome assembly JAEEGL01 (sample SAMN16246548, study PRJNA631951) | gut metagenome | biome: gut microbiome; feature: rumen; material: fiber-attached | host: Bos | place: Iran: Karaj | collected 2018-10
CTTATGTTTTCAGATATGCCCCGCGTTCTTTTCAGCGTTGACTTTGTACGCAATCAGATGCATCACATAATCAGGCATTGTTCTTCCACCCAGTTCCCACTCCTGAACGGTGCGATAAGGAATTCCAATCCAGTTGCAGAACTCCTTCCTGTTAAGCCCTGTGAGATACCTGATAGCCCGAATCTGTAACACAGTCTGTCTTTCCTTAAGTTCTTCTTTACTCGAGGCTTCAATCTCTATTTCCAATCCCTCAATGTTAAAACAATATGATTTCTTTGCCATATTCTTGTCCTCCGAAAAACACACAATGTGTACACAACTACAATTTGTAGTATATGCACGCATTGAGTGCATGCCAATATACAAAAATATATGTTTAAAAAAGGGCGGTTATGTGGGTATAATTAAATATATGGAGGTCGAAATTATGAGTACATTGGTTACATATTTCAGTGCTGAAGGAACAACTAAAAAGGTCGCTGAGGAATTTGCTAAAGAGACAGGTGCGGATGTTTACGAGATTGTTCCTGAGGAAATCTATACGAAGGCAGATATAAAATGGACTAATCCTCTTTCCAGATGCAATAAGGAGAAGTTCGGCAATAAAGATGTTCCGGTTAAGGGTAAAGTTGAAGGCTTTGAGAAATACGATGTTGTCTACATCGGATTTCCCATTTGGTACGGATGTGCTCCCAATGTAGTCAACACATTCTGCAAAGGCTATGACTGGACGGGTAAGAAGGTCTACGCATTTGCCACATCCGGTGGAAGCGGAATAGGCAAAACTGCAGACAAGCTTAAGCCCTATGTTACCGGAGCTTCAGAAGTGGATGCGCTCTTAGTTAAAAATGCAGACGATGTAAAGAATTGGAAGTGATGATGGACAGCAGATTTATCTGCTTTACCATATTTCATTTCCTACAGTTTCGCCCCAGTTAAATTCAGGATCTGCATTCAGTTCTTTGCCACTATCACTGATGTATTCTTCAAGTGATTTATGACTGAATGTAAAACCTGCTTTTAGCAGTTCTTCTACCTGCTCATCGGATAAATAATCAAGAACACGAATATTTAATTGTTTAGCATTATTCATATCGTTTTCCTTTCGCGTGGCACACAGTGCGTGCACAAATTATGATTTGAGTATATGCACGCAATGAGTGCTTGTCAACGCCGATTACACACTATGAACTTTATTGAGATTACAGATATAAATGCACCTGAGCTGGATGTGTTTTCGAGGATATCGGAGACGCAGCTTTACAGGTACTATGAGCCGGAGATAGGGATATTTCTGGCGGAAAGTGCAAATGTGATCCTTCGTGCGCTTGAAGCGGGATACGAACCGCTTTCGATGCTGGTAGAAAAGGAGCGCATTGAGATTGAGGCACGTCCCGTATTTGATGCGATTGAAAAGCTCTGCGGCCGGGATAAGCTTGAATCGATGCCCATATATACCGCAGAGAGTGATATTGTTACGAATCTTACCGGATATACTCTGGTGCGCGGTCTGTGGATGGTGCTTAGGAGAAAACCTGAAGAACCGGTCGAAGAATTCTGCAGGGATAAAAAGCGCATCACTTTATTATTCGATGTTGTAAATCCCACTAATGTCGGTGCACTGATAAGATCTGCCGCGGCTCTCGGAATGGACGGGGCACTTCTTTCGTATGCTTCCGTAGATCCGCTTACAAGGCGTTCCGCTAGAGTGAGCATGGGAACCGTGTTTCAGATTCCATGGACTAAGGCGACTAAGGAAGAGTCTGAAGGTATAAGTCTTATCAGACAGCTTCAGTCATACGGATTTAAGACCGTAGCGATGGCTCTTACCGAAGATTCGACAAGTGTCGACAGTGACGAGATAAGAGCTAACGAAAAGCTTGCCATTGTTATGGGAAGCGAAGGATACGGACTTCCGAAGGATGTGATCGAAGCCTGCGATTACCGCGTTATGATCCCGATGTTCCACGGAGTCGATTCCCTTAATGTCACAGCAGCCGGTGCCATCAGTTACTGGGAACTTATGAAGAGGTGAATGGTGAAGCATAAGAGGATTGTATTCGGAATTGCATCACTTTTTCTTTTTGTGGCGGAGCTCCTGATAGGCATGTATGCCCACGGCTTTGTCAGAAATTACATCGGCGATGTCCTCGTAGTGATCCTGATCTACACTTTATTCCGAACGGTGAGTCCGGAAAAGTCGAAGGCATCTTTCCTTTTACCGACATGCATACTGATATTTGCATTTGCTGTGGAAATTTTGCAGCTCTGGGGCTTTTGCGATAAATTCGGGATTGAGAACAGACTGCTAAGGATCATAATCGGAACAGGATTTTCAATAGAGGACCTGGTCAGCTATACAGTGGGGATCATTCCCTGCTATGTTACGGAACTGTGTATGAAGAAAAGAATTCTTAAGTGATGGGAGGGTTGTATGTTTTCGATCATATTAATGCTTTTAATTCTGATCATTGTTGCATTGGTGCCTGTGGTGATCAGCATGAGCAAAAGAAAACAGGGACTTACATCGGATGTCACATTTGAACGTGTTGAATATATGTCCGGTTCTAAGCTGGAGAATTTCTATGATTCACCCATCGATAATCCTGCATGGGAAGATGTGGCTGCAAGGCTTCGCAAGATGATGGATGTTAATGATGAGCATGTTGTTCTTACGCTGAAGCAGGCTACCTACGGTGTCAGGTTCATTCAGGCTGCACAGACACCGGGCGGATACGATCTGCAGGTAGGTATTGAAGAAGGTGATCAGTCCAAACTGGTCGAGAAGATTGTTGATAACAAGGAATTGTTCGACCGTTTTCAGGTTTTCTACCGTTACGGATATGTTGATAATCTTGGTGAATTTACTCCGGTGAACTTCTTCAAAAATTGAGAGATATAGACAATCACTGATCCGCCGGGTAAGTTATCCCGGCGGATTTTTTTCGTAAATTTTTATTTTTCCATTTATTTAGTAGAGATATTTTTTCACGGCCTTCCGTGGTTTGACAGCATAAATGCCCGCGACTAAAATGAGGTTGTTTTTAATCCTTGTATGGAAAGGAGCGGGCAGATGCTAATACAGAAGATCAGAAACAGTCTGTTACTTCAGCTTATCTGTATTGTGCTTGCGATTCTTACCGTTCTTTCCGTTACTCTCTATACTTCTTACATCTACGTCAAGGACACCACGATCAGTTATGCGGAAACTCTTGCGGACAGCCTGCTTCGTCAGGCGGATGATGCACTGAGCTTCTACGAAGAAAATCTTAGATACAATGCGGAGTCACTCTGCAACTTCCTACTCATGGATGATCCGGGTGCGATCAAAACAGAAGCGGGTGAAGCACTTATCTCATCGTATTACACGCAGATCGCACTGAAGAATAAAGAGATAGTATCCGCAGTCATCTACGATTCCGATATGAACGTGCTTGTATCTCTGGGGCGTCCCGTTACACTTTCCGAAAAGCAGACTTACCTCAGAACCGAATCGGATATGAATGCGGATTTGTATTATGAGGGTGATGATAATTTCTATTACGGCTTCTATCATCCCGTATACAGTGGAACGGGTTCGAATGTTAAGCAGCAGGGAATGTGTGTATTCATACTCGAGCCCTGGATGATCGACGGAACCCTTCACAATATCATGAACGACAATATGTCCGCGATCCTCTTAAGCGATTCGAATGTTCTGGATCTTTCCTTTCACACCTTCGGTAACATTCCTTCGTATGCGACCATGGATGATCTGAAAGCGGATGATGATTACATCTACCGTGAAGGTAACTGGCAGAACGGTATCAGGATCGCAGTCGCGGTATCGATATCGGGTAATACTTCGGGAAGCAGTAACATAAGGGGGATGATCATCATCGCATCGCTCCTTACACTTTTCTTCCTGACGGTCATCGTGTTTTTCTCGTATTTCAACATGGCAAAGCCCATACACGAGATAGACCGCTTCATCGATGATTCAATAGAATACCCGGACAGAAGACTTAACTTAAACCGCACGGATGAGATCGGTTCCGTTGCATCGAGTCTCGACCATATGCTTGATGAGAACAGGCGGATGATCGAGGAGATCAGGGACGGCAAGATCCGACTTTACGAGACCGAGCTTGCACAGCAGAAGATGGAGATCCTCGCATACAGAAACCAGATCAACCCGCATTTCCTTTACAACACACTTTCGTGTATGAGGGATATGTCTCTCTTCCATGGACAGGATGATATCGCGGAGATGGCGATGGCTCTGTCAGACATCTTCAGATATGCGGTAAAGGCAAGTAACATCGTAACTGTCAGGGATGAAGTTTCATATATCGCAAAGTATGCACGCATCATCGAGTATCGCTTTATGGGTAAGATCATGATCTCTACGAGCGTAAGGGATGATGTTCTCGATAAACCTATGATCAGATTCTTCCTGCAGCCCCTTGTTGAGAACGCTGTATTTCACGGACTTGAGAGCAAGATGGATAACGGCTCGGTTAATGTCTCGATCGAAAGCAAAGGCGACAGACTTGAGATCATTGTCAGGGATGACGGATGCGGAATGGATGACGAGACCTTGCTTAAGCTCAGGGAGACTATTAAAGAGCCTCACGAAACCGGAGGCATAGGTTTATCAAATATCGTACAGAGACTTAAGCTTTTCTACGGGGATGAATATACCTTTGAAGTGAACAGTATCCGTGATCAGGGAACGACCATTCACATATCCGTACCCGATCACATGAGAGAGCCCTAAGAAAGGAGGTGCCGTATGCTGAACGTTTATATAGCTGATGACGAAGTGTGGATCATACTCGGACTTAAGAAGCTCCTTGAGAAGATCGATGTAGATTCCTTTGTTGTGGGCACCGCCAATAACGGGCTTATGGCGAAGGAAGAGATCGCCATGTTCAAACCCGATGTCATCTTTACGGATATAAGGATGCCGGGACTTTCCGGACTCGAACTCCTTCAGGCAATCCCTGAGGTATCACCCGATTCAAAGGTTGTCATCATCACGGGCTTTGCGGAATTCAGTTACGCGAAGGAAGCTGTCCAGCATCATGCATTCGATTATCTCCTTAAGCCGATCAAGGAAGAGGATCTTCAGAGAGTTATGACCGCGATACTTAAAATGCGCGGTGAAACAGAAGATGAAGAAAAGCAGGCACCCGTCAATGACAAGATGATCGACAGTGTTGTTGCGGATATCAGGGATCACTACATGGAGGATATCTCCCTGACATCGCTTGCCGCAAAATACAATGTCAGCATGGGAAGCCTTAGCAAGATGATCAAGGATCACCTGCAGCTTAACTTCTCGGATTACATCGCATCGCTCCGCATACAGAGAGCGAAGGAACTCTTGAGCGACGAAACACTATCGATACAGGAGATCGCGGAGATAGTCGGATACAATGATTATTTCTATTTCACGAAGGTGTTCAAGAAGATAGAGGGGATATCACCGAGTAAATACCGGAAGGAGATATAAAGATATCATCGCTCCAAGATAACAGATATACTTAGTCGACTAAGACCGCAACTGCATAACGGAATGGTTGCGGTCTTTTTTTACAGGTTTGAAAATATTACCAAAACGAAAAAAATATTACATACTCAATTATTTGACATAGAGATAGTATGAAATCGCCGGGAGTACTCAAAACAAAATGTACAGACGATTTAAAAACAGGAGGTATGGCATTTATGAAAAAGAAACTGATAAGCTTAGCGCTCAGTTTATGCATGCTCGGATCGATGCTTGCCGGATGTGGTAATGCAGCCGATAACAATACATCTTCATCTTCCTCATCTTCATCATCAAACACCCAGACTGCAAATGCCGCATCTGACGGCAAGATCAAGATCGGTGTCTCCATCTGGAGCTCGACCGACGTACTCGGTTCTCAGTGCAAGATGATCCTTGACGAAGCAGCTGACGCTCTTGGGGTAGAGGTCATGTATGTAGACCAGGGTCATGTATCAGAGAAGGTTACAGCATCTGTTGAGCAGCTCTGTGCAGCAGGATGTCAGGGGATCATCATCTGCAACTCATCAGATACCGAGATGGCTTCCGCTATCAAGACATGTAACGACAATCAGGTTTATCTAGCACAGTTCTTCCGTATCATTTCTCAGGAAAACAGTGCCGATATCTATCAGGCAGCTCTCGATTCCGAATACTATGTAGGCGCGGTTCACGAGAACGAGCCCGAGAACGGAGAAAAGCTCGTACAGATCCTTCTTGAGAAGGGTGACAGAAACATCGGACTTATCGGCTGGGAGCAGGGTGATGCAACATGGCTCGGCAGATGGGAAGGATACAAGGCAGGTGTTGAAAAGTGGAACGCAGCTCATCCCGATGACCAGGCAGTCCTTTCAGAGCCCCAGTACGCAGGAACCTCTTCCGAAGGCGGCTCCAAGGCAGCTGAAGCTCTCATGAGCGCTAATCCCGATCTCGATGCACTCATTCCCGCAGGCGGCGGCGGAGATCCTCTCCAGGGTGCCATTGCAGCAGTTGAAAGAGCAGGCAAGACCGGACAGATCGATATCGTATCGACTGACTTTCTCCCCGATCTTGGCGACAGACTTGCAAACGGATCAATGGCAGGAGAATCAGGCGGACATTACTGCGATCCTCTCTTCGCATTCATGGCAGTTTACAATGCGATCCTCGGTAACTACTCAGACTTCGGCGGCAAGTTCGAAGACATCAAGTTCCCTTATCTCTATGTTGCATCAGCAGAAGATTACAAGGATTACGAGAAGTACTTCGTAGATCAGCTTCCTTACACGGCTGAAGAGCTCGTGGCAATGTCCAACCTCGACATGGAAGGACTTAAAGCAGCGGCAGCCAAGCTTTCGATAGAAGACGCGGCGGCGCGGTCCGGAAGTTAATACAGATTCTGAGGGCCGGTATCGTCAGACGGTACCGGCTCTTATTTTCTCAAAATGTGAGGTTTATCGGTATGAAAAAAGCTGAAAGCACCGGAAAAAGATTATCGGGCGGGGTCAAAGGCTATCTTTTACTTCTTTTAATGGTCCTTATTTCCTGGGGTATCTTCAAGGTGATAACCCCGGATAATTTCGGTTCTCCGAAGAACATGCTCAGCTACTTCGAAGCATCCCTTCTTGCAGCTGTGGGAGCCGTGGGATTTTATTTTGTAATGGTCATGGGAATGTTCGACTTTTCGATCGGCGCGAATATCATGCTCTCTGCGATAGTGGGATGCGTGTTCGCAAACCGTTTCGGTCTCGGATATTTCGGACTTGTGATAGGAGCGATCCTTACGGGTGCGATCGTGGGACTCTTAAACGGAGCGTTCTATGTAAAGCTCCGCATTCCTTCGATGATCGTAACAACCGGACTTGCACTCATCTACGAATCGGTCGCGAATTTCATTGCGGGCGGAGTCGAGCAGACTCTTCCTTCCGATCTTCGCGCATTCGGACAGATGCCGGGAAACCTGATCCTTGCGGTCCTGGCTTTTGCCGTTGCATACCTGCTCCTTAATTACACCAGGATAGGAACCTATACCTATGCGATCGGAAGTAACGAATTCGTTGCGAAAAACATGGGCATCAAGGTCAACAAATACAAAGTCCTCGCATTCATCATAAGCGGTGCATTCCTCGGAGTCATGGCGGTCCTTACCATCAGCTACGGTTCGTCAATGGTTGCCGTAACAGGAATGGCTTCGATGAGCAGGAACTTTGTTCCTACGATGGGATGCTTTTTTGGACTTGCTTTCAAGAAATACGGAATGCCGATCCCCGCAATCATAATCGGTGAATTCGTCATCAACATCATCTTCTTCGGATTCATCGCACTCGGAGCACCCACTGCGGTTCAGGACGTCATCACGGGACTTGCGCTTCTCATCATAGTCATGCTGACAACCAAGGTCGCCAAGGGCGAGATCGTAAAGTAGGAGGGATGAGTGATGAGCGATATAAGACTTGAAGTAAAGAAAGTAAGCAAGACCTTCGGCATCACCAAAGCTCTTCAGGATGTTTCCTTTAACATCGCAAAGGGTGAGATACATGCGCTTATCGGTGAGAACGGATCCGGTAAATCGACTCTTACCAATTCACTTGCGGGTATCTATCACAAGGACCGCGGAACCTTCCTCCTCGACGGTAAGGAGGTCGATCCCACTAACCAGGTAGAAGCGAATAACGAAGGTATATCGATAATTGTCCAGGAGCTCGGAACTCTTGACGGACTTACCGTTGCGGAGAATATCTTCCTCGGTCACGAGGAGCAGTTCGTAAAATTCGGAATCAAGAATACCGCGGCGATGAACCGCAAGGCGAATGAGCTTTTGAAGAAGTACGGGTTCGACAAGATCAAAGCTCCCGATATGATAGACGATTACAATTTCGAGGACAGGAAGCTTGTCGAGATTGTAAAGGCAACATACTTTTCTCCCAGGATCGTCGTCATCGATGAGACCACGACCGCACTTTCGAGAGAGGGGCGTGACGAGCTCTATAAGCAGATGAAGAGGATCAGGGAAGAGGGCAATACCGTTATCTTCATCTCACACGATCTTCCCGAGGTTCTCGAGATGTCTGATACGATCACCGTTTTAAGGGATGGCGTATACATCGATACCGTTAAGAGTTCCGAGATAGACGAGGATGGACTTAAGAAGCTCATGGTAGGACGTGATGTTACCGGAGCATATTACAGGACGGATTACGGTGAGGAAGTTTCGAAGGAAGTCGTGATGAAGGTTTCCGACGTCACGGTGCCGGGACTTATCTCTGATATAAACTTTGAACTTCACAAGGGAGAGATACTTGGATTCGGAGGTCTTTCCGAATCCGGAATGCATGAGATCGGAAAGGCATGCTTCGGTGCTTCCTTTGACAGAGAGGGAAGTGTGACCCTTGCGGACGGAACTCACATTAACGATATCCCCACCGCGATCGCACACAGCATCGCATATACGTCGAAGGACAGGGACAATGAATCCCTTGTCATGAACCAGAGCATCAGGGACAATATCTGTCTTCCTTCGCTTAAGGAACTTTCCAATAAGGCACATATGCTCAGCGATAAGAAGCTGAAGAGCTTTGCGGAAGAATTTGCGAAGAAGATGTCCACGAAGATGCAGAGCGTCGATCAGTTTGTTTCGAACCTTTCCGGAGGTAACAAACAGAAAGTCGTACTTGCACGCTGGATCGGCAAGGACTCCGACATTCTTCTCCTGGATTCTCCGACAAGAGGAATCGATATCAAGGTCAAGCAGGATATCTACAGACTCATGGATGAGATGAGAAAGTCGGGAAAGTCGATCATCATGATATCCGAGGAGCTGACCGAGCTTATCGGAATGTGCGACCGCATCATCATCATGAAGGACGGACGCATCAACGGAGAGCTTTTAAGAAGCGCCGATATCGATGAGAACAGTCTCATTGCTAAGATGGTATAAGGAGGAGCGTTCATGCCTATTCAGATTTTAAAGAATTTCTTCAAAACCGGAGAATTAAAGAAACAGCATGTGATAAACCTTATCCGTTCCTCTCTTCCGATAATCGGTCTTATCACTGTGTTCATTGTTTTCAACGCACTTACCCATGGCAATATGTGGAGCAGCAGAAAGCTGATATTAAATCAGATCTATGTTGTCATGATCGCAGCCACGGGAGTTTTCTTCATAATGTCGATGGGAGGCCTCGACTTTTCACAGGGTTCCATTATGGGAATCGCATCTATCGTTGTTTGCAAACTGTCGGGCACTAATATGCTGCTCGCAGTTGCAGGGGGTATATTGGCAGGCGCGGCGATCGGAGCGTTTAATGCATACTTCTATGTAGGCAGGAAGATCAAGTCGTTCATCGTAACGATATGTACGATGTTCCTATTCAGGGGCGTCATCAAGTACATGGCATCAAATTCACCGGTCGCCGCAAGCATGAAGGTTTATGATTATGACACAACTGCCATAAAGCTCGGTATAACTGTTGCGGTCCTGGTCATCAGTTTTGTCGTTTTCCGCTTTACAAGCTTCGGGATCCATCTGAAAGCCATCGGAGCCGGAGAAAAAGCCGTAAAGTTTGCGGGCGTAAGGACCGACAGAGTAAAGTTTCTGATCTACGTGCTTGCGGGTGCGATAACCGGACTTGCCGCCTTCGTCAACATCGTAAAGAACGGTTCCGCAACGGCCAATGTCGGAAACCAGCTTGAGACCCAGATCCTCATCGCTCTCGTACTCGGCGGAATGCCCATATCCGGAGGAGCCAAGGTTAAGTTTGAAAATGTCATAGTCGGCTCGCTCCTTTACATAGTTCTTACCAACGGACTCATCATGATGGGACTTACCACCCAGATGATGCAGCTCATACAGGGTATTGTATTCCTTATCTTTGTTGCCTTATTTGCAGACAGGGAGAACCTGTCCGTTATCAAATAAGACCTGACGGATCATCCGGCAGACTTCATTCCCTCGAAGACACCTTTTTACGGATCCCCCCTCCTGAAAAGGTGTCTTTCTTTTACAAATCGGTTGTGGGATAAGCCTTCCTTTGTGATAGAATAAGTGTATGTTTTCAAACGGAGGCAGTCTTATGCTTAGAAGAAAAACTTACAAAGTGTTTGGAATACTGATGGCACTCATGATGCTTGCGGGGTGCGGTGCGGCCGCGGAGGATAATGCGGAGCCTGAGCTTCTGTTGGGCTTTAGCCAGATTGGATCCGAGAGTGCGTGGCGTATCGGAAATACCCGTGATATAGAAAGCTCAGCCGAAGAGTACGGCGTGAGCCTTATGTTTGAAAACGCAAACCAGAGCCAGGAAAACCAGATCGATGCGATCAGAAGGTTTATCGCATATAAGGTTGATGTTATTGCATTTTCCCCTATCGTGGAGGATGGATGGGATAACGTACTGATGGAGGCTAAGGAAGCGGGCATTCCCGTTATCCTTGTGGACAGGGATATCAATACAGAGATCGACGGACTTACCACGTGTCTTATCGGTGCGGACTTTTACAATGAGGGAGTCATGGCGGCCGAGTACCTTATCAGAAAGGCTGACGAGCTCGGACTTGAAAATGTGAACATCGTAGAGATCACAGGTACGGAAAATTCCACTCCCATGAGACAGCGCCAGGCAGGCTTTGCAGATACGATCGCAGGTGATGAGCGCATGCATATCCTTGAGAGCATCGACGGAGATTTCCTTAAAAGCCGCGGTGCAGAGTGCATGAGATATCTTCTCGATACTTACGGAGATGAGATAGACGTAGTCTTCAGCCACAACGATGAGATGACACTCGGAGCACTTCCCGAGATAGAAAATTCAGGCTATGTTCCGGGACAGGATATCATCATTATCTCGATCGATGCCGGACAGGAAGCGATAGATGTTCTCAAAGAGGGCAGGATCAACTGTGTTGTTGAGTGCACACCCAATCTCGGAGACGAACTGATGGAGACCGCTCTTAAGCTTAAGAACGGCGAAGAGGTTGAAGAAGTCATTCATCCGGTAGAAGTTGCCTTTACCGATGAGATGGATGTAAATGCGATAGAAGACAGAGGATATTGATACTTGAGTAAGATCAAAAGGGAAAAGAGCATACTCGGACGTATCGACAACATGAGCTACAAGCTCGTGTTCATTCTCGTGCTTCCCATTATCTTAAGTATCGTATTCATGCTCGTCTATGCTGCAAAGTACCACAGCTCGATCGTAAGAATGGAGACGATCAACAGCCTTAAGACGGTTGTTACCGAGGATATTCCCGGATGTGCATGGGATATCGTAAGCGGCCGTGAGAATATAAATCAGAGCGATATATATATCAAGATAGGTGAAGTAAACGAAACGATAGATGAGATCACGGAGCGCACGGGAGCGGAGAACAGGCTCTCACTTATAGTCGCATCCCGTACGATGACGACACTGCAGAATTATGTGGATAAGCTTCGTGACAACATCCGCGATGAAGTTCCTGTTGTCGAAAACGAAAAGGTTCTCGAAGAGATAAGAAAGGTTTCCGCACTTGTCGATTCGATGCTGAATGACTACGTTGCACAGGAGATAACCTCCACCGCGAAGATGAGTGAAAGCCTGATGATCGGTGTCATCATCACCGCAGTGCTCGAGATCGTCATCGTCTTCATGGCTCTCTATATCCGAAAGAGAACGGTTAAGGCAACCGAACTTTCCGTAAGACAGCCCATCGAAAGACTCGAGGAAGCCGCATCCCAGATCGCAGAGGGAGCATTCGATGCTCGTATTGCGGATACCGATGTAACGGAGCTGAGGAATCTTACCGGTCAGGTTAATACGATGGCGGATAAGCTCAAGTCCATGATGGATAAGAGTAACCTCGATGCGAAGAACCTTCGTAAGGCAGAGCTCAGAACACTCCAGGCGCAGATCAATCCACACTTTCTTTACAACACACTCGATGCGATCGTATGGAAAGCCGAAGCGGGTGAGAAGGACGAGGTCATCCAGCTTACGAGCGCGCTCAGCGATTTCTTCAGGATATCCCTTTCATCGGGTGCCGACTGGATACCCATCAGCCAGGAGAAGAAGCACATCGAAGGATATCTTACGATCCAGCAGACAAGATACCGCGACATTATGCGTTATGAGATAGACATACCCGATGAGATAGGAGATTATTACATCCTTAAGCTCCTGCTCCAGCCCCTTGTCGAAAATGCACTTTATCACGGAATAAAGATAAAGCGCGGCGGCGGTACGATAAAGGTTACGGGTAAGCTTGAAGACGGTTATCTTAAGTTCAGCGTGCGTGATACCGGACTCGGTATGACCGCAGAGCAGCTCCGTGATCTGAACGAAAGAATGAAGCAGGGCCAGCCCACGGTAAGCGAGGGCGGCGGAGGCTTCGGACTTGTAAATGTCAACTTGCGTATACGTCTGTACTATAACCAGGAAGACGGACTTAAGATAGAAAGCAATTCCGAAGGCACGGAGGTTTCGTTCATGGTACCGTGCAAGAGCAGGGAGGAGATATTCGAAGATGAAAGTATTTCTGGCTGATGATGAGATCGTTGTCAGAGAGGGCATAAGGGAGTCCTTCCCGTGGGATGAGACGCCCTATACACTTGTAGGAGAAGCACCCGACGGTGAGATGGCCCTTCCGATCATCCGCGATACCAATCCCGATATTGTGATAACGGATATCAGGATGCCGTTCATGGACGGTATCGAGCTTTGCCGTACTCTCAGAGCACAGATGCCCTGGATCGGAATCATTGTCCTCAGCGGCTACGACGAATTCGAATATGCCCGCCAGTGCTTACAGCTGGGCGTTCGCGAATATCTCGTAAAGCCCATCAACTCAGAGAATTTAAGGGAAGCTCTCGATAAGGTAAGAGGGCAGATCGAGGATGAAAGAAAAGCGATCGAGCATGCCGCCAGCCTCAGAACCCGTCTCGGAAATGATGAGCATCTCGTAAGGGAAAAACTCATCGCCTCTCTTTATTCCGAAGATGCCGCAGCAGAGGATGCAACGAATGTACTCAAGCACCTCGAGTCAATGGGCTGCAATGTGATAGCACCTTACTATGCCGTAGTCGATGCCGCATTCGATCCCGTAAGTGAAGGACAGGCCGTAGCATATACCCTTTCAGAGAGCAGCGGCGGCGTAATGCATGCAACTCCGACAAGAACAGGTTCCGCACTTCTTGTACTCGGTGATACCGCAGAGGATGCGGAGGAGAGGGCATATGCATTTGCATCGTCCCTTGTTCAGGAAGCAGAAAGAACGGGATGCAAGGATATACGTGTAGGCATCGGTGAGATAGTCGGTGCACCCGAAGATATATTAAAAAGCTTCAAGGCAGCGCGTCATATAAGACACATTCTGGTAGACCGCGCTGAGGATAAGTCCGTGATCCTCGGAACAAGGGAGATGGGAGATGTATCCGGTGATGCAAATACTCCCGCGATGATAAGCGAAGCAAAGCTCTACATGTCACAGCATTTCACTGATCCGAACCTTATGCTCCAGGATGTTGCAAAGGCAGTGGGAATGAGCAACAGCAGATTCTCGACGGTCTTTTCGCAGACGGGCGGTCAGACCTTTACGGAATATCTTATCTATCTCAGACTTAACAAAGCCAAGGAAATGCTGCGCACAACAAACGAAAAAAGCTCACAGATAGCAAGGGAATCGGGATACAACGACTCCCACTATTTCAGTTATATCTTCAAGAAAAATGTCGGAATGACACCTTCCGAGTACCGCTCTCAGTACAGGAATGTACCCGAGTAAAAAAATTTTTAACCGTTGTAAAATTAAAATCCACCGTTTTCTAAAAATAAAATAAAGTCCGAGAAAAATTTGAACCATCTCAAAATGAACCTCCATTTACCCGCCTGCGTGCGTGTCTTATCGTATAGACATACCGCACAGTGCGGAGAAATGGAGGAATTTTTATGAAGAGGTTTAAAGCA
>JAEEGL011352478.1_pt1 | contig 14450 bp, 14 predicted proteins | sample 9134231 | NCBI WGS metagenome assembly JAEEGL01 (sample SAMN16246548, study PRJNA631951) | gut metagenome | biome: gut microbiome; feature: rumen; material: fiber-attached | host: Bos | place: Iran: Karaj | collected 2018-10
TATACGAATTGATATACGAAAAGTATTGTATTTTTCTTAAAGAGGTGGGTCAATTCTAAGTATTAAATTTTCAAGGAACAACAATTATAATATATGACAACAGGATTTACTTGTTATATCTGGTGGCTCAATTCTGAGCGTAAATCCTGGGTCAGTTTTAAGTGTAAATCAACAGCTGTCTATTTTATTTATAGAGGAATTGAATTGAAATTATGTACGAGAAATATGGTTTACCGCTTACGGTTTGCGATTGTTGTGGCTGTGGTTGTGTCGATTTCATTTGGCTTGCTTTATAGCATTTGCGGGCAGGAATGTCTGACTGGTGATGATGTAGAATATGAAGCTTATGTAGATGGCTGGGAGCAGCAAGGTGACGATGAGTCCATACTCGAGGTTAATGTTTTGAAGATTAAGGCGAAGGATAATGCGGATTTTGTGATCTATCTCAGGGGGAAGTTTGATGAGAATGGGATAGGGTATTAGAGGGAGAATTGGCGACAAGCTATTGCATCGGCGAAGCCGTTTTTCAATCTTACCTTGCTCGCGTTAGCGAGTGGGCTGGGGAGTTCGGGCAGCCCTGCCCAGGGAGTGGGTGGGTAGGAATGGTAAAAATAAATGCTAATCTGAAACTGAGCCACTGATGGTGGGGACAGAAATATCATTTTAGTGCTATCAGCAGGTATGATTAGCGTAGTCGGGACAATGGCTGTAGGTATAGGGATACCAGCTTTGTTAAGTCCATTTGTTGCGACAAGGTATATTTATGTCTTATTTCCATTTGCTTGGTTGGTGTATGGAATTCTACTATCAAATTTCAGACTTAATTGGATTTATACACTAGTATTTGTAGTGTGGTTTGTTTATTCTATCATCCCATCATATAAAGCAACTTATTATGACGATATTGAAGTGTCTAGTAGAACTGGAATGGTCAGAGATATTGTTGCAGGTATGGGTGAAAATGATTTGATAGTAACGGACTTCACTGAGCCTACGATGGTTGAGTGATACTTCTATGGGCATGAGTATCTACGGATTACAGATCTACAGGAACTGGATCTTTCTGATGCAGGGAAAACTTATTGGCTTATCGTTGGAGATAAATGGTCTTATGATGATATGTGTTCAAAGGTAGGAGAGCAAGGATATAGTTGCGAGACTGTGCTGGATTATGGATTGCTGGGGCATTCGAAGATACTGGGGTATAGGGTGGAAAGGGATAAGTAGATAATCAGGTTGAGTAAAGAAAGCTTCAGTTGTAGATCTATTTATGTTAGCAGTTTTTGTTTGTTACATTTTTTTGACCAATATGAAAAGTAATTTTTCTAGATAAGATTTGGAGGAGTATTTATTGACTCTATATTGAGAATAGTATGACACGGCATAAACATGCGTCAGTTTGATAAGATCTTGCTATTCAGAGTCTAATTGATATGGTATTTGGAAAGACCGAGAATCATCTGGGATTAATTATCTGATGGGATAAGGCGGGGGCTGACATAACTGAGAGGGGTAGGGGGTGTGATGCGGATAGTAAAATAATAATAAAAGTATTATAATCAATTTAGTGGTAGAGATACTGTTGTTCGTTTGGTATAAACACAAGAATCATTTGGTGCAGATTATGTTTGCATATCATCTATTACAAAGATTTTGGGCTGAAGGAATTAGGATAGGATTTATCAAAAATTATTATGCAAGGGCAATTATTAGTATAATCCTAAGATTTTATCGTAGTTACAATGGAAAAAGACTCTGATATAATTAACGTATAATGAGAAGAAATGCTACAAATAATTGGAAATATGTGTATTGTGAGGATGAAAAATGAAAAGAATAAAAGAATCATTTTGTGTTGTGTTAAATGGAGACTGGAACAAACTGCATGTTCAACCTGATTGGATTTCAGCGAATGTATTTACACAAGAAAAGATTGAGATTGAAGTGCATGGAAAAGGAGATGAATTTACAGTGGGATATTTTTGTGGCGGGGTTTACATTATACCGTCACAAAGTAAATTCACATTTGGTATAAGGAGTGATTCAGGGGAGGAAGTACCTTATTTGTGTAAATGTGTATCAAATTTCATAAAAGAAGCTAAATCAGCAATTGATATTTCTTATGGGTATAATTCTATTTTTAAAGGGGAAGAGAAGCGCATGTCGTATATGATGGATGACTGCGCGGATCGAATTAGATATTTGGATGTAGGAGGTGTTGTTGAAAGAACAAGGATAGATAGAAGAGTTAGATATAAAGAGAAGTTATATAACATATCCGTTTCTTGTGGTCAAGATGAAACTGTTTCAATAAATGAACACCATGAAGCGAGTGATTATATTGAAATAACTGAAGGTACCTTCCAGGATTATATTAATAATTCTTGGGATTTATTAGAATCTTTGGGGTATGAAAGGGAGGATTAATTTTGTCTACTTATGCTAATTTTGAATATTCGTGTAAGGAACCATCAAAGGCAATTTTTTTGAAAGGCGAAGACCAGAACAGTGATTTTGCGAACGAGTATTTGATTATAAATAAAAAGGACTTAATCAATTGGACATATATTGGCACTGCAATTAGTGGGGATGAAGTGATTCATTCTATGGAAATAGATGTAGAAGATATATTTAGAAAAAGTTTCTATAGGAGGATGAATGATTTGATGGAGGGGTAATTTACATGGAAAATGAAAGGGGGATGACTCCGGACAATGGGGAAGTTCATTTTTCATATAATAGAAATATTAACACGAAGTGTTTATGTCAGGGTGATGTTTTATTAGCTACAGATGAATTAAAAAGCATAATGGAAGAAGTACATCCGTATTTTGCAAAAGATAGTTATAAGTATTTTATAGTGTTGACACAGAGCTGTGATTTGGTTAAGAGGCATGGTGGCTGCAAGTCGCCATATATTACGCTTGCTGCGGTAAAATCGTTTGATGATTTTTTTAAGAAATCTATTTTGCAAGGTGATTATGCAGAGAATGTTGATGGTATACTTCTAATGGATAATAAAAAGTATCAGAGAGCATTTCAATTAATAGAAAGAGTATATAATAATACAGAACCTGATTATTTCTTTTTATTCAAAGATGATATTTTGGGTTTCCCGAATTCTATGGTAGCGTATTTAAAAGTATCTATAGCTTTAAAGGCCGATTTACATTATGATGAATGCTTAAGAGCTAAAAAACTAGAGCTTACTGATGAATTTAAAGCAAAATTAGGTTGGCTTGTTGGGAATATATATTCTAGAGTGGGAACTCACGATTGGGACGGAATAATGAATGATTCTGCTCGAAAGGAAATGATTGAAGGTGTACTAAAAGAACGGTGTATTATTACAAGCAAAAAAAAGATAAAAATATTGAAATCTGAAATGGAAAAACATTCAATTGCTAGTGAGAATGAGGCTAGATTATTCATTGAATCTTGTACTATTGAGACAAATTATGACATATTTATAAAGACATTTGAGGACATATTAAAAACAACTGGAAAAAGAATTCCTTCAGAAGAAAAAATAAAATTATTAAATGATGTTAAGTCAAGAAGTGCATTTAAAAACCTAATTAATAATGCGGATGATTAGTTAGTACTATTATTACAATAATTAAGGTTGCGAGGATAAATAGTGGACTACAGCTAGCTAGAAAAAATAGCATAATACCACAATAAAGCATATTTGAGAATAAGGATGTGTGATTGAGTGCAATCAAGGAATATTAGTAAATACGTATGGAGTAAACCTAATGGGCATATATAAAACATATAATCTAGACAGTCTATGTAGGCTGTCTATTTTATTTATAGAGGAATTGAAATTATGTATGGAAAAATCTTTAAAAGATTAATTGATTTTATTTTGGCATTGATAGGAATTATAGTGCTGTCTCCATTATTACTGGTGTTGATTATACTTGGTGCTATTTTTATGGGTGGAAATCCATTTTTCACTCAAGACAGGCCAGGACTGAATGAGAAGGTTTTCAAGCTGGTGAAGTTCAGAACAATGGATAACCGTCGCGATGCAAATGGAGATCTGTTGCCAGATGAGGTGCGATTAAATAGGTACGGGCGATTTTTGCAAAGCACATCATTGGACGAGCTCCCAGAGCTTTTTAATATTCTAGTAGGTGATATGTCCATCATTGGACCTCGACCACTGTTGGTTCGTTACCTTCCACGTTACAATGAGGAACAGCGCCACCGTCATGACGTCCGCCCAGGCCTCACTGGCTACGCTCAGGCCCACGGTCGTAACTCTGTCAGCTGGGAAGACAAATTTGCGATGGACGTTTGGTACGCTCGCAACATCTCGTTTGCCCTTGATTGTCAGATAATTGTAGACACAGTGAAAGCTGTTGTGAAACGCGATGGAATTAGTTCTGAAACATCTGCGACTATGGAGGAGTTTATGGGGACACCTGAAGGGGTGGAGAGTGAGTGGAAGGGACCGAGGTGATGGTTATTTAACAGAATAATCAAGATGAAATGGATGCTTTTTAATAAAGCTTTAGAAAACTATTAAGAAGGTTCCATTCGTTGGCAAGGATTTGACTGCGGTAACTATTTTGGCAGAGGTATTGAATGATTATGTGAAAAAGAATTATACGGAAATACCTGTGGGGTCAATAATAGCTGTGGTTGCAGCATTACTTTATTTTGTATCGCCTATAGACGTCATTCCAGATTTTATACCTGGAGTAGGATATCTAGATGATTTGGCAGTTATTAAGCTTTGTTTGACCATGGTAAATGCAGATTTGGAGGATTATAAAGAGTGGAGGAAAAACGTAGGTAAGGATTGAGTATATACATAATTAGAAGAAGTCTATATAAATGGCTCGGCTGTAGTCGAGCCATTTATGGTATACACATATGATATCGGAGTATGGAGCTGTGTGCACAGCACATAAACTTATTAGTAAAGCAACTGCCTCAGAAGGTTTAGTTACGCTATTGGAATACAGTAGTTTAGATTTGTCACTGGTATATTTGGTTTTAAAGCCCTAATACCGTGAAATATTTAGTGAAGAGGAGTGTGTAAAATGGAGATAAAGAATAGTTTGGAAAATCTAAAAAACTGGGGAGAGATACTCATCAAGAAATTAGTTAGATATTCTTCTTATGTCCTTTTGGGAGTTATTCTTGAGGAGACGCTTAAGATTTTTAGTGTGATAGATTTCCTTAATGTTGACAATATCCCAGGAATTGATATTTATGAATTTTCTCTTATTACATTAATTACTCTTGTATGTTGCTTTATTATCTTTACGGCAATAAGGCAGCCTAATATATTGTACCTGCAAATAAAAAAGAATTTATTTATTCTTCAGACATTTGGCTTATGTGGAGAGATTGTTGCTATTTATAAAAGTTTTGGGACTGTAACGTATTTAGTATTAGTCAATTCTTTAATATGGTTCTATTTACTAGATTATATATCTTTAAAATTTGTTAATTACAGTAGCAGAGAAGAAAAATGTGACAATGCATTATATTCTGAAAAGCCAATATCTACAACTGTGACTATGACAAGTAGCCAAAAAATGGCTTTTGATCAATTGTTGAATACAGTAGATAATGCATCAAATGACGATAGCTTTAATATAGGTTTAATAGGCGCCTTGGGAAGTGGGAAATCGACTGTTTTATGCTCGCTGATGAAAATATTAGATTCTCGAACTGATGGACATAAATATTTTGTATTAAAAATAAGTGCATTAGAGATACAAAATGTTAGTAATATCATTAAGTACATGAAAGGCTTCTTTGAGGAATTGTTTGCCAAGTATGAAGTCTCTGTATTTAATAAGGCCGGGTTGTTGTCAGCGATTGATGTAATGTTTGATGTCAAGCAACCAGTAAAGATAACTACAAGTATCAAAAATGTAGATTCTTTTGTAAATATTGAACATGAAAGAATAGTTTTCAAACGACAGATAGATAGGTTACTGGAAATATCAAGGCGAAAAAATATAATTATAATAGTAGAAGATGCTGACAGAACTGATATTAAGGATGATGTGTTAAATCTATTATATGAGTTTTCAGAGATAGACGGAATAATAGGCATAATATCTCTAGATATAAGCAATGATATTAAGATACGTCCTAGCATACAAAAAATAGAGAGACGGGGAGATGAATCAATGGGATTATCGCTCCTTCAACCTCAATATAATGAACTTGATAAATTTATACATGTCCGCATAAGGATTGCTGAAGACAAGAATATATCCAAGGAGAAAGGTATTACTCAATTAATACTTGAACAATATTTACGTTTGAACAATACTAATAATAAAGCATTTATTCAAATACCGCAGAAATATCAAAAAATAAGTATATTTGATATTAATGTTGGAAGCACAGTCATTAAGGGGTCAATAGAAAAAAATGATTATGATGTTCTAACTGAAATATTCTTTAAGAAACTTCAGAATAGTGGAATGTCTATGGGAGATTATTTTGAAAGTCTTGCCACTAATTATCTCTATAATACTAGTGAGCTGTTATCAAGAGTGTGTGAGATGGTAAATGCGGAAAAAAGTGGACATACTGATAGTACTCTACAATCCTTTTATGCTACATATATCGATCCACAATTTTATGAGTTTTTTCATCTAGATTGGTTGGATAAGATTGAAAGTATAGCTAACACTACTTGGACATATGTAAAATTTATATATGAGGGTGCTTTATATTTAGAGAGACTAAGAGAAGATGGTATATATATAAAAACGGAATCTCTGGGTGATATATATTTATATTATTTAAATAAAGACAATACTAATTATATAAGAAATAGCAAAATGGGTGATAATATTGTAAACCAATACGTTTATTTGGTTTTTGATAACGAAGAATTGCAAAAAGAACAGATATGTATAATAAATGGAGATTATAAATCATTGTCTCAATTAGTATTCTTGGGAATGAAGAGGATTTTGAAACTGTTATTAGAAGTAATTCCGTTGAGGAAGTTTATTGAGTACCTGAGACAAAGTGAAAACAATTATCGTTTTCTTAAGATGCAGTTACGTGAAGCGGAGTTGCTTAAGCTTAATTACTTAGATTATTTAATAGGTGAGTGGCAGATATACGGGCAAGAATATGATGATATTAAGATGAGACTGAATGAAAATCATATATTTGAGGAGAGTGATTTTCAATGGATTTCAATAAGGACTAGTATAGGTGAAATTTTATACACGAAATATATATTTCCATATTTAGCTTCCGTACAAACAAAAGAAATAAATACTACTCGAGCATATATCTATAATGATAGATATATTTGTATTTCAGAAAAAGATTTGGCAGATCCAATTTGTGTAAGTATTGATGATGAAAAAGTAGTAACATTAAATGCCTCTGAGTATGAAGAACTAAAAAAGTTCGATGATGATTTGTGGGGACGAAAGAAAGAGTGATATGTATTTTGATGCATATTAGTTATTATTGGTTCTCGGTCAAGAATTAGTACAATTTAAATGAGAGGTTCTGCCGGTTAAGCTATTTTCTTTTCTACCGCTTCTTTATGTTGCTTAGTAACAGAAACCTCTCGCTTAAGACGGGCGATTTCCTTAGCTTCGTCAGAAGCATAGTTACCGAGTCCATGAACTGGAATATCGCCTGGGTTATCTTTAAACTGGGCTTCCCAGCGTGCTAAGATGCTAATACCAATTCCAAGGTTTTAGCACATTCCGATTGAGTTAGATGAGGATGCTCCTTACGATAGTTGATGGTATCAAACTTGAATGGCTTGTTGTGTAGTTTTCTTTGACGTGACATAATGAGTTCCTCATTTGTTGGTTATACAATACTCGAAGGGGATACCTCATTTTGTTTTGTACTATTTAGATGCTAACACTAGTTTGTTAAAACTAAGTGGATTATAAACTTGTAATTGTATTTGCAACATAATATGGGAGAAATGAAGGAAAATGGAAGAAATAATGTATGAGGAAGGAAAGACTGTATTTAGAAAACTGACACCTATAGATGATGCGGATTTGTCTGTATACGCTGATGCATTTGAGTTCGCGTTTAGTGACAATGATATTAAGAACATTGCAATAACAGGTGCTTATGGAATAGGAAAAAGTAGTATTGTAAAATCTTTTGAAAAAAGTTCGCTTGGATTGGAACATAATTTCTTGTATGTTTCATTAGCAGAATTTAAATCTAGTAAGAGTAGGGACGAGCAAAAGGGCAAAAAGCTCAATGGAACTTGGCAACAAGATGGTTTAGATGGCACTAAGCAAGACAAAAAGAAAAATGTAAGCGGCACAGCTAAAGAAAATGAGCTAGAAGCAAGAATAATCAATCAGCTAATATACCAAATAGATGAAACTAAAATACCAAAATCACGATTTAAGCATAAAAAGAATGATAATAATAAAGAAAAACAAGTATTCTTTGTTCAAGTATTAGTGGCAATAATAGCGATTTTATTTATTTTGTTTTATGGAAAGATTTCTAAATATCTACTAATACCTATACTAGGCGCAAAGTTTCATGCGGAATACTGCTTATTAAGTGCAACAATTATACTGATACTAATCGGAGGACACTGGCTATATGAGATAATAGTTGAAGGTTTACTATCAAATATCGGTATACAAAAGCTTACATTATATGGTAATTCTATTGAGCTATTTGCGGATAAGGAGGATTCCTTATTCGACAAATATATGGGGGAGATTATCTATGCTTTAAAGAATTCAGGCTATGATGTAGTGGTTTTTGAAGATATAGATCGTTACGATGATATTAATATTTTTACCAGGTTGAGAGAAATCAATTATTTATTAAATACACCAGATAATGTGGAATGCGAAAAGGATACTCCAATTAGGTTCTTATATTTGATTAAAGATGATATTTTTACAAAAACAGATAGAACGAAATTTTTTGATTATATTATTCCAATCGTGCCTATTATGGCTAATGTAAATTCATTCTATATATTTAAAAGGAACCTCAAAGACTCAAAGTACCATGAGAAACTAGATGAAGATGTTATTCGTGGAATATCGGTATTTGTAAGTGAAAAAAGATTACTTGATAATATTTGCAATGAATTTGAGATATATGCCAAATCATTAGATGGATTGGGAATTGATTACAATAATCTTCTGGGAATGATTGCATATAAGTGTTTTTATCCTGAGGATTATTGTGGATTACTTAATGGAAATGGATTTGTGGCAGATTTGTTTTCTAATGTGGAGAATCTAAGAAAAATTATAGAAAAAAACAGTTCGTACGATAGTAATCAAGTTGAAAAAATGATGATGGTAGAAATACTACAGGAGAATAATAGTAATCGAGCATTAAAGAGTACGATAGACAAGATCAAAGAACAGCATCCGGATGTAACAAACGTGGAACATTATGGTTTACTGCAGTTTCTGTTACTAGAAGGGTTAATATCAGAAAATTATAGTGATTATATTACTGTTTTTCAAAATGAAGATCTTACAAAGGGCGACTATGCTTATATCGCGGGGTTATATACAGGGAAATGTCAAGATGATTATAAATTTGACAATGTTGAAAAAGTGGTTGACGAAATAAGTATGGTACGATTTGCAAGAAAGGAGATATTAAACCATAACATATTACATTTTCTTCTTTCTTCAGAAAAGCATATTGGTAAGCTAGAATCTATGATAAGTACAATCGTAGAGAATAAGAGTGTGTCTTTCTGTGAAGAATTTTTTGAAGCCTATAAGGATGATCGCAAATCATTTGTAATTAGATTAAATGAATGCTCTACAGACTTTTGGCATGATTCTGAAGAATCTAGAGATAATAGTATCTATGAAGAGGTTGTATTGGAAATATTACAAACTGAAGACAAGAACATAATAGAAAAAATAAACTTGGATGATAGATTAACAGAATACATTTCAAAAAATGGAGTGCATAGATTTGAGAGTGTTTATGCTCCTGAAAGACTATTTGATAGTTTGGTATACCTGAAGGTTAAATTTGAGGATTTTACAGCAGGTAACAACTATGTATTGGAAAGATTTTGTAAAGAAATTATTGATAATAGTCTATACAAACCAACATTGGGAAATCTTATGGCGGTATTAAGAACAATCATGAATGACGCTTTTGTTTCATCTAATAACATAATTGAAAGCATCGAAAAATGCGGAAATCAAACGATAAAAGATTATTTTCAAGAGAACATTTCAGCAATAGTGGATGAAATAATAGAAAAGCAATTCAAATTGCAATTAAGTGGGGACGCAACTAAATTCTTGCTGGATACTGTTAATGATGGAGGATGCGAGGATAGCCAGATTAATGAAATAACAAAACTCCTAACTAATAAGGTAGATTGCTTAGATATCTATGAAGATGAAACCATAATTGAATCACTACTGTTAAATGGTAAGGTTCAAGCTTTAATAAAGAATATTATATATTGTTTTTATATTATTGATGATAATAATATGCCAAACGCCATAGATGACTTAATCAATGATTGTAATGATTATTCTATGAGTAATGACGAAATGATAAAGTACTATAAATCACTGGATGTCAATGATGAAGACGATTCTGTAATACAAGAAGAATTGTCTAAAATAATAACATATGCTATTAAAACTGTAAGCGCCTAATAAAAAGGCGTCCCATTGAAATCTCTCGCACCCTAGCGAGGATTGCGAGGATGCGAGTATTTTACTCCAATTATCGTTTGCAACTATCAATTACATCTTGGTTCCAAGGCGCTATTGTTTCAAATTGCTCATCAGTCCATGACTTTGATGGTCTTTTGCTCAAGATGTATTTGATGTATTCATAAATATTTAAATCATGAGCTTTAGCTATTTCTACAATGCTATAGATTGTAGCACTAGCTGTAGCTCCGGCAGGAGAATCGGAAAAAAGCCAATTCTTTCTGCCTACAGTGAAAGGTCTAATGGCATTTTCACTAGCATTATTAGAAAAGCTACATCGTCCATCCTCGAGATATGTTGTGAGGAATTCTCGACGATTGCTGATATAAGTCACAGCTTTATCCAATCTAGAGTTTCTAATTGGGTTCTGTGCATCAAGCCACTCAAAGAAGGCCTCCAAAACTGGTTTTTCCTTTTGCAGACGAAGCTTGTAACGCTCTTCATAAGAGACATGTTTCTTGTTAATAGAATCTTCAATCTCGAAGAGCTTATTGCAGTATTGTACTCCCTGTACTGCAGGATTTGTGTAGTCATACTGTTTTCCTTTTGGAATGGCATCAATCAGATATCTTCTGACGTGTGCCCAACAGCAGCATCTTGTAATGCCTGGTACCTTGTTGTATCCTTGGTAGCCATCACATTCAAGATAACCATTAAATCCTTTTAGGAAGTATTTGGCATTTTCTCCTGCCCTTGTTTCGGAGTATCCATACAGGATTATTGGCGGTAAACCATCTTCACCTGTTCGGTATACCCACATGTAGGACTTCGACTCAGCCCTTCGACCTGGTTCTTTTAATACTTGAACTGGAGTCTCATCAGCCATTAGAAAATTCCTTTCTAATAGCTTGCGATGGAAGAACTGATAGAGTGGATCAAAATAGTGTTTTGAACAATAAATGATCCAGTTAGCCATGGTGGTTCGGCTTAGTTCAATGCCATACTGCTTCCAGTCTTTCTCTTGTCGGTACAAAGGTAAGGCATTTCCATACTTTTGATAAATCATCCATGAAACAGATGATTCTGACGCAAGAGAGTGCTTCATCAGTGGTTGCTTATCTGTTTTAGCTTTTATGATATATGGCTCATCAGTATTTTTACATTCTGGGCAGCCATAATGATAACTAACATATTCCTTGACTTTAACTTTGGCAGGAATGTATTCGAGCTCTCTTCGGATTAGTTCCTTGCCAATGTATTCAAGAGGAGTTCCGCATTGAGGACAAATCTTTTCATCGTCAGGGATGTCTACTATGACTTCCTCGACAGGAATACCTTTTAATTTTTCCTCTAGTGTAGACTTTGCCTTACGCATATGTTCTTTGACTATTGTTTCAATATCAGGAACTGGTGGCTCATCAGATTGAAGTGTTTCAGCTTCATCAAATAAGCAAAGCTGACCTTCGATTTCATCATGGCGTTTCTCACTAGAGGCACCAAATAACTTTTTGGTTAGATAATCGATTTGTTCCTGCAGAACAGCTTCTCGCTTTTGATGCTCAGCCTCACGATTCTCTGCATCCTGCAAAGTTTTTTGTAGCTGGACAATGACTGTAGTCTGAGCTGAAATAGTGGTATTCAGTTGTGAAATGGTATCTTTCAGTTCTTGTAACTGAAGATCTCTAACGCCTCTTGCCACAGTCATTTCTCCTTTGATTTGATACTTAAATTATACCAAATTTTAGGCTTCATTAACAGCAAGAAATGCAGTATTTTCAAGGCTTCGCGAGGTTTTTGAGAACTGTTCGCAGTCACCATTTTTAGGAAGTAAGTTATCAACATTTTTGTATGTTCCTATGGCTTTAGGCTGTTCTATTTCGAGTCCAGACATAAGCCAATCGAACTGTTGCCAGGTAAGTGGTTTGACCTCAGATTTATCTCTTGGCCATCGATACCTACCTTCAACCGCAAGGCGTTTGTACAAAAGCACAAAGCCATCAGATTCCCATAGTAAAGCTTTTAGTCTGTCGCATCGTCTGCCACAGAATAAATATAAAGCACTTCGCTTGGGGTCCATATGCAGTTGCTCTATAATAATGGCACACAAGCCATCAATAGACTTTCTCATATCGGTGTAACCACAGACTATATAAATCTCATTTACACCGGAAATATCGCCTAGCATAAGTTGCCTCTCATGGCAGATAATACTTGCGATAATAATGCAGTATCAATTCCATTTGGAATTGTCAGCTTAGCTCCATTCATCTCAAGAATTAATGATGATTCTTGAATTGGAGTATCAATACACATAGGATGAACCTCTGGTTCATCTGGTATAACATCAAGTAAAACAACATCTTGTTTGGGTGATGGTAATTGGACGTCAGTCCATGGATTTGGAAGCTCGCATCCGCGCTTGCGGAGTCTAACTGTCCAGTTATAAAAAGTGGATGTTTCAATACCATTTTGACGACACCATTCGGCATCCGATAGGCCGCTTTGTCGTGCTTCCATTACCATACGATATTGTTCACTTACTGGTGTTCTAGATCTTCTCATTGATAGGTCCTCCTTTAGATAATTGGAGTGAAATACATTCAATCCTATCAATGATTATAAAAAAGAATGGAAGCCTATTAAATCCGCCGGATTATTAGGCGCTTACTTAAAACTGAAGAAATAAAAACAGAAACAATGTTGCGTGTATTTGATATATTTGAATTGAAGGAGCGTTCATTGAGTGGAATCGAAAAAGAATGGCCAAATTCACATGTAGAAGCAATAATAGAAAAAAATATATTAATGTTTTCTGTACAGGAATATTCGATAATTCTTAAGTATTTCCCAACATTATTGGTAGGTTATATATTAAGTAATGTTAATGAATTTATTAAAGCTGTGACTGATAAATTGATAAGTAATTATCCTTTGGATGAATTGCTTGCTCATGATGAATTAAACTTAGGCGATAAAGCAACTTTAATATGCAAATATCCGGCATCGGTCAAGATTGAGGAATCATATAGTGATAATGTTAAAAGTTTAATAGTGTTAAACAAATTAGATACATCAAATTTTGGAGCTGCTGTTCAGCACTATGATTCACTAAATGCAAAGGCGAAAGATTTCCTATGTTTATGGTCTGGTCAAAATGGAAATGCATACAACGCTATTGTTGGGAAAACATGTGATTTCGGGGAATCATTCATTACAGATTTTATCATGAATACAAAGATTCAATTACGACTTAGAAATGATATTGCTGTAAGGTATTTTGATTATATTAAAAGAAATAAAATTAGCGAATGCATAAGAACTATAGGACTGGCTGATATAGCTAAAATGCTTGATTCGAGAAATAGAGTACCTGTGAATAATACACCTCAGAATGAAGAGTTTTTAGAGCTATTAAATAAATATGGTTATATTAGTTCCTACGAGATAGACTCAACGGGAACCTATTTCATCAATATAAAAAAGATACGGAATAATAAAAAGAATCAGGATTGACAATGCGTATTGAATGCGTATAATAATAGATGAAAATACATTTTCGAGGTAACTGAAATGAAAAGACAAATTTTAATTAAAAACCTTGAAAATGCTGGCTATTATCTGTTGAGAAATGGCGGAAGTCATGATATTTATACCAACGGTACAACACAGGTCGTGATACCGCGACACAGAGAACTTAACGAGATAACAGCTAAGCAGATTATCAAGAAGGCGGGGATTTAATCCCTACCTTGCTTGATTTTTCTGTAGGGGAAGAGTGGAAAGGTGCTATTATGA
>JAEEGL015506504.1_pt1 | contig 14450 bp, 15 predicted proteins | sample 9134231 | NCBI WGS metagenome assembly JAEEGL01 (sample SAMN16246548, study PRJNA631951) | gut metagenome | biome: gut microbiome; feature: rumen; material: fiber-attached | host: Bos | place: Iran: Karaj | collected 2018-10
ATTAGTGTTTTTGATCATTGGAATAAAGAATTAATTAGGGAGCGCGAAAATATTCCTGATGATGAAGAAATACCAACTATTATAAAGCCTATTTCTGAAATGGAAGGCTATGAAATTACAGTATGGTGTGGTGCATATGGACTTGAAGCTCGTTATTATGATTTATGTACTGATGAACTTAAAAATAAACTAAATAAAATGTTAGGAAAAAGTAGAGAATTAAGAAAAAGATAGCATATGCTATAATTTGTGAGGAGTGATAATATGATACCTAAAAAATTAAATAAAGGAGATAAGATTGCAGTAGTAAGTTTATCAAGAGGACTTCTTGGTATGCCTTTTTGCAAACATGAACTTGATTTAGGAGTTAAAAGACTTAAAGATTTTGGTTTAGAAGTAGTAATAATGCCAAATGCTTTAAAAGATATGGATTATTTAAAAGATCATCCTGAAGCAAGAGCAAGTGATTTAAAAAAAGCATTTATGGATGATAGTATTAAAGCTATTATTACTGCTATTGGAGGGGATGATACATACAAAACATTTCCATATTTAATGGATGATCCCGAATTTATTGATGCAGTTAAAAAACATCCTAAAATATTTACAGGTTTTTCAGATACTACAAATAATCATTTAATGTTAAACAAACTCGGATTATCTACATTTTATGGGCCTTGTTTGCTAGTTGATTTAGCGGAACTAGATAATGAAATGTTACCATATACAAAAGAATATTTTGAAAAGTATTTTAAAAATGAAAATGGTTATGAAATTAAGTCTAGTCCTATTTGGTATTATGATAGAGAAAGCTATGGTGAGGATGCTCTTGGTACTCCTAGAAAACAGGCAAAAGAAGAACATGGATATGAAGTATTAAATGGTAGTGGTAAAGTAACTGGTAAATTATATGGTGGATGTATTGAAAGTATATATGTTGCTTATACTGGAAATAGATATGGTGATGAAAATAAAGTATATGAAAAATATAATATTTTACCAACTGATGATGAATGGAAAGAGAAAATATTGTTTTTAGAGACAAGTGAAGAAAAACCAACACCAGAAGAACTAGAAAAAATGTTAATGGAATTAAAAAATAGAAACATATTAAAATTAGTTAAAGGTATTATAGTTGGTAAACCAATTGATGAAAAATATTATGATGAATATAAAACTGTATATGATAAAGTATTTTCTGATTTAGAAACACCTGTATTATTTAATGTTAATTTTGGTCATAGTGTGCCTAGATGTGTACTCCCATATGATGCTTTAGCTACTATAGATTATGATAATAAAACTATTCATATTGACACACAAGTATTAGAATAAGAAAAATAACTCGTACAGAGTTATTTTTATGTGGTATAATATTTTTATAGTAGGTGATAATGTGAAATTTATTAAAAGACTAGTTGTATTTATTATAGCTGTCGTTGTTATATTTTTATCAGTAGAATCATTAAGATTAGAATTAACTAAATCAACAATTCCATTGATTATAATAAGTAAAACCGAATGTAGTAGAGAAATAAGAACTTGTTATGATGAAAATGGTTTATATAAAGAAACGTTTAAAAGCTTTGGATTTACATTTACTTGTACATATTCATTATTAGATATATCAACAGATAATATGGTATTCTATGAATTGGCTGGAAGAGAATTTAAACTATTAGGCAAATATAAAATATGGGAAGAACATAATATAGAACAAACTTCAGGAAAAGATATAAAATCAGAATAAAAATGTTATAATTATAATAGGGTGGAAAAGAGAGTGAAAAGTGGCAGCAAAAGTATTTAAAACAATTGATGAGCAAATTAGTATTCTAAAAAGCAAAGGCTTAACTATCAATGATTATGATAAAGCTAGTGAAATACTATTAAGAGAAAATTATTTTTTCTTAAATGGTTATCGTTCACCTTTTTTGGTTACTGGTTCTAAAAGATTTATTCCAGGGTCTACATTTGATGAAGTGTATGCCTTATTTACGTTTGATAGATTTTTTAGAAATATTATTTTTAAAAACATTCTTATTGTAGAAAATAACTATAAATCTATATTTAGTTATGTATTAAGTAAAAAGTATGGTTATAAAGAAAAAGATTATTTAAATGTTAACAATTTTGATAGATGCAAAGAAAAAGTTAAGCAAATTAATGATTTAATTAGAAAACTTAAAAGGCAAATTAGAATAAATGGATATCAACATCAAGCAACTAGCCATTATATAAATAATTATGGCTATATACCTATGTGGGTTGGTGTTAAAGTATTAAGTTTTGGATTAATGAGTGAACTTTTCTCTATTATTAAAGATGAAGATCAAAAAGAAATAGCTAGTTATTATAATATAGATGATGAAGAATTAGTTGATTATTTATCAATATTATCTAATTATAGAAACTTATGTGCTCATGAAGATATATTATATAATCATGAAACTCAAAAGGCTATTGCAGATAATCGTTTCCATGAATTACTCGGTATACCAAAAGTTGAGGATGAATATATTTATGGAAAAAGAGATATTTTCGCATTAATTATAATATTAAAAGAATTATTAACAGCTGATGATTTTAAGATGATGATGAATGAAATTAATTATGAAATAGATTGGTTAGAATCAAAATTAAAATCAATACCAATCAAAAAAGTTTTGTATAGAATGGGATTTCCAGATAATTATAGACAAATTGCTTATCTAGATTAGGAGGTTAAATGAAAAAAGTAATTACATATTTAATAACTGTTATAATATCAATATTTATTGGTAGTGCTTTAATGTATTTACTTATTTATTATTATCCTAATACTGTTATTAAAACAGTAAATAAAGTTGAGAAAAGTGTTGTTGTTGATGAAAATGGTCTTTCTGATGGAATAGCCAATATATATGACAGTGTTGTAGTTGTGGAAAATTATCAGAGAAATGCTTTAGCAGGTATAGGTTCTGGTTTTATATATGATGCTTCTGGATATATAATGACTAATCATCATGTTGTGGAAGGTGCTTCTGAAGTAAAAGTAATATTAATGAGTGGAGAAACTATAGATGCAACTATTATAGGTAGTGATGAATATGCAGATATAGCGGTTATTAAAATAGATCCTAAATATATTACTAAAGTCGCTAAACTTGGTAGTAGCGTAGATACTAAAGTTGGAGATACTGTTTTTACAATTGGTTCTCCAGTTAGCTCAGATTATAAAGGTACAGTTACTAGAGGTATTTTAAGTGGAAAAGATAGAATGGTAGAAGTATCAGTGTCTTCTAATTCTCATGATTGGATTATGAATGTTATGCAAACTGATGCTGCTATAAACCCTGGTAATAGTGGTGGTCCTCTTTGCAATATTAATGGTGATGTTATTGGAATAAATTCAATGAAATTAGTAGAATCTCAAATAGAGGGAATTGGATTTGCTATTCCAATTGAGTATGCACTAGAATATGCTAAAACTATAGTAAGTGGTGAAAGAATTAAAAGAGCTTATTTAGGAATAAGTATGGGAGATATAACATCTAGATATTATTTATTAAGAAGAGGAATAAATCTTGATTCTGATATTACATCTGGTGTAATTGTATATGATGTTGAAACTGGTGGACCTGCATATAATGCCAAACTTGAAAAAGGTGATGTTATTGTTAAAATAGGTAATTATAATGTTAAAAATATTGCTGAACTCAGATATTATTTATTTAAATATAAACCAGAAGATACTATCAAAATAAGTGTTAGAAGAGGTAGTGAAACATTAACATTTGATATAACTCTTGGAACAAGTGATTAACTTGTTCTTTTTATTGAAAAAAAGTTATAACTATTTTATAATTATTATAATAAGGATGATAGGGTATGAAAGATTATGCATATTTTGATAGTAAAGAAGTTTTAAAAGAATTAAAATCTTCTTTAAATGGTTTAACTACTAAAGAAGCAAATAATAGAATTAAAAAATATGGTTTAAATGAACTTCCTAAGGAGAAACAAAAGGGAGTATTTAAAATTTTTCTTGAGTCTTTTAAAGATCCTATTATATACGTTTTATTAGCTGCAGCTATATTATCTTTTATTGCGAAAGAAACTCTTGATGCATTTGTTATATTATTTATTATCTTAGTTGATTCAGTAGTTTCAACTATTCAAGAACATAGAGCCAAAAAGAATTCTGAAGCACTTAAAAATCTTATTAGAGTAAATGTAGATGTTATTAGAGATAATCAACCATGTCAAATAGATTCATCTTTAGTAGTTCCTGGGGATATAGTTACATTAGAGCCTGGAACTAAAATACCCGCTGATTTAAGAATAATTAATTCAAATAATTTAACAATAGATGAAAGTATATTAACTGGTGAAAGTATAGGAGTAATTAAAAGTAAGGAAAAAATTACTATTTCAGATGAATTTAAGAAATGTATGTTATATGCTGGCACATCTGTATTAACTGGAAGAGCAATAGCAGTGGCAACTGCGACAGGTATTAATACTGAAATAGGTATGATTGCTAAAAAAGTTACTGATACTAAAGAAGAAAAATCTCCTTTGACTATAAGAATGGAGAAATTTTCAAAACAAATTACTATAATTATTACTATTATTTCAATAATTATTGGATTAGTATTATTAAGCAAAGGATATACCGTTGTTGATATGTTTTTATGTGTAGTAGCATTATGTGTATCTGCAATGCCTGAAGGTCTTCCTCTGGCATTAACTATGGCATTATCTATAGCATCTAATAAAATGTCAAAAAGAAATGTTATAGTTAAGAAATTAAATTCAGTTGAAAGTTTAGGAAGCTGTACAGTAATAGCAAGTGATAAAACAGGTACATTAACTGTTAATGAACAAACAGCTAAACGAATATTACTAGCAAATGGTGAATCCTTTGAAATAGAAGGTAATGGATATAATGATAATGGTAAAGTAATAGAGATAGATAATGCTGATATAGATAATGCTAAATATCTTTCTACATTAGGAAGAATTAATAATGATGCTTTATTAGAATTAGATCATAAGAAATGGAAAACATTTGGAGACTCTATAGATATAGCGTTTCTAGCCCTTGCAAGAAAACTTGATGTATATGATATTAATTATTCAAAAATTACTGAAATACCATATGAATCCGAAAAGAAATATAGTGCTATTTTCTATAATAAGGAAGATAAAATTTGTTGTACTGCAAAAGGTTCTATTGAAGTAATAATTGACTTTTGTTCATGTGAATATAGAAGAGGTAAAAGAGTTAAAATAGATAAAGAAAAATTAATTAAGCAAAATGAGTCTTTAGCAGCATCTGGTTATAGAGTAATTGCCTTATGCGATGGAAAAGTACCATCTAAAGAGAAATATGATGAACGTGATATAAAAGATTTAACGTTTGTTGGATTAGTTGGATTTATAGATCCAGTAAGAGAAGAAGCAAAAGATTCAGTTAAAGAGTGTCATAATGCAGGAATTAATGTATTAATGATTACTGGTGATCATGCATTAACTGCATATAATATTGCAAATGAACTTGGTATAGCAGCAAGTAGTGAAGAAGTAGTAACTGGTAGTGATTTAGATTTCTATATAGATGATGAAGAGAAATTTGATAAATTTATTCAAGATAAAAAAGTTTTTGCAAGAGTAACTCCTTTGCAAAAACTTAAAATAGTAGAATCTTTAAAAAGATCAGGTGAATTTGTTGCTGTAACTGGCGATGGAGTAAATGATGCACCTGCTATTAAAGCAGCTAACATCGGTATTGCAATGGGAAGTGGAACTGATGTAGCAAAAGAAACTGCTAAAATGATAGTGGTTGATGATAATTTCTCTTCTATAGTAGCAGGTATTGAAGAAGGAAGAAATGCTTATTCTAATATTAGAAAAATAAGTATTATGTTATTATCCTGTGGATTTGCTGAAGTATTATTCTTTGTACTAGCAATATGCTTTGAACTTCCAATACCTTTAGTTGCTATTCAATTATTATGGTTAAATTTAGTTACTGATGGACTACAGGATATTGGACTTTCATTTGAAAGAGAAACAGATACTCTAATGAAAGAAAAACCAAGAAGAACAGATGAAAGTTTATTTGAAAAAGAATTAATAAAACAAATATTATTATCAGGCTTATTTATAGGTTTACTAGTATTTAGTATTTGGTATATCTTAATAGTTCAAGTACACATGGAAACTATACATGCAAGAGCATATGTACTTGCATTAATGGTGTTTATGCAAAATATTCATGTTATAAATTGTAAGAGTGAAAAGAAGAGTGTCTTTAGGATGAATTTTAAAGAAAATAGATTTATTCTATGGGTAATATTTGGTTCAATTTTATTACAAATATTAATAATGGAAGTACCATTTTTATCTAGATTTTTACAAACTTATAGTGTCCCATATTTACATTTAGTATTACTAGTATTAGTTGCATTGCCTATTTTATCAATAATGGAAATATATAAAAGATTTAAAAACAAAAAATAAAATGATATAATAGAATTGGAGGTCATATGAAAAAGAATATATTACTATTAATTAATGGTTTTGGTGTAGAGCAAGCAAATTCTGTGAGTGTATATTCTAAGGAATTAATGCCAAATCTAGATATGTTAACAGGTGTTGGTATATTTGGAACTGTTCCATCAAATGAGTTGGACTATAAAAGCGGATATAGAAAATTTAGTATTGGTATTAATGATGCTTTAACATATAGTATAGTTAATAATGATATATCTAATGAAGGATATATCAATAATCAAATGCTAAATTATATATATAGTGATATGAATCAACATAATTCTAAATTACATATTATGTGCTATTATGATGGTGACGCTACATTTTATCAGTTGACAACATTCTTAAAAGATATGATCACTAAAACTAGTTGTCCAATATTTATTCATTTAATATTAACTCAACAAACACTGGATTATAAGTCAGTAGAAAAAGCAGTTAATTCAATAAATTATGAATATGGTAATAATACTAAAATAGGTATAGTAAGTGGAGCAAATAACTTCAGCAATAATCCTACTGCGACTAAGGATTTTATAAAAATGTTTGTTGCAGAAACTGGAGAAAAGTGGAAAGATTTATCTAAAAAATTAGAAGTTCTATATAGTTCAAAAACTTTACCAATTGATGTTAGAACTTTTTCACTTAATACGGGTTTTGTATTAAGTAACAATGATAGCATATTATTCTTTAATCATGAAAATATTGATGCTACTGTATATACTAAAGAATTAATAGCTCAAAAATATACTCAAATTGATCTTTCAACAATTAAATTTTATTCATTATTTCAAGTTAAATGTGATAATGTTAAAATACCATTTGTATATAACTATGGAGTTTCATCGACATATACACTAGGCTCATTGAAAAGCATAAATGCTAAATGTTTAATAATGGATAAAAAAGACAGATTGGGATATATAAATCATTATATGACAGGTCTTAGAGACAACATGGATCCTGATTTAAAATATATGCCTACTGATAATGATTTTATATATAATGCTGATATATTATTAAATACTATTAGTAGTGCTTCTCAAGAATTAATAATTGTTAATTATCATATTAATGATTGTAAAACTTTAGAAGATATAAAAGATAGATTAGCTAAAATTGATGTAGTTATTGGTAAGCTTTATGAATATGCTATGGCCAATGATGGAGGATTATTTATTTCATCATTATATGGTATGGAAAAAGAAGTATACAATAATAAACATGAAATATGTATGGTTAATTTCTCTGCAAGGGTGCCTGTTTTAATTGTTGATAAATTATTATCTAAAGTAAATTATACTTTTTTAGAAAGTTCATTATATGATTTATCTAATACTATTGTTTGGAATTTAAATCATACATTTAAAAATTCAGGTATAATTAAAAAGAAATCTAGTTTAATGTCAATATTTTATAAAAAACCAAAGGGGGATAAAAAGTAATGCAAAAAAAGGTATTATATAGGAGAATAGGTGCATATATAATTGATTCATTATTAATATCACTATTATTAGCATTATTTGCTAAAATACCATTAATAAGTATGGATTCTGACAAGTATTATAATACTTATGAAGAATACTTAGAAGTAATACAAGAAAAAGCAACTTCTGGTGAGACTATTTCTCAAGAATTAATAGCTGAGTACCAATATAATTTAGCTAAAAACAGTATAAATACTACAGTTGTTAATTTAGCACTTACTGCATTTTATTTTATAGTATTTCAATTTCTAAATAAAGGACAAACACTCGGAAAGAAATTATTAAAGATTAAAGTAGTAAATAAAGAAAACAAAAATCCAAATATTTTACAAATGTTAATTCATGGAGGAATAGCATATAGTATATTTGCAACAACTATTACAGTGTTATTATATTTTCTTGCAAGTAAAAAAGTATATGTTGGGGTAATAAATTATGTACAGTTAGTAGATATGGGGCTTGTATTTGCTACTATAATAATGATGTTATTTAGAAAAGATGAAAGAGGATTACATAATATTCTTGCTGGAACAAAAGTAATCCATGAGGTGAATGAATGAAAATAGCGATAGCCAATGATCATAGAGGGTTAGAATTAAAAGAAAAAATTAAAAAATATCTACACGATAGTAACTGTTCGTGTGTAGACTTGGGAACAAATTCTCCTGAAAGCGTTGATTATGTAGATTATGCTGTAAAGTTATGCAATGAAGTAATAAATAAAAATGTTGACAAAGGAATATTAATTTGTGGTACTGGAATAGGCATGTCAATCGCTGCTAATAAGATTAAAGGTATTAGATGTGCAAGAGTATGTAATTCTAAAGAAGCAGCCTTAGCTAGTGAACATAATATGGCTAATGTTATCGCAGTTGGAGAAAATACTGATGATATAGAAAATATTGTAAAAGCATTTTTAGAAACTAAAAACTCTGAAGATGAAAGACATATCAGAAGAGTAAATAAAATAATGAATCTAGAATAAAAAGATTTTAAAATAATAAAATATACTATGAAAAGAAAATTCATAGTATTTTTAATTTTGTTAATTATTTTAATAAATAGTAACTCCAATAATAAAGTATTTATAGAAACACCAATAGAAAATGAAATAGAAAAAAAAGAGGATAATAAAATAGTTCGTGTATTAAAAGAAGATAATATAATAGATTTAGAGCTTGAAGATTATGTGATTGGTGTTGTTTCTTGTGAAATGCCTGCTTCATTCAACATAGAGGCTTTAAAAGCTATGTCAGTGGCTGCAAGAACATATGCGTTATATAAAATGAATGATAATAAAGAATATGATTTAACATCAACAACAAAAGATCAGTGCTATATTGATGATAATCAAATGAAAAACAAATGGGGAACCCAGTATGATAAGTATTATTCTATTATTAATGATGCAGTATATGAAACAACTGGAGAGTATTTAATATATAAAGATAAAATAATACTACCATTATATTTTTCTATATCTAACGGTTATACAGAAAACTCTGAACATGTTTTTTCACAAAAAATAGATTACTTAGTCAGCGTAGATTCTTCATGGGATAGTAAATATTCATATAAAGCACAAACTAAAGAATTTGGGATGCGTGAGTTCCTATCCAAATTAGACATTAATGATTATAAGATTAGAGATATTAAAATAGATAGGTATGATACAGGTCGAGTTAAAGAAATGATTATTAACAATCAAAAATATAGTGGAACTAAAATTAGAAGTTTACTTGGGCTTAGATCAACGGATTTTAATATTATATATGATTATGAAACTGTTAAAATTGAAACAAAAGGATATGGTCATGGAGTAGGTATGAGTCAATATGGTGCTAATGCTATGGCCAATGATGGAAAAAAATATGATGAAATATTAAAATATTATTATACTGGTGTTGATTTAGTGCATAATTAATTAAAAAATGTTCACTCTATTATTAGGAGAGTGAGTATATGAAAAAGTATTCTAAAATATTAATACCAACAATTTATTTGGGTGTTATAGCGGTAATGGTTATGAGTGTAATATTAGTATTATCAGGAGTAAAAAGCTATATAAGTGATAAACCAATTTATGAGTGGACATTAGATAATGTATTTGATGAAGAAACAATGCCTGTAGTTAAAGAAAACAATGAAGTTATTATTAAACCATATTTATCTGAAAACATAAAAGTACTTAGATATTTTTATGATTTTGAAACAGATGATGAAAAAAAGCAAATGAATTCACTAATCGTCTATGGCGAAACATATATGCAAAATAATGGTGTTGATTATTATTCTGATGAAGAATTTGATGTTGTATCTATTTTAGACGGTGAAATAATTTCCATAGAAGATAATGATATATATGGAAAAGTGGTAACAATTAAACATAATGATAACTTAATATCGGTTTATAGCAATGTTAAAGATGTTTTGGTATCAACAGGATATAGAGTAAGTCAAGGTGAAATAATAGCTACTTCTGATAAGTCTAAAATAGATAAAGATGTAAATGCTATGTTACATTTTGAAGTAAAATATAAAAATAACGTAATAGATCCTGAAAGTTTATATACCTTATCAGTTAGTGAATTACAATAAAATGGTTATTTTTAAACCATTTTTTTATTTGAAAAAGAAAATCACTTATGATATTATTTATTAAGGTGAAAATATGGTAAATTTTGTTGTAGTAGATGATAATACTCATCATAGAAAAAATATATGTAGTATTGTAATGAAAAGAATGATGTCTAATCAAATTAATTTCAAGATAAATGAGTTTAATGATTATAATAAAAAATTGACTACATATATAAAAGAATCAGGTCACATTTCAATATATATTTTAGATTTAGAATTACCTAGTGGTGATGGAATAGATATAGCTAGAATGATTAGAAATACTTATAATGATTGGAATAGTCCAATTATTATAATAACTGCTCATGCTTCATTATACTATGAGGTATATAAACAAAGATTACAAATATTAGATTTTATACCAAAGTTCAGTGGAATAGATAATAGTTTAATTGAAGATATAGAAATATGTTTGAAAATGTTAAATAAAGAAAAAGTTTATAAATATATTTATAAGAACGTAGAATATAATATAAAACTTTCTGATATTAACTATATTCAAAGAGATGGTAGAAAAACAAAAATTGTTACTAAAAATCAAGTTTATTATCAAAATATAACTATTAATACTATTAAAAACATGTTACCAGACTATTTTAAAATATCTGCTAAAGGAACAATAATTAATATGAGAAATATATATGAAATAGATTGGAATAAAATGATAGTAATATTTAAAGATGGTACTAAAGACTATGTAGTAACAAATAGTCATAAAAAGGAGATAGAAAAATATGAAATGGAGTAGTCTCATTATTTATACAATTCTTTCTGTAATTGTATTATATATTCAACTTAAAGCATATCAAAAACTATCATATAAAGAAAAATACAAATATAATATTTATAATTATATTTGTATTCTTTTAGCTGGAATATTAATTACATATAATTCATATATAAATGTTAATGCTTTAAGAGCTTACATAAGCTTTGGTATTATATTATTTCTAGAATTAATTATTTATAAAGATAAATTAAGAAAAACTATAGTATATGGAACAATTAGTTATATATTTGTAGTTATTTCAGAAATTATATTATCTATTTTTGTAGTAGCTACAAATCTATTAAGTATGGAGACTATAGATAGCAATTATGTATATAAATGTGGTTTATCAATTCTTATGTCATTATTAGCTTACCTATTTACCAAAAGTAAACGAATTAGAAAACTGTCACAAAAGATATATGAAAAATTAGAAAAGTCTATGATACCACTAGTATTATTAATTATATCTTTATTAATAGTATTAGTTATAGCATTTAGAAATGTATCAGATTTATCTGTTACTGATTATGTAACAAGTATTATATTATTAATATTATTTGCTTTTCTTGTAATTTTTATAATTAAGAATGAATATAACACTGAACAAGAAATGGATAAAGCGCGTGTTTTATTAGATTTTATGTCTAAATATGAAAAGAAAATAGATGAAGAAAGAATTAATAAGCATGAAATATTAAATAATTTATTAATATTAAAAAGTTTTAGTAATAAAAATACTAAAAAATATAATGATACACTTGATGATTTAATCAAAACATATAATAAAAAAAGTATAGGTGTTAAAAACATATATAAGTTACCTTGTGGTCTTAAAGGAATAATATATTACAAAATAAATGAAGTTAAGAATAAGAATTTAAATATAAATATTCACATATCTAAACAGTTATCTAACTATTTAGAAAATATGGATTCTAAAACATATACTATTATTTGTAAAATTATAGGAATAACTTTTGATAATGCTATAGAAGCAAGTGAGAATAGCTTAGAAAAATTTATAAATTTAGATGTTTATGAAGAGAATAATCTAATAATAATTGATATAGAAAATTCGTATAGTAATAAAATAGATATGAAAAAGCTTAATAAAAAGAATTATTCTACAAAAGGTCTTAATAGAGGATTTGGATTATATATAGTTAATTCTCTTATAAAACATAGTGATAATCTAAAATTAGAACAAATAATTAATGATAATATTTTTATAACAAAATTAATCATAACAAAAAATCTAGATTAGTAATAATCTAGATTTATTTTAATATTATAATAATGATTCAGGCATTTCTGGCTCATCAATATAAACAATAATGCATCCAGCAGTAGCAGTAGTGGCAACAAGTGCTCCTAAGAATGCTAATGCACCAGTTAAATATTTCATGGGGGACCTCCTTTCTTACTATAACTCTTATAGTTGTTATATTTAAGACCTAATAGGTTATAGCTGATAGGAAGTATCATTAATACTTGCATTAGGCATGAAAATAATAAAGCATTATTAATAATATTATTAGAAAAGTTACTAATAATATAATAAATAATTGTAATAATACATGTTAAAATCTTATAAAATGTTCTTTTATTTTTATGGATAAGCGGTCTTTTTTCAGTATCAGCCGGAGCATATATTATAAATAACATTAAAATGAAGAAAAATAACACAGTATACAATAAATGACTAATAGTTAATATTTTAATTAAATAAGGTATTAATGCAAACAAGAATAACGATAATACCCAACAATGCCATGCTTTTTTAGCATGTAAACCAAAGGCTGTTAATCGAAGAATTCCATAGAAAAGCATAAATAAAAGTAATTCTTTAGTGGTTTTCATAAAAGTCGAAATAATAATAACAATTATAGTTTTAGTTATAGTTAAATATATTGACTCAATACCATATCTAATTTCTTTTAGTTTGATATCATCATAACTATAGTATTTAGATATATTATTCATAATTATATTTACTACTTTATCCTTCATACTTTTTTCCTCAAGAACATAATAATACACTTTTAAATACAATAATTATTTTTGTTATAAACATGTTTATAATAGTCATTAATTAAAAATTACTGTTGCAAATAATAGAATAAATGACTTTAGTGACAAAAAATATTAACATTATGACAAAAGTGAAAAATATGTCGATTTTTTGAGTATTCTTTTAATTGCGCGCAACATATAGGTAGGGTTATTATTAAATCAAGAAGGGATGGTGTGTTATGAGTAGAGGTCGTGTGAAATGGTTTAATAATGAAAAAGGCTATGGATTTATCGAATATGAAGGGCTAGTAGATGAAGACATCTTTGTTCATTATTCTGCAATTGATCAAGAGGGCTATAAAACATTAAAAGAAGGTGAAATAGTAGAATTTACAATGATTGAAACTGCTAAAGGTAACCAAGCTATTAATGTTAGAGAAATTGAAATGTCAGCAATATAAAATACACTTCTGTGTATTTTTTAATTGTAAAATTTGTGTGTAATTGTAGAATAAAAATATAAAATATGATAATCTTATATTAGGAGGAATGATATGAAATATAATATTCGTGGTGATAAGTTAAAAGTAACTGATGCTATTAATGAATATATTAAGAGCAAATTAGAAAGAGTTACTAAATATTTAGATGATAATGATGAGGTTGAGGCCAAAGCATTAATATCTGCGAAGGGAAAAGATCAAAAAGTAGAGGTTACTATTTGGAGTGGTAAATATAATATAAGAGCAGAAGAAGTAAATGAAGATTTATATGCTGCAATAGATTTAGTTGTTGATAAATTAGAAAAACAATTTAGAAGATATAAAGATAAAATTTCAAGTAAGAAAACTAGAACTGCTGACTTAGTTCCTGATATGGAAATTGAAGATTATTTTGAAGAAGATGATCAAACTATAGTTAGAAGAAAAGAAGTTTTCTTAAAGCCAATAGATGAAGAAGAAGCTATAACTCAAATGGAACTTTTAGGACATACATTC
>JAEEGL015702941.1_pt1 | contig 14450 bp, 19 predicted proteins | sample 9134231 | NCBI WGS metagenome assembly JAEEGL01 (sample SAMN16246548, study PRJNA631951) | gut metagenome | biome: gut microbiome; feature: rumen; material: fiber-attached | host: Bos | place: Iran: Karaj | collected 2018-10
GTTCCTGTCAAAGTATGTGGAGCCCAGGAAGATGAAGATAAGGTTTTAAATGGATAAACGTGTATTTGAGACAAACAGCCGGGATGAGACCTATGACTTTGGAGTAGAACTGGGACAAAAGGCAAAGCCCGGCACCATATATGCGCTGGATGCGGATCTGGGCTGCGGCAAGACCGTGTTTTCCCAGGGACTGGCGGCAGGCCTCGGCATACAGCAGACGGTGAACAGCCCTACCTTTAATATACTGAAGGTCTATGAAAAGGGCCGCCTGCCCTTTTACCATTTTGATGTATACCGTATAGGTGACATCTCAGAGATGGATGAGATCGGTTATGAAGACTTCTTTTATTCCGATGGGGTTTGTGTCATAGAATGGGCCGGTATGATCCGCGAGCTGATCCCCGATACTGCGGAGTGGATCCGCATAACCCGTGATCCTGAGAAAGGGCCGGATTATCGCAGGATAGAGATGTGAAAGGTCTTTATAAAAAATGAGAATACTTGCTCTTGATTCATCCGGTATGGTGGCATCAGCTGCCCTGCTTACGGATGAGATACTTACAGCTGAATATACCCTGAACCACAAAAAGACCCATTCCCAGACCCTCATGCCCATGCTTGATGAAATAGTGCGCATGGCGGAGTGTGATATGGAAAGTGTGGATGTCATAGCCATTGCAAAAGGCCCCGGATCATTTACCGGCCTGCGTATAGGTTCGGCGGCGGTGAAGGGACTGGCCCATGCTCTGGATAAGCCGGTAGTCGAGGTGTCCACCCTGGAAGCCATGGCATATCAGGCCTACGGGTACCGTGGGGTCATAGCGCCCATCATGGATGCCAGAAGATCCCAGGTATATACGGGGACATATACATTTGATGAAAAAGGAAATTTTGACTGTCTCATGGAACCCTCAGCCCTGTCAGTGGAAGACTGTGTCGCAAAGCTCAGTGAATTTAAGCTTCCGGTGATGCTGATGGGAGACGGGGTGCCGGTATATGAGGAAAAGATAAGAGGTCTGGCGGATTTTGAGATCCTCATCGCGCCGCCCCATATGAATCGCCAGAGAGCGGCTTGTGTGGCTGCTTTGGGTGCTGTTTACGCAAAGGAAGGAAAAACAGTCAGCGCTGCCGGCCACGCCCCCCTGTATCTCAGAAAACCCCAGGCAGAACGGGAGAGGGAGGAGCGTTCATGACGAAGTCATGAATCTGCATCGCGACGACCGATATGCCGCCGAATGAAATGAGGGGGCGCTACCGAAGAAGGAGGAGCGTTCATGCTTGTGTTCCATGAACTGACCGAAGAGGATGTACAGGCCGTCAGCATAATAGAGAGCGAGACCTTTTCCATGCCATGGAAGGCAAAGGATTTTCTGGAGATGATAAATCTGGACTATGCCTATTATATCGTGGCGAAGGAGAACGGAGTTCCCATAGGCTGCTGCGGCGTCAGAAATATGTGCGGTGACGGTGAGATCACTAATGTGGTGATACAGAAAAACCACAGACGCAGGGGCTATGCCAGACAGATGCTTAGATTTCTTATGGAGCATGGCCGTGAGCGCGGCATACGCAGATATACCCTGGAGGTCAGGCGCTCGAATGCGCCGGCCATAGCTCTCTATGAGGAGCTGGGGTTCAGATGCGAAGGCGTCCGCAAAAACTTTTACGATAAGCCTGTGGAAGACGCTTTGATATACTGGCTGGATGAGAAAGACTGATCCGGATGGAGGAATGATTACTTTATATGATAGATGTTTGTTTACTGGGAACCGGCGGCATGATGCCTCTCCCGAACAGGTGGCTCACCTCTCTGATGCTTCGGTATGACGGTGGCTCCATATTGGTGGACTGCGGTGAGGGAACACAGATAGCCATGAAGGAAAAGGGCTGGAGCCCGAAACCAATAGATCTGCTGCTGATAACCCATTTCCATGCGGATCACATAAGCGGATTGCCGGGGCTTCTACTCACTATGGGAAATGCGGAGCGTACAGAGCCTCTGACCATAGCGGGACCCAAGGGACTCAGCCGCGTGGTGGGCGCTCTGAGGGTGGTGGCTCCCGAGCTGCCCTTTGACATACAGTGTTATGAGTTTTCCGAAAATGAACAGACTCTCCAATACGGGGATCTGAGGATAAAATGTTACAGGGTCCATCACAATGTGATCTGTTACGGTTATTCCTTTGAACTGGACCGGGCCGGCAGGTTTTCCGCTGAAAGGGCAAAGGAACTGGATATACCTCTCAAATTCTGGAACAGGCTGCAGAAGGGAGAGCAGATACAGCATGAAGGACGGCTGCTCACTCCCGATATGGTGCTGGGACCTCCGCGAAAGGGCATAAAAGTCACCTACTGTACGGATACCAGACCCACGGACCTGATAGTCAAAAATGCCATGGAGTCGGATCTTTTCATATGTGAAGGGATGTACGGTGAAGAGGATAAGCTGGAAAAGGCAAAGGAGCACAGGCATATGACCATGTATGAGGCGGCACAGCTGGCTGTGGACGCGAAGGTTTCAAAGCTGTGGCTCACCCATTACAGTCCCTCCCTGGTAAAACCGGAGCCCTTTATGAAAAAGGTGCGGAAGATCTTTGCAGAGAGTTATCCGGGCAAGGACGGTATGAGTGAAGAGTTAAGATTTATCGATGAATGAAATCGGTGAATGGCGAAATAAGAAATGGATCCTGACAGATCCGAGAGGGATTTGAACGACACTATAATGAAAAATTAAGCAGTGACCGGATCCTAAGCAAAAAAATTGAGGAAAGGAGGTGAGATCCGTGAAGAAAAAGAAGCAAAACGGCGTAAAAGTCGTGATCATAGCCATTATTCTGGTGGCCATGGTCGTGGGCTATTATTTTTATCTGTCCGGCAAGACCGAGCAGGTTCAGGAAGTGAAACAGCTCGGGGAAGTGGACCAGGTTTTGCTCAGAAATCTTAAAACGGATTATCCTCCTTCGCCTAAAGAAGTGGTCAAATATTACGCGGAGATAACAAAGTGTTTTTACGATGGGAAATACACTGATGAACAGCTGGAGGAACTGGCCATCCAGTCAAGAGCACTGCTGGATGACGAGCTCATAGCCCAGCAGAGCGATTCGGACTATCTCTTCGACCTGAAGATGGATATATCGGAATATCAGAAAAATGATATGCGCATATCCAGCTACGCCACCTCATCCAGTGTGGATGTGGAGTATTCAAATACGAAGGACGGCCAGCTGGCCAGTCTGTACTGTATATTCAATATCAGAAAGGGCACCATGCTCATGAGCTCGAACCATCAGTTCATTCTCAGAAAGGATGAGGACGGGCACTGGAAGATCCTGGGCTGGACCCTGGCTCAGGATGAAGAGGAGCAGAAGGAATAGAATACTCCTTACTGTCATTCTGAGGAACGCAGTGACGAAGAATCTTGAAAGAGTAAACAAAAATGAACAGTAAACCCGTAAGGATCCTGGCCATCGAATCCTCCTGCGACGAGACAGCCGCAGCGGTGGTGGAAGACGGCAGGACAATACTTTCAAATATAATATCATCGCAGATCGATCTCCACACTCTCTATGGAGGCGTGGTGCCGGAGATCGCCTCCCGCAAGCACATAGAAAAGATTGTTCCCGTGACGCAGCAGGCTCTGGATGAAGCGGGCTGTACCCTGAAGGATATCGATGCCGTGGCCGTGACCTACGGACCCGGGCTGGTGGGAGCCCTTCTGGTGGGGGTATCTTACGCCAAAGCCCTTGCTTACGGGGCCCGTCTTCCCCTGGTGGGAGTAAATCATATCAGAGGCCACATAGCTGCAAATTATATTGAGGCGAAGGAACTGGAGCCGCCCTTCATGTGTCTGGTGGTGTCCGGTGGTCACACCCACCTGGTAAATGTGACGGATTATGAGCACTGCCGGATCCTGGGACTGACCCGTGATGATGCGGCCGGCGAAGCCTTTGATAAGGTGGCAAGAGCCATAGGCCTGGGTTACCCGGGAGGCCCGAAGATAGATAAGGTATCTAAGGAAGGGAATCCGGAGGCGGTTATCTTCCCCAGGGCAAAATTTAAAGGCGGAGAGGAAAACGAATATGATTTCAGCTTCAGCGGCTTGAAATCTGCGGTGCTGAATCATCTGAACAGCTGCTCCATGAAGGGTGAAGAGATAGTTCAGGCGGATATCGCCGCATCCTTCCAGGCTGCAGTGGTGGATGTGCTTTGTCATAATTCCATGGAAGCCGTGGAAAAAAACGGGGTAAAAAAATTTGCCCTGGCAGGAGGCGTAGCCTCCAACAGCGCGTTGAGATCCGCTATCAGGGCCGAGTGTGAAAAAAGGGGAGTGCAGTTTTACTGCCCTTCGCCCGTGCTCTGTACGGATAATGCGGCCATGATAGGCTGTGAGGGATATTATGCATTTATGAGGGGCGTGCGCTCGGACCTGTCACTTAATGCCTGCCCCGACCTGGAGCTTTAAGGGAAGAAACCCGGCAGATATGGCATAGAGACGATCATGAAAAAGATCCTTCGGCAAAGCCTCAGGGTGACATCGGATATAGTTATCTCCGGAAAATAGCAGAGGATTACATTGAAAATGGTTAGTGCAATAGTACTGTCCGCAGGCAGCGGAAAACGCATGAACTCGGACGTAAAAAAACAATATATGCTTCTGGGAGATCATCCTGTGATCTATTATTCCCTCAAGGCATTTCAGGAAAGCTTTGCGGATGAGATCATACTGGTGGTGTCCCCCGGGGATGAAGAGTATTGCCGCACTGAGATCGTGGACAAATATTCTTTTGACAAGGTAAAAAAAATAGTTCCCGGCGGAAAGGAAAGATATGATTCGGTCCAGGCCGGACTCAAGGCTTCCGGCCAGTCCGATTTCATTTTTATACATGACGGTGCCAGGCCCTTTGTCACAGGGGATATTCTGGACAGGTGCCTGAGGGAAGTCAAAAGCTATGACGCGGTGGTGGCTGCCGTACCCTCCAAGGATACGGTGAAGCTGGTGGATGATGACGGTTTCATCAGCGAGACCCTTAACCGCGATCATTTATGGAATATGCAGACGCCCCAGGTGTTTAAAGGTTCGTTGATTAAAGACTGTTATGACCGGCTGCTGGAGTCGGCGGATGAGCTTGCCCAAAACGGTGTGGCCATTACGGACGATACCATGGCCGTGGAGCTCTTCAGTGATGTCAGGGTACGCCCTGTGATGGGTTCCTACGATAACATAAAGATCACCACACCTGAAGATATCACGATGGGCGGCGTCATCCTTGAGCGGATGAAGGGAATGTAACCCATTCTGCCAACCGATGGATAAGGTAGAGCAGTATACCTTTCTGTCATCCTGATGAGCGAAGCGAAGAAGGATCTTGACAGTTATGGCATGAGATGCACGTAGAGGAATAATAATACAAGGAGCAAAGCGGTATGATAAAACCCTTGGAGGAATGTTATAAGATACTGGAATTTTCGGAATACGGCGACGAGAGGGGATCTCTTGTGATAGCTGAAGGAAATATGGACGTGCCCTTTGAGATAAAAAGGGTCTTCTATATGTATGGCTCCGATCCGGACGTTATACGCGGCCAGCATGCAAACAAGGAGTCGGAGTTTGTACTTATTAATGTAAGCGGCTCGTCCAAGGTGAAGATCGATAACGGGCGGGAGAATGTGATAGTGGAACTGAACAAACCCAGGATGGGACTGTATCTGTCCACCATGATATGGAAGGATATGTATGACTTCTCCCCGGATTCGGTACTTCTGGTCCTGGCCAGCACCCATTATGACGGCAGTGAATATATAAGGGACTATAATGATTATCTGGAGATCATCGGAGAAAAATGATCTGCAGATTAATATAAGAAATCTCTTGACACGTTTGGATGAGATATGTTATACTCATCGAACGTGTGGGAAATGACCCACTTTTTTTAGTGTGGAAAATGGAGGTACTAAGATGCGTACAAAGATTACACTCGCATGCACCGAGTGCAAGCAGAGAAATTACGACACCACAAAGGAAAAGAAGAATCATCCTGATCGTATGGAGATCAAGAAGTATTGCAAGTTCTGCAAGAGACATACTCTTCATAAGGAGACAAAGTAATCATGGCTGAGAATGAAGTAAAAGAAGTAAAAGAGTCAAAAACTCCTTTTTCAAAGAGCCTGAAGTCAGAATTTGCCAAGATAATATGGCCTACCAGAGATGAGCTTACAAAGCAGACCATAGCAGTGGTATGTGTGTCCGTTGCTGTGGGCGTACTTATCGCGCTCATTGATATGGCTCTCCAGTTTGGCGTAAACAGGCTTTTCGGAATTGGTATATAATTTCAAATAAGAGGTTACTATGGCAGATACGGAAAAGGAAGGAAAGTGGTATGTGGTACATACCTATTCCGGCTATGAAAATAAGGTAAAGGCCAATATTTGTAAGACCATCGAGAACAGACATCTGGAGGATCAGATCCTTGAGGTGAGAGTTCCTGTACAGGATGTGGTCGAGGTGAAGAACGGCTCCAGAAAGACCGTTCAGAAAAAGCTTTTCCCGGGCTATGTGATGATCAATATGATCATGAATGACGAGACCTGGTATGTGGTCAGGAATACCCGTGGCGTTACAGGCTTTGTCGGCCCCGGAAGCAAGCCGGTGCCTTTGTCGGATGACGAGATGAAGACCCTGGGTATACGTATGGAGAATCTGGTGGTTTCCTTCAAGGAGGGAGATACGGTTTCCGTTATATCCGGAGTATGGAAGGATACTATCGGCGTAGTCAGACGTATGGATATGAACAAGCAGACCGCTACCATCACCGTGGATATGTTCGGTCGTGAGACTCCTGTGGAGATCAACTTCTCCGAGATGACCAAGCTGAAATAATGATTATATTTTACCCCATGGTATCCTGAGGAGTGAATGTTACTCCATTGTCATCCTGAGGAGTGAATGTTACTCCATTGTCATCCTGAGGAGTGAAACGACGAAGGATCTTTAAGATTCTTCGCTGCGCTCAGAATGACAAAGTGACAGAATGACAAAGTGATCCGGAATGACAGGATATTAGAGTATATAGTTATCAAGTGGGAGCCCCTCTCCGGGCGTTAACCACTATATTATAAAAAAGGAGGTGCCATCATGGCAAAAAAAATCGAAGGTTACATCAAATTACAGATCCCTGCCGGCAAAGCAACACCTGCTCCCCCGGTAGGTCCTGCTCTGGGTAACCACGGTGTAAACATCGTGGAGTTCACAAAGCAGTTCAACGCAAGGACCGCTGATAAGGGCGATACCATCATCCCCGTTGTTATCACGGTTTACGCAGACAGAAGCTTCAGCTTCGTAACAAAGACTCCCCCTGCGGCTGTCCTTATCAAGAAGGCCTGCAACATCCAGTCAGGTTCCGGCGTGCCGAACAAGACAAAGGTTGCAAAGATCTCCAAGGACAAGTTAAAGGAAATAGCAGAGCTTAAGATGCCCGATCTGAATGCGGCAAATCTTGAGTCAGCTATGAGCATGATCGCAGGTACCGCACGCTCCATGGGCGTGGAAGTAGAAGAGTAAGGAGGTTAGTTATGAAGCACGGTAAGAAGTATGTAGAAGCGGCTAAGCAGATCGACAGAGCACAACTCTATGAGTCGGATGCTGCCATCGCTTTGGTAAAAAAGGTTGCAACCGCAAAATTTGACGAGACCGTGGAACTCCACATCAGGACCGGCTGTGATTCACGTCATGCTGAGCAGCAGGTCAGAGGTGCGGTAGTACTTCCTCACGGTACCGGTAAGACAGTAAGGGTTCTGGTTTTCGCAAAGGGCGATAAAGTCAATGAGGCTGAGGCAGCAGGCGCCGATTATGTAGGCGGCGATGAGCTCATCCCCAAGATCCAGAACGATGGCTGGTTTGAGTTCGACGTAGTGGTGGCTACTCCCGATATGATGGGCGTGGTTGGTCGTCTGGGTAAGGTTCTGGGACCTAAGGGTCTGATGCCCAACCCCAAGTCCGGCACGGTTACCATGGATGTTACAAAGGCTATCAACGATATCAAAGCCGGTAAGGTAGAGTATCGTCTGGACAAGTCAAACATCATTCACACCGTTATCGGAAAGACCTCCTTCACCGAGGAGCAGCTTAACGATAACTTTAAGACTGTTATGGACGCAGTTGTAAAGGCCCGTCCTTCAGCTCTTAAGGGACAGTACATCAAGAGTGTATCCCTTTCATCCAGCATGGGCCCCGGAATCAAGCTTTCAACCGCGAGGTTTGCTTAAATCATGAAAACCCTTGACGAGTATGTAAGAGTCATTCCCGATTTCCCTAAAAAGGGCGTAATGTTCAGGGATATCACCTCAGTTTTACAGGATGCGGACGGATTTAAGCTGGCCGTGGACGAACTGTTTAAGCTGGTGGAGGGATTGGATTTCGATGTGGTAGTGGGCGTGGAGTCCAGAGGTTTTATCTTTGGCGCACCGATGGCCTATGCGTTGCATAAGCCCCTGGTGCTGGTGCGCAAAAAGGGTAAGCTTCCCGGAGAGACTATCGCAAAGGAATATGCCCTGGAATACGGTACCGCGACAGTGGAGATCCATAAGGACGCCATACAGCCCGGTCAGAAGGCTATAGTCATAGACGACCTCATAGCCACCGGCGGTACCCTGAAGGCAGCTGCCGAACTGGTGGAAGACCTGGGCGGGAGTGTGGCAAAGATCATTTCTCTCGTGGAACTTAAGGGATTTGACGGAAGAGGGTTCCTGTCAAAGTATGATGTGGATACGGTCCTTCAGTATGAAGGAAAGTAAAATCTAATACGAAAAACGAAAAGCCCGGAGTGCGGTAAGCATCCGGGCTTTTTTGATTTTAGATATTTATAGTCTCTCCGCCTTTGACCTCGACGATGTCCTTGTTGTCAAGGGACAGCCATACGGTGTCTGCGGAAGGATTGTATACTTTGTCGCAGTTATATGAAAAGCGAAGATTTTTGGCAGCCTCCATGTAATCGATGATCTCTATGTTGGTGGCGTACCAGATGTCGTCACGTCCACCCATGAAATCACAGAACTCCTCGATCACATTCCAGTTGTCGTCGTTGATGAATTCGTAGCTGTGGCCCCAGACATACATGAGCTTCAGATACTGGCGCTTGTTGAAATCCGCAAAGAAGTGCGCATATTCCATGAGCTTCGGGTCCTTGTGATGACAGGTGGCTTTCCACTCATATGGATCGGCCGGAAGGGAAAAGGAGGGGTCTGTCTCCACCACACGGGCGTAGGCTATTCCCAGATCCTTCAGCAGCTGTTTTATGTCTTCGCTGTATGAACCGTTGGGATAAGCATGGCCTCTGATAATGCGCCCTGTCAGCTCCTCCAGCCCCTTTCTGTCCTCGGATATCTCAGCGGCCACACGGGTCAGGGGAGATCTGGCTACAGTGGGATGGGTGAGAGTGTGGGTGGCGATCTCATGTCCTTTATAGAGCTCGTTGATCCTGTCTGATTTGATCCGGGGATGCTGTACCTGAGTCTCGTCCTCTGTGGTCATGATCCCGTAGTTCAGATTGAAGGTTCCCTTTATCCCGTTTTTGTTGAATATATCAAGAAGTCTGATATCGGCGGTCTTGCCGTCATCATAGCTCATGGTGAGCGCTTTTGCTTTTCCCTGCGGAAAGCAGGTGTAGATCGTCTTTGCCATATGTTGTCCTTTCAGTATTCCGGTGTGAATGAAAAGCCGACGCCCAGGCCTCCGGGACCCAGATGACATGCTATCCCCAGTGAAAGATCACCGTAGATCACCCTGCTTTCGGGGAAGGCGTCCTGAACCTCATCGGTCCATTTACTTGTCTCATCCGAAAACAGACAGGAGGCGGAGATCACCCTGAGCCTGTTTTTGTCAAGGCCGGCCGCTTCCATGGCCTCCATGGAAGCCCTGGCACTGGCTATCATTTCCTTGCGCAGCTTTACCGAGCCGCGGCATTCCTTGTATTTTTCCAGCAGGCCGCGCCTGAGCCTTAGCATGGGCTTGATGCTGAGCATTTTTCCGATGAAGGCGCTGGCAGCCGAAATCCTGCCGCCCTGCTTTAGGTATTTGATATCCTCTACGCCCACATAGATGTCGAAATCGTCGGGCTTTGATTCCAACAGATCTTTGATAAACGCAGCATCTTTGCCGGCCTCTATCATCTCCAGACTGTCCAGAATGGAGCAGACCTGAGGCACGGAGATACGGCCGTTATCCACTACAAAGACTCTGCCGGCGTATTTATCGTCCGAGGCCAGCAGCATGGCTGTGTTACATGAGCCGGAAAGTCCGCTGCTGATGGGGAAATAGAGGATCTCATCATTCTCCGAGAGGGCTTCGTCCCATATTTCCATGACCGCTTCGGGAGTGGGCTGTGTGGTGGTGACCTTTTCACCGCCTTCGATCCGTTTCAGGGCTTCATCCCTGGTGATACCTTCTCCCTCATAGAAGCAGACCCCGTCAAAATAAAAAGGCATGGGCAATACCCTGATGCCCATATCTGCTGCCTGTTCTTTTGTGACGCCGCTGTGGCTGTCGGTTACTATTCCTGTTTTTTTCATATCATCTCCTGAAAACAAGCCTGAGACAACATAAAGATTTTAACAGATTTACCCCTGTTTTACAATGGGTTCGGTTTGACAAATCCCCCTGCACTCTGTAAAATAATAGATTGAGAATTTGTCGATTTGGATGGAAAGTGATATGAGAACATTTTTGAATAAAACCGCACTGCTGTTGATGGTAGTGTTTTTGCTGTGCGGCTGTGACCAGAACGGGCAGCCCACAGGCGAAGCGGACCCTTCCGCAAAGGAGCCTGCCGAAAACGCCATGGTGATGGAAGCTTCCGATGAGGAAGGCTCTGGGGAGAGTACCCATCTGGAGGCGGGAGAAGCCAGATATTCCCAGTCGGGTTACGGCTCGTCCGAGGCGGTGAGTGAAGTCATCTCTTCCATGAAGGAGGAGGCAAAGAACGGAGTAGTGCCTGAGAGTCCGGCTTTCGAGGATGTTTTGCAGGAAGATCCTCAGGAAGATACCGATAAAGAAGACAGTGAGGAACAGGCTCAGGAGGATGCCGGTGAGACCGGTCAGGATGCTGAGCAACAGGATACTGAGCAGCAGGATGCCGGGACAGAGCAGACTCAGGAGACGGAAGAACAGGAGCAGACACCCGAACAGCCCCAGGTGCAGACAGGGTCGGGCAGACTCATAGCCATAGATGCCGGTCATCAGGCCAGGGGAAATAATGCAAAGGAGCCCATAGGCCCCGGAGCCAGCGAGATGAAGACAAAGGTGGCCGGAGGTACTTCCGGAGTGGTTTCCGGATTAAAGGAGTATGAACTGACTCTGGCTATTTCCCTGAAGCTGCAGCAGGTGCTCGCAGCCAGGGGCTATGATGTGCTGATGATACGCACTACCAACGACGTGAACATATCCAATGCGGAGCGTGCCCAGATGGCAAACAACGCAGGCGCGGCCGCTTTTGTGAGGATACATGCAAACGGTTCGGACAATTCGGGAGCAAACGGCGCCATGACCATCTGTCAGACCCCTTCGAATCCTTACAACGGTTCGTATTATGCAGCCAGCAAGAAGCTGTCATCAGCGGTTCTGGATGCTCTGGTGGCAAAGACGGGCTGCAAAAGAGAAAGAGTCTGGGAGACGGACACCATGAGCGGTATCAACTGGTGTACGGTTCCCGTTACCATAGTGGAAGTCGGCTATATGACCAATCCCGCCGAGGACCAGCAGATGGCTACCGATGCTTATCAGCAGCTCATGGCCGAAGGCATTGCCGACGGCATAGATGCGTTCATGCACTGAGAGAGTTTGGAAGCTTGAATAACAGGGAACATAAATGGCAATAAAACGACGTTTTATTCCTACCAGGACCCTCCACACCGGCATGAAGATAGACCAGATGGTGGTGGACGCGACAGGCAGGGCATTAATTGAAAAAGGCGCATATCTCGATGATTTTCAGATCATGGAGCTGATCAAACGCGGCGTCACCGGTATATATATAGCCGAGGGCGAAGCGGATGAGGATGATATGACCTTTATCCCCGAGTTCACTCAGAAGGTGATCGAGCAGAATACCAAGCCTGATCCCCAGAAACTGGAGCTTTCCCAGGAGATCAAAAAGCGTGTGAACGAGGGTATCCAGTTTTTGTACAATAACACGGACTCCCCGGATTTTGTCCAGAACAGTGAAAATGTGTCGGGGGAGCTGATGAAATCCATTATGGATTCCGATGCCGTGGCCATCGACCTTACCACTTTAAAGGTGAGTGACGAATATACCTTTAAACACAGCGTGGATGTGGCTGCCATGTCCATTATCATAGGCAAGAATCTGGGTTTGCCGGACGAAGAGCTGAAACAGCTGGGTACGGCAGGACTGCTTCACGATGTGGGAAAGTCAAAGATCCCCAACGAAGTGCTGAACAAGCCCGCAAAGCTGACCGATGAAGAATTCGCCATCATGAAGCAGCATTCGGTTTTCGGATACAGGATACTGATGGAAAAGAAGGGCTTTTCGGACGCTATCTTGAAGGGCGTGCTGCAGCATCATGAAAAAATGAACGGCCGCGGTTATCCCATGAATGTGGACGGAAAGTTCATACATAAATTCGCCAGGATCATATCCGTGGCGGATATATACGATGCTCTGGTGACGGAAAGACCTTATAAGAAGGGGTTTGAAAAGAGGACGGCTGTTGAGATGATCATGGCCATGACCTCAGAACTGGATATCAATGCCATGCAGGGCTTTCTTAATACCGTTATTTTATATCCTGTCGGGAAGCAGCTGGTGCTTTCGAACGGCGAAAAGGTTAAGGTGCTGGAAAACATACCGGGCTATCCCCTTCGCCCCAAGGTGGTGAGTATAGCTACCGGCAAGATCTACGATCTGAGTTCCGATGTGCATTGCGCATCCCTTGTGATCCCCGGAAATGATCAGGAGGCTTGATCATGGATGAACTGAAGGCGGAAAAACAAAGACTGATCAGGGATAAGATCAAAAATGTGACGCTCATATTTTTGATCCTTACCATCGTGCTCTTACCCTCCTTTATGTATTTCAAGATGAGCACCGAAGAGAATATCGCCTTCAGGGAGGCTAAAAATATAAAACTGGCCACCACCATGCTGGCTGTGGAATATTACGGAAACGGCAGAAGCCTTTATGATCCGAAGAGTCCCGACGGCATGGCAAACGGAGTGAAGGAGAGGCTGCTTACCACCACCCAGAACGAGGGGGACATCAGGATCCTTTCGTATGACGAGAATGAGCGCTGCGTGGTGGATTTCATATATGAATCGGGCCATTCCCGGATCACATATCATCTGAATCAGGACGGATCCGAGGACTGGAAGCTGGATTATATTATTTATTACGACAGGTATAACTCCGAAAACAATAATGTCAGGAGAGATTGAAAGGGAAGTGAAGGGAAGATGCCATACTTTAAGTATAAGGCAAAGGATGAAAAGGGAAAGACTGTATCCGATGTGATGATGGCAGCCAATGAGCAGGATCTGTATTCCAGGCTCAAGGAGGATAAGAAGTTCCTTTTGAGCAGTAAGGAAGTGGTGGATAAGGCGTCCGCCAGAAGGATCAGATCGGATGCTCTGGCGGAATTTGCCAGGAATCTGGGTCAGATGGTGGGCTCAGGTATTTCACTGGTGAGGGCACTCAAGATCATCTCCGAGGATGAGTCCGTAAAGCCGAAGCAGCGCGATATATATGCATCGGTGCTCAAGCTGGTGCTCTCGGGCGTGTCCCTGTCCGATGCCCTTGCCCAGCAGGGAGATGCGTTCCCCCCGCTTCTGATAAACATGTTCAGATCCTCGGAGTCTTCGGGTAATCTGGATCAGGTGGCTCTTCAGATGGCGGAGTACTATGACAAGGAGTACCGTCTGAACCAGAAGATAAAGAGCGCCATGGCCTATCCGAAGCTCCTGTGCGTATTGATAGTGGCTGTGGTGGCGGTGATCATGGGTTACGTGATACCCCAGTTCCAGTCGCTTTTTGCCCAGATGGAGCAGCTCCCCATCACCACCACTATTCTTCTCAACATCAGCAATTTTGTAAAAAACAGATGGTATGTTATAATTGCCGTGGGTTTTGTGCTGTATGTATTCTACAGGGTATTGATATCCATGCCGCCCATAAAGCTTTTGATGGCCAAGCTGGAGCTTTATATCCCCAAGATCGGTTACCTGCGCCGGGTCATTTATACGGCCAGGTTTTCAAGGACTCTGTCCAGTCTTTATTCCGCAGGTATCTCCGTATTGAGCTGTATAGAGATAGCCAAGACCACCATAGGCAACGCCTACATAGAAAAGCAGTTTGAGACCGTCTTTGCTGACATTAAGGGCGGTGAGAATATGAGCACCGCGGTGGAAAAGGTGGACGGCTTTACCCAGAAGCTCCCCGCTTCCA
>JAEEGL010852201.1_pt1 | contig 14449 bp, 14 predicted proteins | sample 9134231 | NCBI WGS metagenome assembly JAEEGL01 (sample SAMN16246548, study PRJNA631951) | gut metagenome | biome: gut microbiome; feature: rumen; material: fiber-attached | host: Bos | place: Iran: Karaj | collected 2018-10
TGATCAGACGCAGCCGTTTGCCGCATTTGGGACATTGATTCATGGGTCGAACGCATCTCCCTTCCGTCCGGCCTCCGCCGTATGAAGGACGGAAGACCGAAGGTAAATGGGTATAAAATCCCAAATTATTATAGCATAACTATTCGACAGATTCAATATAAAATATACTTGGGATCTGTCAAATTAATAATGAGGCTTATTCATCCGATGGATTATGTCGGTTCCCGACGGTTTGGCACCGCGTATCCGCAGAATATGAAACGAACGAACCGCTTCCGGGGCGGCACCCACGAAAAACGAAGCCGCGGCAGGATCTCCTGCCGCGGCTGATTCTTTGTTCTGTGTTTTTACAATCCGAACGCGAAGCCGGCGCCGATCCCGAGCGCCGCCGACAGCAGAATGAGCAGGATCGGCGTCACTTTTACGAATACGAGCACCGCGCACAGCGCGAAGATTCCGAGCGAGATATAGAAAGAAGGGGAGCCGAGCGCCGAAACTCCGCCCGCAGGCAGCAGCACCGCGCCCGCCATCGTCACGAGCGCCGCCGCCACGAGCCCCGGCACAGCGGCCTTGAGTCCCGTCAGCGCCCCGGCGACCGGCTTGCTCTCGCGGAATTTCTTCACGAAATGCGACACGATGAGAATGATCACGAAGCTCGGCAGCACAACGCCGGCGGTGGAGGCAAGCGCCCCGGGCAGCCCGCCCGTCAGCTTTCCGACGTAGGTCGCGATGTTGATGGCAAACGGCCCCGGCGTGCTTTCGCTCACGGCGATGAAGTTTACAAGCGTTTCTTCGTCGAGCCACCCGTGGCGCAGCACCTCGTCCTGCACCAGCGGCAGCATAGCGTAGCCTCCGCCGAAGGTAAACGCGCCGATCTTGAAAAAGGTCAGAAACAGCTCTAAAATGATCACGTCTTCGCCCTCCTTGCCGTCAGCAGCGAATACACGATCCCCAGGATCGCCGCGGCGAGTACGGCCCAGATCGCGCTGACGTTCAGAAACGTGACCACGGCGAACGACAGTCCCATCACGATATAGGCAAACACGGATTTTGGGCACTTTTTATACATCGACACCAGCGCCTTGAGCACCAGCGCCAGCACGCCCGCGCGCACGCCGAAAAAGGCGTAGCGCACCGCGCGCACGTCCGAAAACCGCTCCAAAAGGAACGAAAGGCAGAAGATGATGAGAAACGACGGCAGCACAACGCCCAGCGTGGCGAGCGCGGCGCCCGTCACCCCGCCCACGCGGCTGCCGACGTACGTCGCGGTGTTGATCGCGATAGGCCCGGGCGTGGATTCGGCAATGGCCACGATCTCGAGCATATCGTCCTTTTCGAGCCAGCGCTTTTTTTCGCATACCTCGCGCTCGATCAGCGGCACCATGGCGTAGCCCCCGCCGAACGTGAACGCACCGATCTTGAAAAACGAGGCGAACAGCCTCAGCCCCTGTCTGATATCCGGCATCCCGCGGACCTCCTTTCTCAGATTACGATTTAGAATACCACAGTTTTTATGAAAAGTCCAGTATCCCGCGCCGCTTCAGCACAAAAAAAACACGCTTCCCGGCAAATCGGCGCTTGATTCCCGCTCCAAGGCGTTGTATAATGGTCAAAAATGCCGCGGAGGTCCGTTTATGAAAGCGTGGCTCTTCTATCCCATGATCAGAAATATGCGCAAAGCCGCCGCCCGTTCGCGCGCCCAGCGCCATCCGACGGGCGAACCCCTCGTCGCGGGGCAGGGCACGAAGGACGAAGCCGAGGCCCTGCTCTACCGCCCCGAAAGCCTTTCGGGCCCCCTGCCCGTGATCTTTCTCGTGCACGGCGGCTCGTGGATCTTCGGCTCCGCTCCCGGGTGCGAGGACCAGTCGCGCTATCTTTCGGATCTCTTCGGCGCGGTCGTCGTGTCGGTGGACTACACGCTCCTTTACGACGCCCCCTTCCCCCGCCAGCAGAAGCAGACGGCTGCGGTCGTACGTCACGTGCTCGACAATGCCGAAAGCTACGGCGTGGACCTGGCGCGGGCGTATCTTATGGGTTTCTCGGCGGGCGCGCACATCTCCGCCGGCGCGGATATCCTGCTGCGCGGCGAAGGCAGAACGCTGAGGCAGGTGTTCCTGTGCTATCCCTTCCTCGATTTCGTGGGCTTTTCGCTCTCCGCCTATACCGAGTCGAAGGGCAAACAGAAGTTTTTGGTCGACAAGGGCGCCGACGCCCTGTTCTTTTCGGAGCTGCCGAAAAACAGCCTTCTCGTGTCCCCGGGCAACGCCGACTTTTCGCTTCTCAAAGGTCTGTCGCCCACGGTCCTGCTCTCGTGCGGCGACGGCGATCTGTTGAAGCCGCAGGCCGAAAGCTATTACCAAAAGCTCTTAAAGGCCGGTAACCGCGCCCTCTACCGCGATTTCCCGAAGGCGCGCCACGGCTTTCTCGAGGTCAATTTCCCCGACCACAAGCGCCCGACGTTTGCGCAGAACGACGAACAGAAAGCCCTGATGGAAGAAGCCTACGCCTGGATGAAGAGCGTGTGGGACGTATGATTCCGAATCAAAGAAAGAAGCGCCCCGCGGGGCGCTTTTCTTATCTGCGGATTCAGTTTTTCACGACGCCCTTTTTGAGCAGGATGTTCGCGTAGATCGCGCCTTCGCCCGTCGCCACGATGCAATATGCCTTTTTCGCGCGCTCGTAAAAGGCGAAGCGCTCGGTATAGTCGATCTCGTGGTTCGCCGGCTCGTGCTTATTGAGGATCGCTTCATAGGTCGCCCAGATCTCCGGGGTGGGGCAGTCGTCGCCGGGCGTGACCTCCATCAGCGCCACGGGCTTTTCGACGTAGGGGTCGAGCGGGATGAGCTGCAGCACCGCGTCGAGGATCTCGGGCACGCCATGGCCGTCAAGGCGCACGACCTTCGCGTTTTTGCCCACGCTCTCGGTAGGGAAGTTGCCGTCGGCGATCACGATCTCGTCGCCGTGGCCCATCTCGCATAGCACCTTGAGAAGCTCGGGCGAGAGCACGGCGGGAATGCCTTTCAACATAGACATAACTCCTTTCGGTTCCGTTCTTTTCTGTATTTTACCACAAATCGCATGCCGTTGCAAGCGGAAAACCGTGATCCGGCTCTGTAATGTTATGCAGAACGTGCCGAAACGGCTTTACAAACGCGAAAAAAGTGATATAATAAACGTCAAAGCGACTCCCGAAGAAAGAGGTGGTCCCCATGCCGAAGACCCAGTCCGGGCTCTACGACCGCGAGCACTCGTCCCGGTATCTGATCAGGCGGTTCCTGCCCTATTATAAGCCCTATATCCGCACGCTCATCGCCGACCTGTTCTGCGCCGCCCTTACCACGCTTGCCGAGCTCTATCTCCCGCAGGTATTAAGGCAGCTCACGAACACGGTCACGAACAATATCGCCGCCCTCACGGTGCCGTTCATCCTGCGGCTCGTCGGGGTGTATCTCGCGCTGCGCGCGGTGGATTCCTGCGCGGCGTTCTTCATGGCGTATCAGGGTCACGTGATGGGCACCAAAATGGAAACCGATATGCGCCGCGACGCCTACGACCACCTTCTGAAGCTCTCGGACACCTATTATTCCAACACGAAGATCGGCCAGATCATGGGGCGCATCACAAACGACCTGTTCGACGTGACCGAGTTCGCCCACCACTGCCCCGAGGAGTTCTTTATCGCCGGCATCAAGCTCGCGACCGCCTTCGTGATCCTCGCCCGCACGAGCCTCGTGCTCACGCTGATGGTGTTCGCCGTCGTGCCGCCGATGGTGTTTATCTGCCTCAAGATCAATTTCAAAATGCGCGACGCGTTCGCCCTTCGACGCCACCAGACCGGCGAGCTCAACGCCCGCATCGAGGATTCTCTGCTTGGGCAGAAGGTCGTGAAGGCCTTCACGAACGAAGACGTTGAGCGCGATAAGTTCAAGGACGACAACGTCAAATTCTATAAATATAAGACGTTGTCGTATAAATATATGGCGACCTTTCAGGTCACCGTGCGCCTGTTCGAGGGCGTGATGTACACCGTGGTGCTGCTGGGCGGCGGGCTGTTCCTCTATTATAAGAAGGTATCCGCCGGCGACCTCATCGCCTACGTGATGTACGTTGCCACCCTGATCGCCACCGTGCGCCGCATCGTGGAGTTTGCCGAGCAGTTCCAACGCGGCATGACCGGCATCGAGCGCTTTGCCGGGATCATGGACGCCGATATCGATATCTTTGACGAGCCCGACGCCGTACCGCTTGAGAACGCGAAGGGCGACGTGGTGTTCGACCACGTGGGCTTCTCGTATCCCGACGACGGCAACACCGTGTTCACCTCGCTCGACCTGCACGTGCGCCCCGGCGAAAAGCTCGCGCTCGTGGGGCCTTCCGGCGGCGGCAAAACGACGCTGTGCAACCTGATCCCGCGCTTTTACGACGTGGACGAGGGCGCGGTGCTGCTCGACGGAAAAGACATCCGGCAATATACCCTCAAATCGCTCCGGCAGAGCATCGGCATGGTGCAGCAGGACGTTTATCTCTTCTCGGGATCGGTTTACGACAACATCGTCTACGGCAAACCCGGCGCCACGCGCGAAGAGGTTGAAGAGGCCGCGAAAAAGGCCGGCGCGCACGAATTCATCACGTCGCTCAAGGACGGCTACGATACCTACATCGGCGAGCGCGGCGTCAAGCTCTCGGGCGGGCAAAAGCAGCGCATCTCGATCGCGCGCGTGTTCCTGAAGGACCCGCCGATCCTGATCCTCGACGAGGCCACGAGCTCACTCGACAACGACTCCGAATACGAGGTCGCGCAGTCGCTCGCGGCGCTCTCGAAGGGGCGCACCACGATCACTGTCGCGCACAGGCTCACCAGCATCGTCCATTCCGACCGCATCCTCGTCCTCACGAAGAACGGCGTGGTCGAAGAGGGCAACCATCAGACGCTGATGGAGAAAAAGGGGATCTATTACGGGCTCTACACCCGGTCCGATTCGATCCGCTGAGATCTTGGCGTCACCTTGTACGAAAACGCGGGCCGCGAGTCCGCGTTTTTTTCACCATTTGCCGAAACTGAAAACCCGACGGTTTTTTGACGAAAATCCGCTTGACGCAAGGGGCGTTTTGCGTTATAATAACACCGTACTTTTTCAGTACCGTTTTTTGTGACTGACGGAAATAACGCAGAGCACTGCGGAGGAACAAAAAAACGTATTGCCGACCGTCTGGGCGCACTGGAACGAAAACGTCCCAAGTGCGCCCTTTTTATTTGGATAAACCGGTTGTCAGGAGGCATTTATGAAAAAGATCGGGATCGTGATGGGCAGCGCCAGCGACCTGCCCGTGGCCGAAAAAGCCGTCGCCGTGCTCGAGGCGTTCGGCGCTCCCTTTGAAACGCGCGTCCTTTCGGCGCACCGCACGCCCGAAGAAGCGCGTGATTTTGCTTTTCACGCCCAAAGCGAGGGCTTCGGCGTGCTGATCGCTTTCGCCGGTATGGCGGCGCATCTCGCCGGCGCGCTGGCCGCAAACACCACGCTGCCCGTGATCGGCGTGCCCTGCAAGGGCCCTGTTTTCGACGGGATGGACGCGCTGCTCTCCACCGTGCAGATGCCCTCCGGCATCCCGGTGGCGACGGTGGCCGTGAACGGCGGCGCGAACGCCGCCCTGCTCGCGCTCGAGATTCTGGCCGTTTCCGACGACGATCTCGCCGGAAAGCTTGCCGAAAAGCGCCGCGCCGACGCCGAAAACGTACTTGAAAAGGATCGCGAGATCCGTGAAAAATACAGGAAAGACTGAAAGAACATGGAGGAGAACATCATGGACGTTATCAAAACCGAACAGCTCTACGAAGGCAAGGCAAAAAAGGTTTTCGCCACCACCGATCCCGCGCTCGTGATCGTGTCGTATAAAGACGACGCCACCGCGTTCGACGGCCTCAAAAAAGGCACCATCGCCGGCAAGGGCGCCGTGAACAACAGGATGTCCAATTATCTGATGGGGCTTTTGGAAAAAGAAGGCGTGCCCACTCATTTCGTTGAAGAGCTCTCCGAGCGCGAGACCCTTGTGAGAAAAGTGGAGATCGTGAAGCTCGAGGTCATCATCCGCAACATTTCCGCCGGTTCGTTCTCGAAGCGCTTCGGTGTGGAAGAGGGCATCGTGTTCGATTCCCCCACGATCGAATTCTCGTATAAAAACGACGATTTGCACGACCCGCTCATGAACGCCTACCACGCGATCGCCCTGGGCGTCGCCACTCGCGAAGAGATCGAAACGATCAAGGCGCTGGCGTTCAAGGTCAACGAGGTGCTCAAGGCCTATTTCCTCGGCATTGGCGTCAAGCTCGTGGACTTTAAGCTCGAGTTCGGCCGCACGCCCGACGGCAGGATCGTGCTGGCGGATGAGATCTCGCCCGATACCTGCCGCTTCTGGGACGCCGTGACCAACGAAAAGCTCGACAAGGACCGCTTCCGCAGGGATCTCGGCAACGTGGAGGGCGCCTACGCCGAAATGCTGCGCCGCGTGTTCGGCTGAACCGGAAACCATTCAATCAATCTTTGAACAGGGGAGGACCTGCTTATGGGCGGCTTTTTCGGCGCCGCGCTGAAACGCGACGCCGTGACGGACGTGTTTTTCGGCACGGATTACCATTCGCACCTCGGCACGCGCTGCGGCGGCATGGCCGCGTGGAACCCCGAAAAGGGGCTCCAGCGCGTGATCCACAATATCGAGAACTCGCCGTTCCGCACGCGCTTTGAATCGATCAGCGCCGAGATGAGCGGTTTCTCCGCCATCGGCGTGATCTCCGATTTCGATCCGCAGCCGCTTCTGATCCGTTCGCGCCTCGGCGCTTACGCGATCTGCATGATCGGCGTGATCAACAACGCCGACGCGCTGATAAACGAGCGCGTCGCCGCGGGCGGCGATTTCGGTGCCATGACGGGCGGGCGCGTCAACGCCTCGGTGCTGCTCGCGTCCTATATCAATCAGAAAGACAGCTTCGCGGAAGGCATCCGCTACGCGCAGAGCCGCGTGGAGGGCACCGCTTCGATCTTGATCCTCAAAGAAGACGGCAGTCTGATCGCCGCGCGCGACCGGCTCGGGCGTCTGCCCGTGCTCGTCGGCCGGCGTGACGACGGCTACTGCGTCTCGTTTGAGGATTTCGCTTATAAAAAGCTCGAATTCGAGACCTGCCGCGAGCTCGGCCCCGGCGAGATCGTGGAGATCACGAGCGACGGCGTCACGCAGCTTCTGCCCCCAGGCGAAGAGATGCGCATCTGCTCGTTCCTGTGGACCTATTACGGCTACCCGACCTCCGCTTACGAGGGCGTGAATGTGGAGATGATGCGCTATATCAATGGCCGCATCATGGCAAAGCGCGACGCCGAGCTCGGCAATAACGAGGGCGTCGACTACGTGGGCGGCGTTCCCGATTCCGGCACGCCCCACGCCATCGGTTATTCAAACGAGAGCGGCCTGCCGTTCGCCCGCGCGTTCATCAAATACACGCCCACCTGGTCGCGGTCCTTCATGCCCACCGACCAGTCGCAGCGCAACAAAGTCGCGAAGATGAAGCAGATCCCGGTGCACGAGCTGATCCGCGGCAAGAGCCTGCTGTTCGTGGACGATTCGATCGTGCGCGGCACGCAGCTCCGCGAAACGGTGGAATTTCTGTATGAAAACGGCGCCAAGGCCGTGCATATGCGCTCGGCCTGCCCGCCGATCATGTACGGCTGCAAATACCTCAACTTCTCCCGCGCCACCTCGGACATGGAGCTGATCGCGCGGCGCAAGATCGTGCAGCTCGAGGGCGAAGAGGGGCTCGCACATATCGACGAATACGCGAACGGCGACACCGAGCGCGGCAAAAAGCTGAGGCAGGCGATCTGCGAGGAGCTGCACCTCGCCTCCCTTGAATACCAGACCCTCGACGGGGTGATCCGCGCGATCGGCCTGCCCGCCGAGAAGCTTTGCACCTACTGCTGGAACGGCAGGGAATGAGCCTTTACGAAAGGATGGATCGGATGAACACGAATTCGAGATCGGAAGCCTACGCCGCCGCCGGCGTGGATATCACGGCCGGTTACAAAGCGGTGGAGCTGATGAGGGCGCACGTCGCGCGCACGCTGACAAAGGGCGTCTGCTCCGATATCGGCGGCTTCGGCGGCCTGTTCGAGCTGGACCTGACCGGTATGACGCGTCCTGTGCTCGTCTCCGGCACCGACGGCGTCGGCACGAAGCTCAGGCTCGCTTTTCTGATGGATCAGCACGACACCGTGGGCGTCGACTGCGTGGCCATGTGCGTGAACGACGTGATCTGCGTCGGCGCGAAGCCTCTGTTTTTCCTCGATTATATTGCCTGCGGCAAAAACGTGCCCGAGCGAATCGCCGATATCGTCAAGGGCGTGGCCGAGGGCTGCGTGCAGGCGGGCGCCGCGCTCATCGGCGGCGAGACGGCAGAAATGCCGGGCTTTTATCCGGAAGACGAATACGACCTCGCGGGCTTCGCCGTGGGCGCGGTCGAAAAGAGCCGCATCCTTGACAAAACCACGATGGTTCCCGGCGACGTCGTGATCGCACTGCCGTCCTCGGGCGTGCACTCCAACGGGTTTTCGCTGGTGCGCAAGGTCTTCGACGTGGAACACGCGGACCTTACAAAGCCCCTTGCCGCCCTCGGCGGCAAAAGCCTCGGTGAAACGCTGCTCACACCCACGAAAATCTATGTGAGACCGATCCTGAAGCTGCTTGAAAACGTCACCGTTCGCTCGATCTCGCACATCACGGGCGGCGGTTTTTACGAAAACATCCCGCGGTCGATCCCCGACGGCTTAACGGCGGTCATCGACAAAAGCGCGGTGCGCGTGCCGCCGGTGTTCGACCTGATCCGAGAGACCGGCAACGTCAGCGAGCGCGATATGTATAACACCTTCAATATGGGCGTCGGCATGAGCGTCGTCGTCCCGGAAAACGAAGCCGAAAAGGCGCTCGAAGTCCTGCGCGCGTGCGGCGAGGACGCCTATGTGATCGGCAAAATCGAACAAGGAGAGGAGAAGATCCGTTTATGTTAAGAAAGACGCTTTCCGGCGTTTCCGCCGGCGTGATGATCTCGATCGGCGGCGCCGTGTATCTCGCGTGCGAAAACAAGATCGTCGGCGCGGTCCTGTTCACGGTCGCTTTGCTCACCATCTGCATCAAGGGCTATTCTCTCTACACCGGCAAGATCGGCTTTATTCCCGAAAAGCACGACGCCGAGTCGCTGTCCACTCTTTTCCTGGGGCTGCTCGGCAACTTCATCGGCACGCTGTTCTGCGGGCTTATCATCCGCTTCGGCATGCCCTCGCTCGGCGAAACGGCCGAGGTCCTCTGCACGGCGAAGCTCGTGGGCCAGAGCCCGCTTTCCACACTCGTGCGCGGCATCTTCTGCGGCATTCTGATGTATATCGCCGTGAGCATCTACCGCGAAAAGTGGCAGATCGTTGGCATCCTGTTCGCGATCCCGGTGTTCATCCTCGCGGGGTTCGAGCACTCGATCGCCGATATGTTCTATTTCACCGCAGCGGGCTTCGTGAACTGGAGGTGTCTGCCGTTCGTTGCGCTCGTGCTGATCGGCAACTCGCTCGGCTCCATGCTGCTGCCCACGCTCAATAACGCCTGGGCGGGCAAAAAAGAAGCCGCGGCCCCCGCTGTCGTGAACGATCCGTATCCGGAGGACGTTTTATGAGGCAGGCGAACATCGCCGTGCTGGTCTCCGGCGGCGGCACGAACCTGCAGGCGCTTTTGGACGCCGAAAAAGCCGGAACGCTCGTTTCGGGAAAGATCGTGCTCGTGATCTCCGACAAGGCGGACGCCTACGCCCTGACCCGCGCGAAAAACGCCGGCGTGCGCACAGAAACTGTTCTCAAACGCGATTTTCCGGAGAAAGCCGCTTTTGAGGCGCGACTCGTCGAGCTGCTGACGGAGGCGAAGATCGACCTCATCATCCTCGCGGGCTTCATGCGCATCCTCAGTGCGGACTTCACCTCGCTCTATCCGAAGCGGATCCTCAACGTCCACCCGGCGCTGATCCCGTCGTTCTGCGGCGAGGGCTTCTACGGCCTCAAAGTGCACGAGGCGGCGCTGAAAAAGGGCGTCAAGGTCACGGGCGCCACGGTGCATTTCGTCAACGAGATCCCCGACGGCGGCGAGATCATCCTGCAAAAGGCCGTGGACGTTCTGCCCGGCGATACCCCCGAGATCCTGCAGCGCAGGGTCATGGAGCAGGCGGAATGGATTTTGCTGCCAGAAGCCGCCGAGCTCGTCAGCCGTGAGTTGGCTGAGGAACAATAAACAGAAAAGCCCCGCGGGGTCCCGCGGAAAACGATAAAGGAGAGAAAAAGATGGACATCTACAAAGCGCACGACCTCACTGAACTGCTTTCGGGTAACCCTTACCCCGGACGCGGCATCATTTTCGGCATGACGCCCGACGGAGCGAAAGCCGTGGCCGCGTATTTCATCATGGGCAGAAGCGCCAACTCCCGCAACCGCGTGTTCGTACAGCGCGACGGGGCGCTGTTCACCGAGCCCTACGACGCCTCAAAGGTTGAAGACCCCTCTCTCATCATCTATGCCGCCGTGCGCGAGTGGCAAAACTACCTCATCGTCACGAACGGCGACCAGACCGACACGATCGTCGAAGGCCTGCAGAAGGGCGTTCTGTGGCACATGGCGCTCGCGGTGCGCACCTTTGAGCCGGACGCGCCGAACTTCACGCCCCGCATCTCCGGCGTCCAGAATTTCCTCGACGACAGGTTTTATTATCAGTTCAGCATCCTCAAAAGCGTGGACGCCGAGGGCAGCGGCTGCGTGCGGCAGGCGTTCGGCTATCCGCCCCGTCCCGGCGTCGGCCATTTCCTGCACACCTACGTGACCGACGGCAATCCGATCCCGTCGTTCGTGGGCGAGCCCGAGCGCGTTGAGACTCTCGACGATATCGACGCGTTCACGGACAAGCTCTGGAACGCCTTGAACAAAGACAACAAGATCTCTCTCTACGTGCGTTACACCGATCTCAAAACGCTTGAAAAAGAAGAGCGCATCGTCAATAAAAACAAATAAAGGAGCCCGCCATGAAAGAATTCGAACTCAAATACGGCTGCAACCCCAACCAGAAGCCTTCGCGCATCTTTATGGAGGACGGATCCGACCTGCCGATCGAGATCCTCTCCGGCCGTCCCGGCTACATCAATTTTCTTGACGCGTTCAATTCCTGGCAGCTCGTGCGCGAGCTGAAGGCCGCCACGGGCCTTCCCGCCGTGACCTCGTTCAAGCACGTGTCGCCCACCTCGGCGGCCGTTGGCCTGCCGCTGCCCGAAAAGCTCAAAAAAGCCTGCTTTGTGGACGATATCGAGGGGCTCGACGATTCTCCGCTCGCGTGCGCCTACGCCCGCGCGAGGGGCACCGACCGGATGTGCTCGTTCGGCGACTGGGTCGCCATGTCCGACGTGTGCGATGAGACCACCGCGAAGATGCTCAAGCGCGAGGTCTCCGACGGCGTGATCGCCCCGGGCTATACCCCCGAGGCGCTCGAGATCCTCAGAACAAAGCGCAAGGGCAATTATAACATCGTGAAGATCGACCCCGACTATGTGCCCGCCGAAAAAGAGCGCAAGACCGTGTTCGGCGTCACGTTCGAGCAGGGGCGCAACAATTTCAAGATCGACCGGGCGCTTCTCTCGAACCTCGTCACGAAGAACAAAGATCTGCCCGAGAGCGCCGTGATCGACCTGATCATCTCGCTCATCACCCTCAAATACACCCAGTCCAATTCCGTATGCTTCGCCTACGGCGGGCAGGCCATCGGCGTTGGCGCGGGTCAGCAGAGCCGCATCCACTGCACGCGCCTCGCCGGCTCGAAGGCCGACACCTGGTTCCTCCGCCAGAGCGATAAGGTTTTGTCGCTGCCGTTCCGCCCGGATCTCGGCAGGCCCGACCGCGACAACGTGATCGACGGTTACATCAACCGCAACGAAGAGGACGTCACGGCCGACGGCAACTGGCAGAAGTACTTCACTTCTCAGCCTTCGCCCTTCACGGACGAAGAGCAGCGCGCGTACCTTGACACAATTACGGGCGTCGCGCTCGGCTCCGACGCGTTCTTCCCGTTTTCCGACAACATCGAGCGCGCCCACAAGAGCGGCGTGTGCTATATCGCCGAGCCCGGCGGCTCCATCCGCGACGACGCGGTGATCGACTGCTGCGACAAATACGGCATGGTCATGGCGTTCACGGGCATGCGCCTGTTCCATCATTAAAATCCCGTTCATCCGAAGCGAAAAGGGGCGAAGCAAATGAAAATCATGGTCATCGGCTCCGGCGGCCGCGAGCACGCGGTCGTGAAAGCGATCAAAAAGAACCCGAAGGCAAATGAGATCTACGTGCTGCCGGGCAACGGCGGCATCGCGGCCGACGCCGAGTGCGTGAACGTCGCCGCGACGGACCTCGACGCCGTCGTCGCGTTCGCGCGCGAAAAGCAAATCGATTACGCCGTCGTCACGCCGGACGATCCGCTCGTGCTCGGTCTTGTGGACCGGCTCGAGGCGATCGGCGTGCCCTGCTTCGGGCCGCGCAAAAACGCCGCGATCATCGAGGGCAGCAAGGTCTTCTCGAAGGACCTCATGAAGCGTTACCGTATTCCCACCGCCCGCTACGAGGTTTTCACCGACCCCGCGGCGGCGCTCGCTTATCTCGACACCGTGCCCGCGCCGATCGTCGTCAAGGCGGACGGCCTCGCGCTCGGCAAGGGCGTGACCGTAGCCGAAACGACCGACGAGGCGAAAGCGGCCGTCCTGTCGCTTATGCGCGACAAAAAGTTCGGCAAGAGCGGCGAGCGGGTCGTGATCGAAGAATACCTCACGGGCCCCGAGGTTTCGGTGCTCGCGTTCACCGATTCTCACACCCTCGTGCCCATGGTCAGCTCCATGGACCACAAGCGCGCCCTCGACGGCGACCGTGGCGAGAACACCGGCGGCATGGGCACCGTGGCGCCGAACCCATATTATACCGAAGAGATTGCAGCGCGCTGCATGCGCGAGATCTTTCTGCCCACGATGAACGCCATGAACGCCGAGGGGCGTCCCTTCAAGGGCTGCCTCTATTTCGGGCTCATGCTCACGCCCGACGGCCCCAAGGTCATCGAATACAACTGCCGTTTCGGCGACCCCGAAACGCAGGTCGTGCTGCCGCTGCTCGAAAGCGACCTGCTCGAGATTATGCTTGCGGTCACCGAAGAGCGTCTCGCCGACGCGGACGTGCGCTTCTCCGACCGGGCCGCGTGCTGCCTCATCGCCGCTTCCGAAGGGTACCCCGGGAAGTATGAAAAAGGCAAGCTCTTGACGATCCCCGAATCGCTTCTTGACCGCGTTTACGTCGCCGGGGCGAAGAAAGAAGGGGAGTGCCTTTACACGAACGGCGGGCGCGTGCTCGGCGTCACCGAGGTGCGCAGCTCGCTCTCCGAAGCGGTCGCCGCCGTGTACGAAGATATGCGTTCTATATCGTTCGAGAACAAATACTGCCGCTCCGATATCGGCAGACGGGCGCTTTCGGCGTCGGAGGACGCGCATGGTTAAACGCATCTACGCAGAAAAAAAAGAAGGCCTCCGGGTCGAGGCGGACGCCCTGCTCGGCGAGATCCGCGATTTCCTCGGGATCGGGCGGCTGACGGGCTTGCGGATCCTGAACCGATACGACGCCGAAAAGATCACGGACGAGGTGTTCGGCTACGCCGTGAACACCGTGTTCTCCGAGCCGCAGCAGGACGACGTGTATACGGCCGTCCCGTCCGGCGCCGATGAAGTGTTCGCCGTCGAGTTCCTGCCCGGCCAGTTCGACCAGCGCGCGGATTCCGCCGCCCAGTGCATCCAGATCCTCTCGCAGGGCGAGCGTCCCACGGTGCGCAGCGCCAAGGTGTATCTCCTTTACGGCGCGCTGACGCCCGACGACGTCGCCGCGATCAAAAAATACGTCATGAACCCCGTTGAAGCGCGCGAGGCGTCGCTCGAGCTGCCCGAAACGCTCGAAACGGTCTACGAAAAGCCCAAACGCGTGGAAACGCTTTCGGGATTCAACAGGCTTTCGCGCGAAGAGCTTTCTTCGTTTGTAAAGACCTACGGTCTCGCGATGGACGCGGACGATATCGCGTTCTGCCGGGATTATTTCCGCTCCGAAAAGCGAGATCCCACCATTACCGAGATCCGCATGATCGACACCTACTGGTCCGATCACTGCCGCCACACAACTTTCAATACCGAGATCGACAGTGTGACATTTGAGGACGCCGTTCTTGAAGCCGCGTGGAAGCGGTATCTCGACGTCAGAGCCTTGCTCGGGCGCACGAAGCCCGTGTGCCTGATGGATATCGCCACGCTCGCTGCGAAATATCTCAAACAGACGGGCAAGCTCAAAAAGCTCGACGAGAGCGAAGAGATCAA
>JAEEGL011107344.1_pt1 | contig 14449 bp, 11 predicted proteins | sample 9134231 | NCBI WGS metagenome assembly JAEEGL01 (sample SAMN16246548, study PRJNA631951) | gut metagenome | biome: gut microbiome; feature: rumen; material: fiber-attached | host: Bos | place: Iran: Karaj | collected 2018-10
GCACAGATACCGTTGAATACCGTCTTTTCTTCTCCCGTTTTTCACTACATGCATCCCCTCGCAGTATATACAGGAAGCTTTACCATCAAAACGTGTTTCTACCAGAAATGATTGTATATCTTCAGAAATATTTTTATCATTTGAGATGGTAGTGTAAAACACAATACGATCACTAAACTGCAGGTTGTTGTATGAAGTTATAACATCCTTTAACTCTGTCATATGCATGGCCTCGGTGCAAACATCCGTTCGATACCGTAATTATATCGAACGAGTGTTCGCTTGTCAACCATGAAAACTAAAATAGCCCCGGTATTTATTTCCTGCGTCGAAGACTGCTAAAGACCAGAAGGACTATGATCATCAAGGCGAACAGTATGCCGTATCTGATAAGGTATCGCAGCTGATCCCCACTGTCTGTCTGCCCGGGCATACCGGCAAAACCGGGGGGCTGATTGCCGGATACTGACCGCTTCCCCTTGTGAGGCTTTACTCCGTTATCACCGTTATCATCTCCGCCTCCGCCCATGTTCATCTGTCCCATGACTGTAACGTCTATATCAGAAGCATCTATAAGTGAAGAGGGATCTGCTTTCTGTCCTTCATCCGTGGAGGGAATGCTGCCGTCGAGCTGTCCCTTGATGCTCTCGGCGCGAAGCTTCACTGTCTCATAAAGCATCTGTGCCGCCTCGTCAAATTCCTCTTTGCTGTAAAACGCGGTAGGATCCTCAGCCACAAGGGGGCTGATCTGATCCATGATGCGGGTATAGACCTCATCAAACCTGCCGCCTTCCACGTATTCTTCCGCAAGCTTTCGAAGATATGAATGATATATTTCAAGGTATTCTTCATTTTCAAGCAGGGCGTCGAAAAAGTCCGTGCCGTCAAAGGGAGTATCTATGGCATCATTTACCATCGAAGTACCGTCAGCATCCCTGCCCATGGACATTCCGCCGAGGGAAAGATTGTAATCCCAGGGGAAGATGTTAAGCTGTCCATTGTATTCATACAGGTAATAGTTGTGCGCCATCATGCCCGAGAGGGAGTCCTGATTTACCGCGAAGGCATGTACGGCCATATACTTCAGTACATTATCCACATCAAGATATTTTTCGATATCATTTCCTTCACTGATATTTTTAAGAGCAGTCACTACCCTTCTGTGATCCGCAGTTCCTGTTCCCGTGATCTCCCCTTCCCAGATGGTAGAGTAGCTGTCAAGGTCATCATCGGAATAATTGAGGTTTGCTCCGCCTTTGCCGCCCATGGAAAATCCGCCGCCTCCGCCGGGGCCTCCGCCTGAGTTCGGTCCTGAGACTGAATCTGCTCCTGAGACTGTATCCTTCCTGTCGGGCATATTGCCGGGATCAAAGTCACCCATTTCCGGCATGTTCTCAGGATCAAAGTCACCAAAGTCAGGCATATTGTCGGGATCGAAGTCGCCAAAGTCAGGCATATTGTCGGGATCGAAATCCCCGCCCGGGAAATCACCTGAAGGGGGACCGCCGTTTCCGGAAACAGAGCCTGATCCCCTGCCTTTGAAGCCTCCGCCCATTGAAGGCTTCGATCCCATATCGGAGCCGCCTCCGCCCATTCCCATGGTTTCGGGCTTGTATAATTCTCCCGCCTGGGTGCCGAAATTACGGAGCATGAAGCTGTCCTCCACACCCTCCAGGGCAAGGTATACGCCCTTATTCTCCCCGTTTAAGGAAATGCTGGCGTAATTATAAAGGGATGCATCGGCGCCGATATACTGGAACATGTCGTAGATCAGGGCTTCTTTCATGTTGGTGGCATCCGCGTAATTATTGTTAAGGATCAGCTTATCAAGACCGAAGCAGGTCTGTCCGTCCACGAACTGATCGAACTCCAGCTTCAGGCTGAAGCGGTCGCTGTCGGGATCCATCGCTATGGAAGAAAGGCTTGTGTTGCCCTTAGGCCTTATGCCGACGTCATGGAATTCTGTGCCGTTTATGACCACATCGCAGACATAATATTCCTCGGACATAGCGTTTTCCAGCATTTTGTTCCATTCGTCCTCATCCATGCGGATGTCAATGCTTATGACCTCATCCGTATCAAAGAGCTTTGATTCATATTCCATGGTGACGCCGGTTCCGCCGAGCAGCGTTGTGAGCCTTCCCGAAAAAGCGACTGCAAGAAGACACAGTACGGCTGCAGCAGCCATTACCGCAATTATTATTTTTGAGATATGCTTATTTGCAGCCATGTTGACCTCCTTTTAAATCCTATCTCTTATGATGCCTACGCATGGCTCCGCAGCAAGCTGCTCTCGCCATGCTCCGTCCATTCGGAATCCGCTAATTTGCCCAAATAACGGGCAAATTGCTACTTCCTCATGTCCGGGCGGGTCAAATGGTTCAAAGCCTATTTGCGCAAGCGCAATCGGCTTTCCACCATCTGACCCTGGCATTATTGCATGTATTCTCCGTTATAAGTAACGAGGGTAGCTCCTGATACGCCGTTTATCTCGTTCACACGGTTCACGAAGGCCGTGGCGGCATCCTTTACCCTGATCTCCGCGGTGAGCTCCACTCCCGCGCTGTTCACTGTCTTTGATTTTATGATGTATTTCTCTACAGACTTTCCGATGATGTTAAGGGCATTTTCCTCCGCCTTTTCATCTGCGCAGTCTACGATAAGGATATACGGCGTGCTGCTCCATTTCCTGCCCGCGAATAAGACCAGGATAACGCCTATGATGACGGATCCGATCACGGCAAGGGGTATCATTCCCGCGCCGATCACTATGCCGGCTGCCAGAGACCAGAATAAAAACACGATCTCCATGGGCTCTTTTATCGCTGCCCTGAAACGAACGATGGAGAGGGCACCGACCATACCGAGGGAAAGCACGACATTTGAGGTGACCGCCATGATGACCAGTGTCGTGACCAGTGAGAGCCCTATAAGGGACATTGCAAATCCTGAAGAGTACATGATCCCGCTGAAGGTCTTCTTGTATATGACAAAGATAAACAGCCCTATTACAAGGGCAAAGGCCATGCCTATTATGGTATCGATCGCTGAAAATTCCGTAACGCTTTCCAGAAAGCTTGATTTGAATATGTCACTGAATGTCATTTTTATTTCCTCCTTTGTTTCAATCATCCGAACCTGCGGCATGCGCCGTATTTTGAAAACGACTGCTGCCGGATACTGTTTACCTGTATCATGTCCTGTATCAGCTCCGGCAGGAATGCGTCGTATTTTACTTCGAGTATCATATCCTGCGGTGTGTCGGTAGCGCTGATATCACTTGTTTCTTTTTTCAGGAACTCCCTGTCGAAAAGGCTTGTCCTGATATCATAGTCGAAGGTTACGCGTACATTTCCGGGGCGGTATATGTATGGTTCCCTTACATAGGATACCAGTACGCGGGGGCGGAGCCTCTGGTAGTTCATCTTCGCGTAAAGCTCTTTTACAAGCTCCTCGTGATGCGTCTTCATCCATGCCGTTTCCCCGTTAAGTATTTTCCTGCATTCCTCTTCAGTTATCCCGGCATCGTACTTAAGGCACAGATCGTCGATCTTCATCTTTTTTTCCAGGGTTATGAACGAAAGGTCATCGTTGTAATACCGTATCCGGAACTTTTCCCGTCTTGCGATCCCGTCCTGCTTTTCCCTGAGGGCCTTGTCATCGCTGTTGTCGAAGTAGATGCTCTTTATGAGGTATTTTCCGTCCGGGGATGCATGCGGATCGCGGGTCATTACCTTGCCGAGCCTTTCGCGCATCGCCCTGTAATCCCCGTAGGCGATGGAATATTTCAGCTCGTGTCGGTAGGGCTTTTTATTTTCCATCCTCAGTCCTCCTTTCGTTTTTATGATATGTATTGCCCCTTCGCTTTTGTGGCATTATATTTTCCCAACCTGAAATCAACCTGAAACCGGAAAAATTTTTTTGATAAATAATAAGACGGTTCTATGATTGACCTGATCGATCATAAAACCGTCCCATCATCGCTGTTATTTTCCATGGTCTCCGCCGCCGTGGCCGCTGTCATCATGTCTGTTGTCATCATGGCTGCCTTCGTCGGGAGGAGCTCCGCCGTTTCCCACATCCGAAGGGGTGTCCATATCGTCCGGAGGAGGGCTGTCAGAGGGCTTTCCCATATCATCGGGCGGAGTGCTGCCGGAGGAAGCCGGCGCATCATCAGGCTTTTCGATATCATTGCCGTTACCGCCGGTGTCCCCCGGACCTTTATTGTCCCCTGATCTTCCGGATCCGCCCTGTTCGTTGGAAATTCCGGGATCCGTTGGCTTTCCGTCATCGGTACGTTTGTTTTCTGCCGGTTCTTTCACATCGGTTCCACTATCATTTGATGCAGGCCTCTCCATGCCGGAATCGTTTGTATTATGCCCCTGATCGATATTATTATCCATATCCTTGCTGTCCGGGCGTTCATCCGGTTTATTTTGCGGACTTTCGGCGGTATTTCCCGGGGAGATATTTACATCCTTTTCCGTACCTTTAGTCTTCTCAGCTGTATCTTCGGGAGCCGGCGTATCATCCGGCATATTTTCCTTTATTTCTTCTCTCTTATGATCCATCTGATCCGAAAGGTGCCGGCTGTTCTTTTTTAACCCGCCTACTTTTATAGAGATATCCGGTCTGTTGCCGTTTTCATCCGGACGGAACATTTCATTGCCGAAGCGTGCCGTTGTGGCATCGATGGCATCGTTAATTCCCATGCCTCTTATTTCTTTTGAGAAATCAGATATTTCTTTCCTGAATTCCTCATCCGCGTCATCCGCTGCATCGGCTCCTACAACATGATCATAAAGATTCAGCCTGTATTCCACGGAAGATGCGCCGTCAAGGGTTACCGTGCTGACGGGAGCAGCATAGGAAGTCGCGCCCCCGCCGATCACTGCTGCTGCAAGGATGGCGGCAGCCGTCCGCATTAAAGCGGAATGACGATTTGCCGGGCTTACTTCGTCGCGTTTCATTTCAAACTCGGTAAGGTAAAGAACCTGTCCGACCTTGTAGTCCTTATTTCTGACAGCGTGTACTATGCCGTTCTCGTCAAGCAACGCAGCCTTATTCTCTTTTATTTCGAGTACGACGGATTTCATTCGCTGTCTCCTTTGTTGAAAGGAATATATTCCGCTATAGCCGGATAATCGCCCGCAAGTATAAGCGATGCGCTTATCAGGTATTTCCGGTGTCTGTCTATAAGCTTCCTTGAGACCTTCTGCCGTTCGAGTATTTTCTTTATCGGGAGGGTTTTGCTTTTTATCAGTTCTTCGATAAGAGGCGGCGGGGTGAATATGGCCTTAAGCACCAGGGAGCAGGCATTCCTTGAATTCCTCGCTTTAGGCGAGCATTCCGCAAGGTCAAAGAAGCTTATGCCGTATGCTTCAAGCTTTTCGCCGAGGGCTTCTATTTCGTCCTTCAATGCATTGTCGACATATGCAGCTGTTTTCTGACCGATATCATGCTGAAGGGTTATGGCCGGATCATCTTCATCTGCTTCCCCGCCGAAAACCTCCGGGCTTACAGTGATCTCGTTTTCCCCGGCTTTTTTGTTTTTCCTGTAAAAATCTGTTTCCCTGCTTTTGATCACAAACGCGGCATAGGACCAGAAGCCGCCTCTGGTCCTATCGTAGTTTTTTACCGCCTCAGCAACTGCCATGAGGGCAACGGAGTATTCATCATCACTTTCAGTGATGCTTTTATTCAGCACCTTGCCTGTCAGTCTCAGGATATGCTGCTGCTCCTCTTTGAGGAAACGGTCCAGGCTGTCAGTATCTTTTGCAGCCAGGATCGCCCTCTCATTTTCCGTGTCTGTGGTCCTCTTTTCCATGTGTTAACTGAACAGATCCATGAACCAGTTCTTAAACTTCTGCCATCCGCTTTCGTCTGATTTATGTGTTCCGCCGGAACTTGAGTTATCTGAAGAAGCAGCAACTGATCCTGAGCCAGCTTCGCTGTTTGTGCCGGTATTTCTTCTAACGGTATGTGTCGTGGTCTGATCGCTGTCAGCAGTTTCATCCTGTGCCGGATTCCCTGCAGCGCCGGCCGGAAGCTCGTCATCGGGCTCAGGCCGCTCATCCGATACTTCTATCCCCGCATCTTCAAATGCCGTCTTCAGCGCTTCCTCGGCCTCTGTTACTGCATCCCTGTATGAAGCCATCTCATCATCCGACAGTTCCGTTTCGCTGTCAAGAGCCGACCTTTCAGCATCCAGCGCCTCTTCAAGCTCATCTATGTATGCCTGAAGGGAGGTTTTTGTCACCTCGTCGTCAACACCGTTCAGGGCATCTTTGTATGCCATGATATTTACTGCGCCTTCAGGAAGCTCCATTTGTCCGTCCGGCCTTTCCCCGTCTTCAGGCGGTTCAGGTCTCTCACCGTTCTGCATGTCTTCGGGCGGTTCAGGTCTTTCGCCGTTCTGCATGTCTTCGGGCGGTTCAGGTCTCTCACCGTTCTGCATGTCTTCCGGAAGTTCAGGCCTTTCACTGTCCGTGGTTTCATTTTGTCCCTGTTCCATTTTTCCTCCGCGTCTTCCGCCCGTCGGTGCGGCATATGCGGTCACTGCCGAACTGAGGATAAGGGTTCCCGTAAGCGCTGTCATCATGATCTTCTTTACGATTGAGTTTTTCATTTTTACCTCCTTGCATATATCTGTTTTAATTGCAGGGTATGATCCCTTCTGGTCAGATATACGCTTAAAGAAGATCAAAAAACGGGGTCGTCAAAAAAAATTTGTATGGGAGTTTTATCCATCAGAACCTTTAGCCTTTTTCTCATACATATTGTAAGCAAAGCTAAGCCCCAGGCAGATAAGCCCTGCAAGCAGGAATGCCCCCGCCCTGAGCAGAAGGCTGTCATAGCTCATATCGACCACAAGGAGCTTGATGATCCCTATTATCGCGACCACTAGGCCGTATATCCTCATCACCTTTATGCCAAGTTTCATGCCCGCTATGACACATGCTCCCGCGACAGCAAGGAAAGCAACGCTGTATATGAAGCCAGCGGCCTCATATTGATGAAGTACATACATTATAAGGACTGTGTATTTTAAGCACATTACCACGGCATGCCCGCTGATGCCGCCTCTTGCCTTAGCCAGCTGTTCTTTTGTGTTCTTAACGAGCTGGGGGACAATGACGAGGAGCAGGAAGACCCAGAACATGATCCCGTCAAGCTCCGATCCTGCGGCAAGGAAATAAACCGTGGCGATACCGCTGAATATGTACCTTATCATGCCGTCCCCGAGGAATTTGAGCTTAAGCTCGGCATACCCTGCCGCTACCATCAGCATGAAGACCGCCGTGCACACTGCGTCCCTGATCACGGGATCCATTCCGTCAGTCAGCTCAGGGATCGTATTTATGTTCAGCTGCAGCAGCGGGACGAAGAACAGGGCATAGGATATGACGCGGCAGGCCGTGCCATCTTTTCCTTTTATTTTATACATGGCATAGCATGACAGGGCACACATGGCTATACAGGCCGGCACGAACCATCCGGTCTGAACGTCCAGAACGCATGATACGGCTGCGCAGGACGCTGTCGTAAAGACATAGCCCCCAGTAAATACAGGCGTCACTTCAGACAGAACGGCGGCTGCCGTGAATGCCCCTATGATACAGAAAGCATAGACATAAGACAGGAGAAGGCCCTCCGGTGAATCTATCCGGTTAAGGCAGCAGACAGCTATGAAAAGGGCTATGGCCGATATGACATAGTAGTGGGGCGCCTCCATGCCGCTGCGGACAATATGCAGATACAGCAGGGACAGGACGGTTATAAGAGCGATCATCCCCGCAGCCGCCTGTGCCACACGGATGCCCATGGCATCAGGCGTCTCCCGGAATATGAATGCCGAGGCCAGAAGGAACATGACAAGGCTGAAATATGCCGACAGGGCATGTTCCGCCTTGCTTTCCGATTTCATATACAGGGGAATGCCGATGGCACATACGATTCCCGCAGAAACTATGCCTATGCATACCGGAAGGAGCGTGCCGCCGTCCGGCGTCCAGCTGTACATAAATCCTGTCTGTGCCGTCGCAGTCAAAGCAAAACCTATGGCGACGACCAGGACTTCCCTGTAGCCCCTCCGTATCGAGGTTATGACCAGGAAACCGGCTTCAATGGCGAAAACAGCCGCCCATAACGGGAGGGCTGACACTATCTTTTCATCGTCCCCGAACGTTCCGATCTGCCCGCAAAGGAGCAGCATGGCAAAGACTATCCCTGCCTGCGTGATAATGCTGAAAAAGAATTCCCTGCGGAAAGCAAAATAACCGGATCCCGCTATCCATATGATGATAAGGACGGATACGACAGGCACGGAGTATACGTCAAATATGATATTCCCCGCAATGAACGACAGGAACAGCGCGGACAGGCCTATGCCTTCAAGCACCATGGCCCATTTGAGCCTGCGTCTCAGGCACATGCCGGTAATAAGGACTGCAAGGCTGAAAGCCGTCATCAGGATCGCTTTCACCATGTCCGTTATATACGGCATTACCGCCATGGCAAAGAATGCCAGCGCGGCGAGTATAAGCACAGCTGCTCCCAGCCCCATTATGGCCTTGCCCGCTGAAGTCTCGTTTAAGGGGTTATTCTTTCCCTGTTTAGGGCCGGTTGTTGCCAGCGCAGGATCCACAGGTCCTGATGGATTCACAGGACCGGCAGGACCAGCAGGGGCCGGTCCCGCAGGAGCCGCAGCGGGGCCGGTACGTACACCGGCATAAGCCGCAGGTCCCGGACCGCGCTGAGGGGCACCGGTCCCGTAGCCATACTCAAAAGGCCTGTCGGAGTGCATGCCCTGCTGCATCCGCATTACCTCCTGGCGTATGCCATGTATCTCGTTTTCAAGCCAGTCAAGCCTCCGCAATATGTCCTCTGTCTGCGTCATAAGCTTTTTTCCGTCCTTTCTATAAATGCAAACTACCTGCCGATAGGCAGCAGACTGTTTTTACAAAGTGTCATTGTCAGAATTCATCCACAGACAGATATAATAAAACACATGGCATATAAAACACAACATTTAGAAAATTACCATTTGAATTGCGGTCAGATGGTCAGGGGATTATAATGAATATGTCGGTTTTGCAGTAAAAAGGAAACATGAACAGCAAAAAACGTATCGGTAATAAAATAGCGTTGCTCGTAGGCCTCGTGGAGATCATCGCAATGGGGATCCTTTTCCTTGTGATGAATTACAACCTCACAAGGATCCTCGAGACAAAGGCTATCCATGATATGAACGTGATAGCGATGGACAGGGCGCAGATAGTCGAGACCTACATCGCCGACTGCGTTGACTTCTTAAACGGCTATGCCAAGGCTACGGAAAACCGTGAAGTGCTTGAGCATCCGGACGATCCCGCTTATATTAAAGCTTCCAGGGACTACACCGATCTGTACGCAGAAGGATATACGGATATAGAGGGACTGTATGTGGCCGAATGGGATACATATGTGCTCGCGCATACAAATCCGGACTCTGTGGATCAGACCTTCAGGGATCCGGAATCAGCCAAGGCTCTGGAGGATATGATACGCCTCGAGGATAAGCCCTTCTGTACGGGAATAGTCATGGCGCCCGTAACGAAGAAGATGGTCATTCCCGTATATGCTCCGATAAAAAACAAGGCAGGTGAGCCCATAGGCTTCGCGGGCGCGGCATTTTATTCGGATATGCTCGTTGACAAGCTGAATGCCTTAAGTGACGAAGAAATGAACGGGGTAGGGTATTCCCTTATAAATGTAGCGACGGGGGTCTATATTTTTGATAATGATCCTTCCCTTGCGGGCACTGAGTGTACCGATCAGGACCTCCTGGATTACGCGGCCGGTCTCAGGTCAGCAGGCGTTGATGACAAGGGGCTCAGCTATTCCTCCGGTGATGAGGTCATATGTTGTTATTACATGACGGACAGGGACTGGGTATTCGTGATACGCGATTCAAAGGATGACATCTTCGGGGTAGTGGATACCGTAAGGATATGGCTCATCATCATCTGTCTTATCATCACTGCGATAATGGTGCTTATCTGCATGGCCGGCGTGAACCGTCAGATGCGGCCTATGAAAGCCATAAATACTGCCATTGAGCGTCTGAAGGCAAATGATTTCACAAAGGATCCCCTGATCGATGAATACTGCAGCCGTGAAGATGAATTCGGCACTATAGCCACCGCGGTGCAGGAGCTGCATTCGGTGCTTGCGAACCAGTACGAGCTTTTCTATGAAATGCTTGAAAGCCAGTCGGTGGGAACCCTGGTCCTGAGCGGCAAGGATGAGGATATCGTGATGATTAACAGCATGGCGCTGGAGCTTTTCGGCCTCGGCGGAAAAAGCAGGGAAGGCCTGCAGATAACCGATATACGTGCCAGGTTTGATGACGAAGAAAATGAACATATCAAGGAACAGCTTGACCTCGTGCGGGATTCAAATGATGAGATCATCTTTGAGGAAAGGGTAAGGCGCGATGACGGCACTTATTTAGTCCTGCTTGCCCATGCGAAGGGCGTACTGCTTTCAAATAATGACAGGGTGATAATCGTTTCACTTACCGACATAACTGAGCAGAAGAAGCTGGAGGAGAGCCTTCAGATCCTCTCCGAGACTGATTTCCTGACTTCTATATGCAACCGCCGGAGCGGTGAGTACAGGATAGGAGAAAATATGAAAAAGGAGCAGTTCGGAATGTTCTGCCTCTTTGACGTGGATAAGTTCAAATATGTCAATGATACCTACGGCCATGCGGCAGGGGATGCGCTGCTCATCGGTATCGCGAGGACGATGCAGAAAACCTTCCGTACATCGGATATCCTGATAAGGCTCGGCGGGGATGAATTCGTGGTTTTTGCGACCGGGATACAGGATGAACCGCTGGGAAGCAGGGTTCTTGACAGGTTCATAGGAAATATTAATGCAATGGATATTCCCGAACTTCAGGGGCATAAGATAACCATAAGCCTCGGCGCCGTGATAGTAACTGAGCCGGAGAGCTTTGCATCCATGTATGAGAAGGCAGATTCACTCATGTATGAAGTGAAAAAGAAGACAGGGAATGCTTATATCTTCTTTTCAGGGTCAAAAGTATAGTTAAAGGAAGATCTATCTATGTACAGGATCGAAGAGTTCGATAAAAATGCCGGATGCGAGACTCTGGTGCTTTCGCCTGACCTGTTCCATGAGGCGTTGAAGGAAATCCCGAAAAGCCTGGCCAGATTTCATGTGGAAAATAAAAACGGCGGGGATTTCGATATTGTTTATTATGACAATAACGATGACATAGAGCCGATAGACACTTATCCGAAATACCAGAAGCCTCCCTTTATGGCAAGGTATCATATTTATGATGAGAATGACACGGAGACCTTGTGGATGGGTTTCTTTGACGGCGTAAGGAATATGGTATTTGAGGAGCTGAATGAATATACCATTGTACTTACGAAATTAGTGCTAAGGCATACCGGCATTGATGTCTACTGCGATGATAAAAGAATTCTTTATTTCATGCCGGAGCATGAAAGGCTTCACGTGTCGGAACAGCTTCCCACTGACCTTGACAGGGAGTCCCTTCTATACATTCAGAAGAAGCTGGGCTCGGGGATAGAAGACGGGAGGTTCAGGACACTTAGCAGCACTTATGCATTCCATAACGTTTTCGTGCTGCAGTGGATATTGGAAGGCAGGGATTTTTCAAAGTATAAGTTCATCACGGTCGATATTGATGACTGGGGCGGGATCGGAGCGATACTGTCATATTATGTGCGGTACAGGATCGGGTTCGGAAGGTTCGGCCTTAAGTTCGTGCATAACAGCAACGGATATCTCGGAAAATTTAAGGAAGAAGAGCTTAAGAAGTTTTTTGTCCTGGATCTTCATGACGATGAGGCAGATGATGATAATACCCTTGTCGTACCGAGCTTTATGGTCTTGTCAAAGACAAAGTTCTTAAAGGGGATAGCGCATCCGTTAGATGAATCGATAATAACCCGGGAATTCAAAGCCGAAATGGATGAGTATTATGACGGGGTATTCGGGGACCGGAAGGTGCTCGGGGTCATGATACGCGGTACGGATTATGTTACGGCAGGGCTTACCGGGGACAGGGTGATGGCTTCTCCTCAGCAGATGGCGCCTCTTATACATGAATGGATAAAGGAATACGGATTTGAGCGTATATTCCTTGCGACAGAGGATGAGGACGCGCTTGAATACATGCACCATGAATTCGGCCATATGCTGGACGCCCTGGCGCAGGAGCGCCTTAAGCTGTCGGACCTGCGGGAAAATGAGGTCATTTCCGATTATGAAAAAGAACATGCTGACGGCATGTATGAAGAGAAGCTTGAAGATACTACAGTCAATTATTTCTATGCGCTTTATATGCTTTCAAGATGTGACAGCTTTATCTGTTCAGGCCGCTGTAACGGCTGGGATATAGTAATGTCCCTTAATAACGGAAGATTTGCCAACTGCTATAAGTTTGCCGTAGGGGTCGACAAGTCTAAATAGGATCAGAACGGAACACAAGAGGATTGCCGGCGGTCTCCCACAACCGGCGTTCGGAGGCAAAGGCAAGCAGGTAAGGCGCGAGGGCGCCTCATAAGACCTTAAGGAGTGATTATACCATGAAATGGGATGTAAGCTTTGAGACCAAATGTCAGGGAATGGATCTGTCTATTCAGGATCAGTATCACGCGATCAGCTTTCCGATATATCAGACCGCGACTTTTTCGAGGAGCAGGCTCGGGGAGGAGTCGGGCTTTGATTATACAAGGCAGAGCAATCCTACCAGGAGCCAGCTGGAGAGCGTGGCTGCCGGGCTTGAAAACGCGGAGCATGCGGTAGCCTTTGCAAGCGGCATGGCAGCGGTCACTGCCGTGATGGGGCTATTTTCGCCCGGTGACCATATCATAGTGGACGCCGATCTTTACGGCGGTTCCGTGAGGCTTTTCAATGACGTGTGCAGGAAATACGGCATTGAGTTTTCGACCGCGGACTGCAGCACGGAAGACGTGGGAGCATATATCAAGGACAATACCAGGGCAGTATATCTTGAAACCCCCACCAATCCCATGATGCATATCACGGATATAGGGGAGCTTTCAAAGCTCACGGAAAGCAGGAACCTCCTTTTGATAGTAGACAACACGTTTCTTTCCCCTTATTTTCAGAACCCCCTTGACCTCGGCGCGGACATCGTGGTGCACAGCGGGACGAAGTATCTCGGCGGGCATCATGATACGATAGGCGGCCTTGTCATGCTGAATGACGATGAGCTTGCGGACAGGCTCCGCCTTACCGTAACGACCACCGGTGCGGGACTGCCGCCGTTTGACAGCTGGCTCCTGCTGCGCGGGATAAGGACGCTCGCAGTCAGGATGGACAGGGCCGAAAAGAACTCAAAGGAAATAGCGGACTATCTCGTTAAGTCCCCTTACGTGACAAAGGTGCTCTATCCCGGGCTTGAGGATCATCCGGGGCATGAGATAATGAAGAAGCAGGCAAGGGGATACGGCTCGATGATATCCTTTGAAGTGAAGTCGAAGGATATAGCAGTTAAGATGCTCAATAACGTGGAGCTGTTTTATTTTGCCGAAAGCCTCGGTGGCACGGAAACGCTCATCACTTATCCTGTTACCCAGACCCATGCCGCAGTGCCTGTAGAGCTTCGGGAGAGGAACGGTATAAACGACAGGCTGCTGCGCCTTTCCGTGGGCATAGAAGGCGCAGAGGACCTGATAAATGAAATAGACAGGGTGCTGCATATCTGATTGTTTTCCGTAATAAAAAAATCAAAGTGAGGTGTGTACTATGACAAAAGTTTATTGCTATTCCAGATGTACGACATGTAAAAAAGCCCTGAAGTGGCTGGATGACAACAAGATCGCCTATACACTTATAGACATCAAGGAAGATCATCCGGATGAAAAGACGCTCCGGGAATATCATAAGAAAAGCGGCCTTCCGCTCCGGAAGTTTTTCAATACCAGCGGACAGCTATATCGTGAGATGGAGCTTTCAAAGAAGCTGCCGGAGATGAGTGAGGATGAGATGTTCCATCTTCTGGCATCTGATGGGATGCTGGTGAAGAGGCCGTTGCTGGTCACGGAGGATACGGTGTTGACCGGCTTTAAGGAGGCTGACTGGAGGGAGGCGTTATGAGCAGATTAAAGGAGCTCCGCAGATATGTTGACGAAGAATTGAACAGGATGGAAGATGCGGATAAAAGGACAAGCGCCATTGCACATCTTTACGGCGTGTCCCTTGCGGCAACGATGATAGCAAAGAAGCGTGGGCTGGATCCGGAGATCGCGGCCATGGCTGCTATGCTTCATGACCTGCATGCATATAAAACAGGATCTTATGATGATCACGCTCATAAGGGAGCCGATCTTGCCAGGGAAATCCGTGAAGCGTTGAAGCTGACAGATGATGCAGAGAC
>JAEEGL011368386.1_pt1 | contig 14449 bp, 16 predicted proteins | sample 9134231 | NCBI WGS metagenome assembly JAEEGL01 (sample SAMN16246548, study PRJNA631951) | gut metagenome | biome: gut microbiome; feature: rumen; material: fiber-attached | host: Bos | place: Iran: Karaj | collected 2018-10
AGATAATGAAAAGATATTGATTTAGATTCATTAATAGCATTTACTAATAATACCAAATTATTCATTTCATAATCTGTTATTATATTATCTCCACCTACTACATTATCTATAGTGGAGATAATAGGAAGATTATTTAATGCTTTAAATAATGATACATTATTCTTAGCAGATACATTTAAAGCAAGCATAATATTATCAGGAATCATTAATGATTTATCTAATGTATCAACTAATTGATAGCCACCATTAGGACCTCTTTCATCACGTATACCAAATCCACATTGTTCTAAATCATCCCTATATCTTCTTACCTGTCTAGGTGTTACTTCTAACAAATCAGATAATTCGGATATTTTAACTAATCTATTCATATGATCATTTAGGTAAAATAGCATTTTTAATTCTCTTGCGATGTGTGACATAATAACACCTACATTAGTTAAATTTTTTATAAATATATTTATCAAAAACGCAGACACTAATGTCATATTTATTTAATACTTGATTTACGTTTTTAAATTCCTTCATACCATTTTCATCATCAGCTTGATAAGCACAAAAAGAATCAGATGGAATCAATATTCCCTTTTTCAAAGTATAATTTTCAGGATTCTCATCAATCTTACGAGATTTAAAAATATCTGATAATAATTTATCTTTATTAGGAATTAAAGTTTCATAATATGTTTCTATTTCTAAGGCACATCTTAATAATGTTTCTGAAGTTGAATAAAAATCATTTCCTGTTGCGACTTTACCTTTTACTTCAATTAAATATACTGACTTTTCTTCCCTGTTAATAGATATTAAATCAACATTTATTTTAGTACCTTCTACAAGATTAATTTCATAATCAATTGGTTCACCATATTTTTGAATTAAATCATCATCAATGAAATTATGTGAATAAAAAAATCTTCTACATAAACCTTTTTCTGATTTAATCGTAACATTGATATTATCTGAGTTATGACAAAATTTTGTTTTTAAATTTTTTGTATATGGATAGACAGTGAATGAATTTTTTAATACTAATTTAGCTATTACTTCATTATAATATTCACCTGATGACGTCTTACCCTTATAATTGACACAATCCTTTTGATATGGCCTATTTGTTTCAAATAAATCGATTATTTCTTTTTCTGTATATGACATATTTATCGCCTTCCTTTTATCTTATTATAGCAAGATAAAGAGGACACAACAAGTCACAATATAAATATTACTATTTCTTTTTAAGTAAAATATCTAATTTAGCTTCGTATCCTAATGGGAATCTATCTCCATCAGAATATGTTACTACTCTTTGACAAGATCTAAAATAATATTCTTTATTAGAATCAAATGTAAACATATTTGTTTCTAAATAATCTATATATTCTTTACATTCAACCTTAGTTGATAGTATTATTTCATCTTCTTTTCTTATAATATTTAAGTCATAAATATATTCATCTTCATAGTGCATTGAATAATCATGCTTTATATAATCCAATGCAGCAATATCTTCTTTTAAAAATATTCTATTTAATAACATCTTTATTCTTTCAAATACAACTATTTGTTCATCTGTTATTTTGTTTTCTTCATATAATTGAGATTCTAATACACCAATTGAGAATGGCATTCTATTATAAAAGCATTGATCTATATCAAAATAATCAATTAATTCATCAATTATTATTTCTATCGCATCTTCAAAACTATCAATTATTCTAAAACCCTCATTTATTTTTAATTCCCATTTTTCACTCATTTGAATTACCTCCATTTAATAATATAGCTTGTACCTTACATATATGATTCATATTATTTTCTAAATACGTACTTATACGTAAATCTATATCAGGAAACATACATTCTATTTCTTTTATTATATTGTGTATAGCACATAATTTAAATTCTTTTGAGACAATAAAATTAATTAAACAGTATGTTGGTTTAATATCACTTATCATATTAAATGATAAGTCATCATTAGAAACATTTAGATATGATGATGTAGTACCTACTATTTCATAATCTTCTATTCCTTTTAAATCTTCTTTTGTTATTTCAATAATTGATTCATAATTTTCATTATTAATAGTTCTTTTAAATTCATTTAATATATCTATCTTATTCATAAAAAATACCATCCTTTATAACATGATTATAAAAGATGGCACGTCCATAAAAATGGACTATGATTGTTTTTTATGATTTTTATTGTATTTCTTATCCTTAGTTTGAGATAATGCCATTATTATAGTTCTTTGACCATATGTTAGACCTTGATAATTAATAACCTTATCCCATTTATCTCTCATCATGGCAGATGATCTAAATATAGCATCTATCTGGTGTGCTGAATCAGTATAGAATGCTACCATTTTGCAAAATACTAAATCAGCATCAGATTGTCCTAATCCTTCTTTTGCTATTTCAGGTAGGAATGGCTCCCAATTACCATAGTCATACATTTCATTAAATTTATTTAAACCATAATTTTTATCCTTCATTTTTTCATATGAGCTTCTTAATTTATTAATTATCTCTTCTGCACTTAATCCTAAAGAATTCTCATTATCAAATGAATCAAGGGATTGATTCATCATCTTATCATATTCTTCCCTTTGCTTTAATTCTTCAGGAGTAGGCATCAAATATTTAGTCATTAAAGTTTCAAATAATTTAATAGATTCTTCTGCCTTTAATAGCTTCCAATTATCTTCCTTTGCTGGTGTTCCTATTTCTGCGAAGAAATGAGCAGGAGGAACATAATTACCATTTCTATCTAATTTAGAAATATATGCCTCTACCTCTGGTGTTTTTGTTTTTAATTTTGATGTTATTTCAGTAGGCTTAAAATAAAAATATAAATGTAAGCCAGTACCAGATGGAGATTTAAATGATACTGTATTAAAGGCATCCATCATTTCCTTTGCTATATCAGAATAATTACCATTCTTATCTATACAGGAATCAATATCTATTACACAAATACCACAACCAGCCTCAAATCCAATCCCATCTATTTCTCCTAGCTCCCTTGCCTTTTTAATTGCAAACTCAAGTGTAGACCAACTATAAGCATTCTTAATCCACATAGCATGATATTTAGATCTATCTAATAAAGGCTTACCATCCTTTATTATTGGATTGCCATTTTCATCTAATAGCTTTTCAAAGCAGCATAAATATTCCTCATTAGCTTTAGCTAATTTAATATTACCTTTAGTTGAATGATTTAAATCAACAGGTATCTTTGATACCCTTCCTTCTTCATTTAAAATGAATTTCCAACCAACAAATTGTCGTCTAGGACTACCATTTGGAAATTCTCTCATCCCTTTAGGAAATACCTTTAAATATTTATCCCAATCTATATTAGGTCTTTTAGCAATCAATGATTCATAATCTTGTTTTAATTTTTCAGTATGATTAATAAAATTATCATCCATAGTTATCATTCCTTCAAAACCTATTTTTTTATTCTAATAATTCAGCAAGTATTTCTTTAGCAAAATCTAATGTAACATTTTCTCCCTTTAAATCAGAATAAACATTTATTCTTTTTAAAGCACCTTCTAATTCTCTTACATTATCTTTAAAATTATTAGCTATATAAGATAATACTTCATCATTAATATCTTTTTCTACTAATACCATTCTCTTTCTTTTTAAGATATTTAATCTATGATTAAAATCTGGTCTATTAATATTTACTTGAATACCAGATTGAAATCTAGATGTGATTCTATCCATAAAACCATTTAACTTATTAGGCGGACAATATGATGTAATAACTATCTGTTTATTTCTATCAATCATATTTTGAAATAGTTTGAAGAATTGTTGTTGTGTACCCTTCTTATCATTGATCATTTGAATATCATCAAATAATAACAAATCAACATCATCATATTTTTCTTCAAAATTCACTAGACTATCCATTGATACAGCATCAGTATAATCCTTTAAGAAATCCATGGCTTGTACATATATAATTTTATACTCTGGATGAATATTAAAAACATAGTTCCCAATTGCTTTAAGCAAATGTGTTTTTCCTAAACCTACATCACCATAAATATATAAAGGATTACATATATTTCCTAAATCATTCGCAACCTTCAAAGCTGTATTTAACGCCATTTCATTTGATTTACCACTAACAAATGAATCAAATGTATACTTATTATCAATTAATTTATATTCTTCTAACTCATCTCCATTCAATGAATTAAGCTTCTTTATAAAGCATTTTTTCACTTTATTAAATATGCTATATTTGCTTATAGCTTCATTCATTAAAGGTAATAATAATTTAACCATATATCTATATAGTTCATAATAGAATTCTCTATTATTATGTAACTTAGCTTCATATTCAGAAATCAATTCATAAGAAGTGTTTTTTATATCAAGAATATCAATATAATTGGCATGTTCTATATCGTTAGGTTCATTAATAGCTTCAAACAATAAATCTGTAAGCATTTTTTTACTATATCCACCTATATTTAAAACCCCTAAATATGTATCAATTATATTATTTAAATTTCTATCAATTATTTTATCATCACTCTTAAGTAATAATTGTACAAAATTATTGCTAATAATATCACGATATTTGTAAAATTCTATTTCTAATGAATCTGGAATTGAATATACTTCGATTGCCGGTGCATTTCTATCATTGTCTTCAACAACTGAATTTAATACATTATCCTTTCCCCAAATTATATCTATATTATTTATAATAATAACTTTCGTATCCATAGCACACCATCCTTTTCAAATCAATTATAAAAGACGGTATGTACATAAAAATGGGCATTTATATTATGCCCTATTTTTATAATCTAAGTATAATCTTAAATTATTATCATAATTACTATTATGATTATTAATTAAATCATCTGTAAGTAATTCTATTTCTTCTTTATCTAGCTTATTAAATATCTTCAGATATTTTCCTAATTTAACCTCATAATAATCAGGTGCGGTTAATTTATAATACATTTCTAAATAATCAAATTTAGACCCATTAATTAAATGTGCTAAAGAGAATATATATTTAATCTTATATAGATATTCAATTAAATATTCAGGTAATCCCACTACTAATTTAGCCCATTCATCATAATACTGATCATACTCACTTATTCTCTTTTTAGATAAGATTGCTATCCTAATAGCATCCTCATGTGATTTACCTAATTCTTTACATAATTCATATATCTTTTCTCTAGATGTTGGATAATCATGAATCGTTTTAGAATCTATTATTTTATCTTCAAAATGATCTAATATGTTATTTCCTGAAACTGCTCCTAGCATACTAACATATGTATCAAATGATCTATTATCCTCATCAACTGATTTTAATATATTGTTAAATATTTTAGATTCAGCTAATGTTCCATATATATGATTAGTATTAAATATTTCATTATTTATTCTTTTATCACTAAATATGTCATATTTAGGATAACCATATTTATTAATGAAATAATTAATATCATCACATTCTTTAAATCCATATATATTCATTTCAACATAATTAGATTCATCTATTTTCCAATAGTTAACTGATAAGTCATCATCATTATTTAATGGTATTAAGCACTTATAATCTATTTCTAATTTATTACCATCATCGTCATAATAATATCCCATTACTAAGGTATTATTTACTAATTCATTTAAATACTTGATTAATTTATCCTTTATTTTAGTAGATACATTAATTTCATATCTAAATGAATCTTTATTATTACCTTCAAAAAATAATTCATAAGGTAATAATGTATTATTATTTGTTGGGTCTATTTTAGTTATTCCCAACAAATAATTAATATTTAAATTTGGATATGATCCTCTAACATAATAATATTCATTATGGTTATTTAAATAATCAGTTGTCTTTTTAGCTAATAATATTTCAATATAATTCTTATCTATTAATAATGCTAATTCATTTCTTATTCTTTCATTATTAGCATTATCACCTAATAGATTTAATATTTCTTTTTTTGCGTATTCTTTATCTAATATATTCAATATAATCTCTCCCTTCTCTATGCAGGTAATATTTCAAATGTATAATCACCACGTGCCTTAGCTAGATTCTTAGCCTCATTATAAATTACTTCTCTAGAGCCACGTCTTTTAATACTAAATGACACAATACCTGCCTTATACATTCCTTCATTCTGATAAAAATTAATAATCCATTCCATAATTTGTCCTCCTATTATTAATATAGTATTACTCTAACCTAGGGAGTGGCCTAAGATTAACCATAAAAACAAAAGTGAAAGTAAAGGTATAAGTAATTGACAAGAACTTTTAATAATCTTAGGCCCTTCCCTAGGTTAGAATTATTGTTTAATTTTAATGAATTGTTTCTTTATGATTTAATTATACAAAATCATAAATTACATTTAAAGTTTCCAAGGATGAATTTTAAAGACATACATCTACATACATACGTATATCTTTTAATTCATCTTCTTTCCTATTTAAGTTATTATCTACAAATACTATTCTTCCTTCATAATCATGTAATTCTTTTACAATTTTAGTAGGATCCTGTATTTCATCTATTCCTATAATGACGATTTCATTCTTTGCCATTTCATCATTTTTAGGATTCATAGAAATAGTATGTAGTATATGGATTGTGTCTTCATTATCGAATTGATGAAAAGTATGATTATTTATTGCATTAAGAATATCTTCATTTTTTTCAAATTCATGATTTGTAAATAAAACTATTGTTTCATCTTTTAAATACTCTACGAATAAACGTGCAACTTCATATTCAAACCTTCTAACACCACTAATATAAACCCTCATATTATTTTCAATTGCTTTAACAACATCTTTAGGTTCAATCATATTCCCACCTCCTAAATTATTAGAAATTCTCTTAATATGAAATGTAGGTTATCATGTTCTAAATCATATTTATGAAATTCACCCCTATATGTATTTCTAAATCTCATATAATATTCATATCCTAATTCAGGGTCACATCTTTCCTCTCCTGTATTTAGGTAATAGCGTGCAATATTGTAATATACATTTATTGAGAGAAATTGATTTTGAAACTCATTAATATTCGAAATGATGTTCTCATAATTATCCATATATGTAATCTCCCTTTATTATATGCTTTCTAGTGAGAGTTTTAATGATTCATTAACAACAAATCATTCAATTCATCTGTTTTATGTAAATGAAAGTGGAATTCTCTCATTAAGAATAAATAGTTATCATTCCAATCTAATTTAAAAATGACTAAATACATATCCTTGTCATTTTTAAATACATAAGAAATTCCACTTACATTATGTTCTTTAATATACTTAAGAATAGATATGATTCCTATTTGCTTCTTATAATATCTTTTCTTAATCTCTCTTTTAGAAAACAAATCTATTCTTTTAGTAGATTTATTTAGTAAGTAAATTCTTACCAATTCTTTATATATTTTTTCTAGTTCTATAAAACCACCTTCTTACTTAATCTCTTTTACATTTTGTACGATAGCATCAGGATATCTATCCTGAATTAGCTTACGAGCTTGTTGAGCAGTAACACATTCTACTGTTTCTGCATATCTTACAAAGTGAATAACAAACTCTACTCTGAATGTATATAGCTTACTCATAAAGTCACCTCCTCGTCCATTAATATTATCAATAATGCTTTTTAATTCTTCATCAATCTCATAACCATTATCATCAACTTCAGCAAATCCCAATTCTAGCAATCTATTTGCAAAATCTGGAATATAATTATTAATAGTTTCGTAATCAAATATAAGCTTTCCTGCATATGAAGCGACTGGCTCTAACACCAATGCAAATACTGGTTCTATACTATTAGTAAACAAATCTGGCCATATAGAAATATAATATTCAGTTACAGCTTTTTCTAAATCCTTAGACCACTTTACTTTTCTAATAACCTTACCATCAACCATTTTTGTGTTATATTCAAGTCCATAAGATAAATAATGTTTATAATTTAAACCTGGACAAGATAATTCCAAACTATTATCAAAATAATGCTTAAGAATATAGTCTATATTTTCTTCATCTTCCATTAATGATTTATTTATTAAATTAATATTATGTTTCGCTAATCTAGAATTAATATCTATTTTATATTTAGCTAGGATTACTTTTTCGATGCCTCTGACTGTATTATAAGGTATTTTTATTTCTTCTTCATAAAACTCATAATTTGTTAATCCTTCTTTTAATAAATTAATATCAACTGTTGTATTAAATTTTATTATTTTCAATATATCACCTCGCGAATATAGTTATCGAATTAACATTTAATTTTAACTTTAAGGATATGAAATTAATCATATCCCTAAAGTATGTCTTTTTATTCTTCTAATCGTTTTGTTAATTTGATTAACTTTCCTGTATATGTCTCTAGTTTTTGTTCAATCTTTTGGATGTACTTAATTCTAATATCATCTATTGTTGAATTTATCTTTTCCGCAGTTGTAATAATAGATTTTGTTGATTTTTCAATATCACCAATTTTACCGATTAATAGATCTAATTCCTTATCTAAGTATGTCATTTTAATGTTATCGAACTCCTCTAAAATTTCCTTCTTAGTTTTTAGATTTAATTCTTCCTTATTCTTGTTTAAAACTAAATCAACAAACTTCACTGTGATTGATGACATTATATTGATAAATGTCATCATAAATTCTGGTCTAACCACATACATATCCGCATATCCAGGAACACGATACATTGGTAAATCATTATTTGTATCTCTTTCAAGATCAGATACTAATACTGCATATTTGCAGTTCTTCTTACATCTATTTTCATCTAGTCTCTTATAGTGATCACTATTCTTTGTCTTACCAGTAGTTGATTCATTCTTCATTTCAAGTAACATATTAGCAAGTAATTCATCTTCTTTATGTTCTTCAGTTGCATAAATATTGAATATGAAGTCACCCTTAGTACCCTTAGCTTCATCAGGATCTCTTACTACAACATTGTCCTTAGTCCATGTGCAGTTAAGTAATCCAGTTTGCATATAAGATAATGCCTCTTTTTGGCACCATTCCTCTAAGTCTTCACCAATAAGCTTAGATGTTAAACTATTTCTTTGACGTTGTAAGCCTAAAACTGTGTCATTTAGAGTTCTAATCTTGTCATCATATTGATGCTTAGTATCATCTAATGCCTTTTGATGCTCGAATGTAAGCTTAGAAATTGCATTTTGGTTATTTAACTTTTCTACTTCAGCCTCCTTCTTTAAACCAGCAATCTCATCCTTATACTTACTTTCAACTTCTAGTTCCTTATTCTTTAATTCTTGCTTATGAGTTAGAGTTACTTGATCAAGCTTTACTTGAATAGTCTTAATAGCTTGTTCCTTCTCATTTAATTCTTCCTTATACTTAGCATTAATTGAAATGATTTCTGAATTCTTATTTGCCTCAAATGTAGCAATCTTTTCCTGTAATTCATTAATCATGCCTTGATACTTATTATCAAGTTCAGATTCCTTTAATCTTAAAGCATCTACCTTTTCCTTATCTTTAGCTTTAAGATTAGATTCTCCTAATTCCTTATTCTTTTGAATAACAGCCTCTAATTCCTGAATCTTATATAATAACTTAGCTTCTGCTTGTTCCTTCTCAAGCTTAGCTTCAACAGTTAAAGCCTTCTTAAATTCCTCAAGCTTGGCTGAATATACTCTATCCTTTTCAGCTGATATAGCTTCTTCAATTGCAGTCGTATCAACTGATGTTAAATCAGTTAAATCTATATAATCGCCCTTAATACCATCCTCATTTAATACTAAAGTATTCTTGTCCTTAACATATACATTAATCTTTTTCATTTTTTTCTCCTTTTCTTCTTATAATTTGGTGAATAGCTATAACCGAACTTCACTATTCATAAAGTTTTTATTGATAATGAAATAAACATATGATTATAGAAAAAAGGTATCACACTTATAATCCATGGTTTATCATTTCTGAATGTAATTTTCCCCGTAAACTTATAATAAATTAAACCTATTAACCTATCTTTTTTCCTCATTAACAATGTTCATTAACATAACCTAAACCCTATAACACTTAATCCCTTAATTATTTTTAATTAGTTTTTTATTAAATATTATCAAGAATTCTATATAGGACTAGGATTAGAAATTAATAATAATCTCTAATCCAATCATGAAATTATCAATCGGAAAATATCTTAAATTTCTACTTCAGTAAATAGATTAGTTTTATCTATTGCCACCTGAAGTCTAGATACCTCTCTAGATATCTCTAAAACTATCTCATCAATCTTCTTGATATCATATAATTTTTCATTAACCTCAATACGATCCATATCTCCTTGAAACTTAGCAGGAATTAGTTTCTTTTCGATTTGCTTTCTACATTGAAAGCTTTTATAGAAGCTTAATTGCTTACTAAGTGATGCCAATTTAATAAGTGCACATGAAATAGTAATATCTTCCTTATATCCTATTAAATTAGTTTTAGAGTTAACATCTGCTAGGATGAATTTATATTTCATCTCCTTAGATGCTAATTCATTATATTCATTCATCTTTTCTTCAAAATTGAATGACTTATCTACCTCTTCTCCTTCGAAATATTTAATTCGTGCTGAATTATCTATTTCATAATGTAATAACGACTTTGCTCTTATTACCTCATTTAATTCTTTCATAACTTCTGATAAACATAGTTTCATATAATCACCCTTTCTTTAAATAAATCTTCTTGTAAAACCAAATATTTTATTTTTAAAATCAAACATACAATGTCCTGGTCTTACGAATTCATATAGTGGAATTATTCCATCGCAAATGAATTCATATTGCTTTGGTAGCATCCCTACAGCAACAGTCTCTTGATGCATAGAATCATAGAAGCTATATAGTTTTCCTTCCATATGACCAAGTTCAGGTGAATAATCTTCATATTCACCAACAGGATTACCTAAATCTAAATATTTAGATTTAACGTATCCAATCTTGGCGCCAGAATCAATTATCATGCATAGCTTATTTGTATATAGATACATATCAGTAAATATATAACCAAGCTTAACCTCAAATGGTATAAAGTGTTGTTCTATATCATATGGTGGTTTTACTATATCAAAATAGATTTCCTTATTTAGATAATCTATTGATAAATTAGTTTCGCTAATGATATCTGTGCCAATTACACCATCAACTACTACTCCTGGGATTAGATGATATAAAGCATCCTTAACTAAACTTGAAGCTAGATTAGGTCTTAGTAAATAATTGTTATCATTAATTACTAAATCTAAATTACAATCTCTGATACTGAAGCTAATATTAGCCCCAGTATCGACAAGATAGTTTCTAGCATCAATTGTTACAATTATTAAATTATCTACTAGCTGAAACTTCATTATTACCTCCTAGCTGGTCTAACCAAGCTTTGATTGTATCCTTTAACCACTTCTCATCAGTTACATCACTAATCTTCCCAAAAATATCCTTTAACTGTTGGTAGTAATAATCATATTCATCCTTAGTAAAATTTTCTAATTTAAGTGTAAACATTGGATATTCATCTAGTGAAGCTGATCCTTCCTCAAAGAAACAAAGAATGTATTCACTCAGAAGTTTTGGGTCAATTTCAATGTCAAACCCATCATAATGCTCCACATACTCAGCGAATAATTGCTCTGGTGTATATAAATGGCCAGGATTATTTTCAAATACCTTTAATGCAATTTTTGTTAATTTTTCGTTCATATTCTTTTCCCCCTTTATTAATCTAGAACGTTTCTTAAATCATCAATTGTTAAAACTTTATTCTTAACAAGCATATTAGCAAGTGTGATAATATTTTCTTTATTCTCCTTAATAATTCTTCTTACTCTTTTTTCACACTTTGCTAGTATCTTTTCAGACTTCTTCTCATTACTTCTTTTCTTATCTGGTGACGTTGGTAAACCTCTTAAATCATGATTTAATAAAGCATCAAAACCATCATATCCATATGTATTTACTAACGAAGCAGATTGTGCTCTAGCTCTTTCTAAATCAGATATAGCTCCTCTATCCTTAAAGTTATAAAGCATTAAGCATGCTAGATAACCACCCATTGAGATTTCTATATCTGCTATAGCTCTTTCACTAGAACTTGGCATATAGTTTGTTGGGAATACCTTACATAGGCCACCTGCAGTACTATGTTCCTCAATCGTAGCCTTATAGAATTTGAAGAAATCTTGATGCTGATAAGCTATTACAGCATGACCAACCTCATGAATAGCGTCTAAATATCTATCGTGCTCCTCAAAATCACCATAGTACTCTCTATCACGCTTATCTAGCTTATCTATCATCTCTTCTACATTAGCTACAGTTGGATTTTCACCATATCTTAATCTAGTCTCATTAGCTATAGCTTTAATATTAACTGCATTTTCTCCTTTTGTAATTAAAGCTAAATACTCAAAATCAAATTCACCCTTAATTCCATATTTTTCAAAATAGAATTTGAATAAATTAATTCTTTCTTTCTCAGTTGGGTTACCTAATCCAATTAAGTAATCTAGTCTTCCACGTCTAATAAGAGCTGGATTTAAGTTTTCGAAGCCATTGCATGTTCCTATAACGAAAATACTAGAGTTATCACCACCTAAACCATCAAGTTCAGTTAATAATTCTTGTTCATATCTTCTTGAGATATAATCAAATTCATCAATTAAGATAATGACAAATCTATTTAAACTTCTTGCATAATCGAATTTTTCAGATATGCCATTTCTTGTAATGTCATTATCTAATTTGATTTTTAATACTGTTGCCTCTGGGAACATATTAGCAAACTCTCTTGCAAATAAGCTCTTACCAGTACCAGCAGGACCATATAAAAGCACACCCTTAGGTATATCAATACCTTTGTTTCTGATTTCATCTCGATTATCTATCCAGGATTTGATTAATAATAATTCATTCTTGATTTCTTCATAACCAGCAATTTTGTTAAAATCACCTTCCTTTATAACTACTCCTTCATCCTTTTGTTCCACCTTTGTATATAACCTTCCATAAGTCGGATTAAACTTATAAGTCTTATCTAATTCTTTAAAACCATTAACAATATCTACTCTAGTTACTAATAAATTCGAAGATGATTCTATACGATAATATGGTCCTCTTTCAACAAAGATAGCTCCATCAATTTGATTTAATAATTCATCACTCAATCCTAAATCATCTATTGTTAGTTTCTTATCTAAATCTTTGCTGACAGGAACATCCTTTAAAACTAATATTGGTAAATTATTATCAACTGATAATTTATTTAATTCTTTGATGTTTTCTTCTAAATCTCCATTGATTTTATCTAATCTATCAATAATAACTAATTTTGATTTAGTGTTCTTTAATATTAAGTTTTTAATATCTTCTATGTCATATGCATGATCATAGATTTCATAGTCCTGAAATCTATTCTTTCTGTCATTATCTCCATATAAGATTCTATTTAATCTATTAATAATATCTTCCTTCTTAGAAGTATTATTAATTATTAATATTTTCCTATCTAGATAATGATCTATTAATAAATTAGAATAGAATGTCGCTTTACCTACTCCTTCTCCTCCAGCTAAAATTGTTAAGTTTCTTCTCATAATAAATCCTTTAAATATAACCATTTTCTTTCCTTCTTTCTTTTATTTTTTTTGTTGCACTCCATACCTTAATAAACCCTAGCAATCAGGAACGAATCGTTTTTTTGTGCAGAAAGGAGGTATATGGCTAAAAACAGATTGCTAGGAATTATTAAGATATGGAGATAATGTAATTTATAATAATAATATGGTGCACATACTAACACTTCCTAGTAAATCTTAGAATAGATTTGTAGAAAGGTTTAAGGTATGTATTTTTGTTGATTTATTAGGAAGCATTAGTATGTACACCATATTTAAGTTAAGTACTACCACACATTTTCAACGTTGATACTTCCTCTAAATTCACATCGAATTTCATCATCATCAAGAGATCTCACATAGTTATAGTTATCTATAATTTCTGCTCTCTCAGGATTCTTTCTATTACAAACAACTTTCTTCTTTATAGAGTTATAGTGAACACTTCCATCATACATAGATATTTCATTTAATTCATAATCCTTTTTCATATTAATCCTTTCTATAATTGCTTTTTTGTGGAATAGGCATAACCAATTTTTATGTGGTGTTTCCATTTTCAATTAAATTGTATAATAGTTGATTTATACGTTTCAAGCGACCATTGGTGGAGGATTTAAAACCTGATTTTTTAATCTTTTTCACTTCCTTTTTTCACTTTAAATTTATCATTTTTTATTTTTTGCCATGTGGGTTTTATTCCTACATTTACTTTTTATCTTCACTTCCTTTTTTCA
>JAEEGL012009764.1_pt1 | contig 14449 bp, 11 predicted proteins | sample 9134231 | NCBI WGS metagenome assembly JAEEGL01 (sample SAMN16246548, study PRJNA631951) | gut metagenome | biome: gut microbiome; feature: rumen; material: fiber-attached | host: Bos | place: Iran: Karaj | collected 2018-10
ATAAGTAGCTTCTCATCACGACCTGTCTTGCGGGTTTTGTTTCGAGTATCTTTACCACGGCGATCGGCTGGTTCACCGCGAATCTGTACCTCTGCATTCCGTTTATTTTGATCACCTGCATCCCGCTGGGCGTGATCAACACGATCTCCATCGCCATGATCTACGATTGCCTCGATTATATGGAGCTTCGTACCGGCCATCGCGACAACGCTTTGGGTTCAGCCTGCCAGGGCTTTATCAACAAGCTCGGTTCCGCTGTTTCAACCTGCGGCATCGTTGTGATGTATATGGCCATCGGTTTCCAGCCCTCGCAGATGCTTTCGCAGACGACCATCTTGGCTGCGAACGAGCTGACCAGAGCGCAGAACTTCTCAATGTTCTCTCTTGTTTCTATCATTCCCGGCCTCAGCATGCTGCTCTGTGCGATCCCGATGTTCTTCTACGAGATCTCCGGCGACAGAAAGAAGGAAATGCAGGCAGCGCTCGCCGAAAAACGTGAGGCTGAAGGCTATACGGTCGTTGAATAATGCGATTGTTTAAAATGAATAAAAGATGCCGTTGAGATTTGTGAATTATTTTATTAAAAATTGTCCAAAATTCTTTGAATTGTTCATAAATTATTCACAAATATATGTTATTATCAAAACAACTTAAAACGGCACGCGTTGTAAAACGCATAAAACCGCAAAAAATTGATTGGAAAGAGAGTGTTCGGTTATGTTTGAGGTACTTTGGAAAGGCGTTAAAGGTTTTCTTACCATCGTAGGCGCTATCATCACGTTCGTACAGGGCCCCGACGAAGAGGCTGAATAAGCTTTTTTTCTCCGCGCTGCCAGATTTTTGCGCGTTCATATCAATTGATCAGATCCGGGATATCTTATGATATTCCGGATATTTATTTTCATTTTTACTAAAATAAACATTGACTTGCACATGTTTATTTGTTAAAATATACATATAATTTTATGAACAGGAGGAATGTGCTTTGACAGATTCTAAAACGCTTGCGTATATCAACATGTACGCCATTTTCGGAACGCTCGAAAATCTGTGCGAAATGGATGAAAACGCAAGAGCCCTACTCAAGAACAAGAAGCCGATCTCGATCGGTTTCGAGGTGAAGGACGGCCCTGCCGCCACGCTTTACTTCAAAAACGGCTATTGCCGCCTCGAGGACGGCTGCGCCCCGGGGTGCACCATCAAGATCCCGTTCTCTTCCTGCGAGAAGTTCAACGGCATGATCGACGGAACCGTTACGCCCATTCCCACAAAGGGCCTCGTTCACATCGGGTTCCTTCTCAAGAGCTTTATGCCGCTCACCGATCTTCTCACGAAGTTCCTGCGTCCCGATCCCGAAGATCTGAAGGATGAGAAGTTCTTTGAAGAGAGCACGGTCCTGATGTTCTACCTGATCACCGTTGCCCTTTCACAGATCGGCAACCACGACGCCATCGGCAGCTTCTCGGCCGACCATATCGTGGACGGCGATATCCTGATGAGCATCGAAGGCGGCCCAAAGGCCACCATCCGCGTAAAGAACCACCATATGGTCACCATCAAGAAAGATCTGGGCAATCCCCGTTCTCTGATGGAGTTCAAGGGCATCAAGCTTGCCAGAGACCTGTTCGACGGCAAGGTGAACGCCGTTGCCAGCATCGGCGAGGGCACCATTCTGATGGGCGGCAATATCTCGATGATCGACAACGTGAACAGGATCCTCGACAGAGTTGCTCTGTATCTCGCGTAAGGAGGAAAGAATATGGCTATGAAAACATACGAATATCCCAAAGGCCGCGAGTGGTTCGCCAGAGCCACAAAGGTGATCCCCTCGGGTATCTACGGCCATCTCGGCCCCGCGGAAGGCAACTTTATCCCGGTAACCTCCTTCCCGCTGATGGGCGACCACGCGCAGGGCTCCTATTTCTGGGATGTGGACGGCAACCGCTTTATCGACTACATGTGCGCGTACGGCCCCAACGTTCTGGGTTATAACGATCCCGACGTGGACGCCGCCGCCAAAGAGCAGATGAAAAAGGGCAACCTGTTCACTTCGCCCTCTTATAAGATGGTGGAACTGGCTGAACTGATGGTGGATACCGTCGCCTCCGCAGACTGGGCGTTTTTTGCCAAAAACGGCAACGACGTTACCACCGGCGCCATCATGGTGGCGCGCGCGGCGACGCACCGCAAAAAGATCGTTTTTGTAAACGGTTTCTATCACGGCGTATCCCCCTGGACCCAGAAGATCGACTATCCCGGCGTGCTTCCCGAAGACGTTGCGAACAACCTGTATATCGACTGGAACGATTTCGACCAGCTCCAGAGAGTGTTTGACGATAACAAGGGCGAGATTGCCGCGTTTATCTCCACGCCCTATCTGCACGGCAACTATTTCGACAACCAGCTTCCCGCGGACGGCTACTGGAAGAAGGTTCGCGAGCTCTGCACTGCCAACGGCACCGTGCTGATCGTGGACGACGTGCGCGCGGGCTTCCGTCTGGATCTTGCGGGTTCCGACCACTTCTACGGCTTTGAGGCGGATCTGATCTGCTTCTGCAAGGCCATTGCCAACGGCTACAACGTATCCTGCCTGTGCGGCAAAGATTTCCTGAAGAGCGCCTGCAGCGCGCTGAGCTATACCGGTTCTTACTGGTACTCCGCCGTGCCGTTTGCTGCCGGCATCGCCTGCATCAACAAGATGAAAGCGCTGGATACCCCCAAGATGTTCCGCGAAAAGGCCATCAAACTTACGGACGGCCTGAAAGCCGCCGCCGCCAACAACGGCTTCAACCTTGTGGTTTCCGGCGAACCGGCGCTGTTCTATCTGCGCCTTGCAGATGACGACAGCCTCTTCATCCATCAGGATTGGATCCAGGAATGCGTGCGCCGCGGCGTCTTCTTCGCAGGCCACCACAACCACTTCATGAACGCCTCCCTTACCGACGAGGATATCGCGTTCACGCTGGAGGTTGCCGACGACGCGTTCAAAGCAATCAGACCGAAATACAAATAATATAGGAGGATAATCATCTATGTCTCTGACAAAAAACGAGTGGCTTGCTCTTGAAGACAAGGCTCACCAGCTCCGCAGACTCTGCCTTCAGACCACGGTCTGGGCCGGTTCCGGCCACATCGGCGGCGGTCTCAGCGTAATGGACCTGCTCACGGTCCTCTACCACAAATACCTGAATATCAAGGTTGACGATCCCCAGTGGGAGGACAGAGACCGTTTCATCCTCTCGAAGGGCCACGCGGCGATCGCTTATGCTCCCGTTCTCTGCGACAAGGGCTTCAACGATCCCGAGATGCTGAAAACCTTCAACCTTTCCGGCTCCAAGATGGGCATGCACCTCGATTCCAACAAGGTCGTCGGCGTTGACGCCTCCACGGGTTCGCTGGGGCACGGCTGTTCCATCGCCGCAGGCACCGCGCTTGCCGCGAGAATTCTGGGTAAGGATTATCTCACCTACGTTGTTACCGGCGACGGCGAGCTTGACGAAGGCTCCAACTGGGAGGCCTTCATGACGATGAACCACTACGGGCTTTCCAACTGCATCGTATTCATCGACAGAAACCACTGCATGATCGACGGTCCCACGGAAGAAGTGATGAAGCTTGAGCCCCTTGCGGACAAGATGACCGCTTTTGGTTTCAACACCATCGTCATCAACGGCAACCATATCGACGAGCTCTGCGACGCCATCGACAAGGCCATTGAGCGCTCTAAAGAGAAATGCGCTCCCACCTGCATCATCCTCGACACCTTCAAGGGCGCCGGGATCAAGGACATCGCCGGCGACTATCACTGCCACTATATGGCGATCGACGACGATACCTTCGCAAAATACAACAACGAGATTGACGAAGACTACGCCGAGAGAAAAGCTCGTGCGGAAAAGGAGGGCAAATAACAATGGCAGGCGGATTTGTATATAACGCAATCGACCAGACGGAAGTTGCCACCGCTGAAATTTACGGCAAAGCGATTTCCGATATCATGATGAAGGATCCGAAGGTCGTCGCGATCACCGCCGACCTTGCGAAATCCACGAAGCTCGGCGACGTGCTCAAGGTATGCCCCGAAAGAGTTATCAACGTAGGTATTGCCGAGCAGGATATGTTCGGCGTGGGCGCGGGCATGGCGAGAGCCGGCTGCATCCCGTTCATTTCGGGTTTCTCGGCGTTCACTTCCATGAGAGCCTGCGACCAGCTCCACACCGATATCTGCTATCAGAACGTAAACGCGAAGATCATTGCCACCCACGCGGGCACTTCCTTCGGCCAGGCCGGTTCCACCCATCACGCGATCGTTGACCTTGCCATCACGAGAGCGATGCCGAACCTCACCGTTATCGTTCCGGCGGACGGTTTCGAAACTGCCAACGCGGTAAATGCGGCGTATGAGAATTACGGCCCCTATTACATCCGCATCAACAGAGGTTTTGACCGCGTCCTTTACGATAATATGGATTACGGTTTCGAGGTAGGCAAGGCTGTTGAGCTCCACGAGGGCACCGACGCTACCGTTATCGCCTGCGGCTCCTGCGCGTTCCAGGCAAGAGAAGCCGCCAGATTCCTCGAGAATGCCGACGGGCTCAAGGTAAGAGTGCTCAATATGCACACCATCAAGCCCATCGACAGAGAAGCGATCATCAAGGCCGTCATGGATACCAGAAGGATTATCACCGTTGAAGACCACAGCACGATCGGCGGCCTCGGCTCCGCCGTTGCCGAAGTCATGGCAAGCGCCGGCAAGGGCTGCGCGTTCAAGATGCTCGGCCATCCCGACAAATTCGCGCCCATTGGCCTTCATGAAGACATTATGTCCGAGGTCGGCATTGACTCCAACGGTATCATCGCCGCGGTGCGCGAGCTGATGAAGATGGACTTCGAGGAAGACGACAACTGGGACGATGAATATTGATTCGGGAGGAGAAGATAAAAATGGCTACTCCTATTGAAGAATATTATTCCAATAAAATATTCCTGAATGCGGCGGTTCCGCTTCTCAAGGTCATAGCGACCGACGACCCCAAAATCAACGCGAAGTTCAAGAAAGTACACTGCGTCTATCAGGTCAGCGCACTTGACGCGAACGCCCCCGAAGGCAAACTTGCCACCCATCTCGTTGTAAACGGAGACGAATGGAAGGTCCATGCCGGCAAGGTCGCTTACCGCGTCGGCAAGCAGCCCTTCGTTGAGCTTGAGTTCAAAAGCGTGGAACAGCTGAACGCCTTTTTCAAGGGCAAGATCGGCCCCGGTACGCTTCCCAAAATGAGAGGTCTCAATTTCCTCAAGGAATTTCTTGCGTTTATGAGCTGCCTGCTCAGAATGTCGAGCGTTCTCAGCGCCACAACGCCTCCCGAGAAGGAGGAAGACAAGGCTCTTATGGTCAAATGCATGTTCTATCTTCTTACGAGCGGCATCAGCCAGCTCAACAAGATGGAGCATCCTGAGATCCACGAGTGGGCGCTGAAATCTCCCGACCGCGTTTACGGGCTTGCGGTGAACGACCATCCAGAGAGTTCGGCGTATATCAGAGTCAAGGCGGGCAAAACCAGAGCCGGCAGAGGCGAATACAAGAGAGCAATGCCTTTCTTTACGCTTCGCTTTAGTTCTTACGACGCCGCCCTCGGCACGCTGCTCGGCATAGACGATATGCTCGACGCGACGAAGAACGGCAGGATCATCATGGACGGCGGCCCCGAATTCGGCGCCACCTTCGGCGGGTTCCTGCTCACTATAGGCGATCTGGCGAAATAAACGTACCTGTTTTAAGATGCGTCCCGGGGGTTCCCGGGGCGTATTATTATGCCGTTTCAAAAACATTCATAAATATATTTGTAAATTCCCCGTGAATTTCGTCGGTAACAGTTGCTTTTTTTTATCGGATTGTATATAATGGATCATATAAGATTAAAAGGGGAATGATTATGAAAAAACATGTCAATATCATTGCCGTAATGCTGATCCTGTGTCTGATCGCCGTTGCCAGCTCGTGCAGGTATTCATCCAACGTTCTGGTCGTCACCGATCCTTCCGTCGGCTCACAGCAGTCTTTCACCTATAATTATCAGACGCAGAGCAACATAACAACGCCATACGATCCGTATTCCACAACGGGCGCGCTGCAGCCCGACGTTACGTCAGGAACCCAGACCACGGTCGTCCCGTCGTCAACATTAGTGCCAACCACGAATGCGCAGACGCCGTCCGTTACCCAGCCCTCCGGCTCCACGCCGGCGGTCACCGAGGCGGATATCTCAACCTGGAACACGCAGCAGATCGTACAGTATCTTTCCGACGCAGTGAATAAGACAAAAGCATATACGGGCAATGTTACCGCGAACCGTTCAGAGGATCTCGGCATAACCGTTGAAGAGCTCTCGCCGAATATTCCCATGCTCAAGAATATTGCCAATTCTCTGATTGAAAGATTTATCAAACCGGTAGACGAGGTCGTGCAGTTTTCCGGCGGCGTCGGCACCTCGGACGGCGAACAGATCCCGCTGCTGCTTCCGAAGCGTCAGGCGTTTACGCTTCCGGCCTCCGGCGTGCAGCAGGCGTCCGCATCCAAGAGCGGCAATAACATCGTGATCGATATCACGCTGGTGCAGGAATCCAGCTCTCTTTCGAATCCGCCCCTGTATAACTCACAGGCCACCGGATATCTGGACGTGAACTCCGTCGATCTTGGCGCCATCACCATTGAATCGCTTGATTTCGTTTACCTCGGTTCCACCATCCACGTAGTAATCGGCCCCAACGGATACGTTCTTTCCGCCGATTACCATATTCCGTTGAAGGTTTCAGCCGTCGGTAAAGTCGTTGGCGTTACAGGCTCATTCTCCGGTACCGGCTATCAGACGGAAAAATGGGTCATCAACTGGTGATAATTACAATAATGAATCGTCCCTGTTCCTTTTGTACGGAGGAGCAGGGACGGTTTTTTTGCTTGTTCTTACCGGATATATTCCATGAATACGTCGTTTTCGGTACGGTCGTACGTCCGGAATCCGCTTCTTTCATAAACGCGGAGCGCTCTGGCGTTGAACGGGCGCGCCTTTAGAACAACCCTTCGCAGATCGTAAAGGGCGCAAACGTAGGTCAGAAAAGCCGGTATCGCCTCGGTACCGAAGCCGCGGTCCTGCATTTTCGCAGTAATGGCAATGCCGAGCTCGCCTTCACCGCCTGTTCTGTCCATCAGTTCGATATTGCCTATAAAACTTCCGGTCGCCTTTTCGATCATCGAAAAAACAGGGGCGTCCTCTTCGAGCTTGCTGCATACCCAAGCGATCTCGTCTTCAGCGGAATACGCTTTTTCGGAAGCGCTTATAAACCGCCCAACGTTTTCCGTATCGTTTACCATCAAAAGGTAATCCGGTATCAGTTTTTCTGAAACCCTTACGAAGCTGATCCGATCAGATGAAAACACCTGCTCCATATCAGAATGCGAGCTCTGCGATCACCGGGAAGTGGTCCGAGGGGAAGTGGCCGTCCAGCTTCTTCTTGTTCACCTTGAAGCTTTTTACCTTGATATCGCCTTTTATGAAAATGTAGTCGATCACGCTGTATCCTTCGGTGCCGGAGGTGAATCCGTGATACGTGCAGTTCATATCGGTGCGTTTCGCAATATCGCGGCAGTCGAGGAATCCGCCTGCCTTCACTGCGGCGCAAGGGGCGGAATCCGGGGTGATGTTGAAGTCGCCGGTCAAAATCACGGGCAGCTCCGGGGCGATCTCGGCAGCGCGCGCGGCGATCAGCTCGGCGCCTTTCTGCATCGCGATCTTTCCAATGTGATCCAGATGGGTGTTCATGAATACAAACTGTTTACCGTTTTCTTTGTCTTCCAGCTTTGCCCATGAGCAGATGCGGATGCAGGCTGCGTCCCAGCCCTTGGTACCGGCCTTATCGGGTTTTTCGGAAAGCCAGAAATGGCCTTCGTCCAGCTTTTTGTATTTTGATTTTTTATAGAACACGGCTGAAAATTCGCCTTTCTTTTTGCCGTCGTCACGGCCCTTGCCCACGTATGCGTAATCCGGGAACGCGCCGATCAGCGCCTTCATCCAATCGTAGTGCGCTTCCTGTACGCCGAACGCGTCGGGGTCTTCATTGCGGATCATGCGTACCACCAGCGGGATACGCTTCGTCCATTCGTTTTCACCGTTACCGTAGCACAGCACGTTAAAGCTCAAAACTTTCATTTCTTCCTGCCTCCAGAGATCAATAAACTTATTTGTCTGCATTACAAAACGGAGCACACGCATGGCTGTGCTTTGCAGCTCTCCGCGGGTGATACCGTCTTTAGTACCCAAGGTTTCAAGAAGCGTACCGTCCGGCGCCTTTTTGCCCATGCGATCGCCGCCGGGCATCAGCACGTCAACCCCTGCGCGTACGCGGTAAGCCTGATTCCGCAGCGCCGGGAATTCCGGTGAAGCGCTCTTCTGCATCCACCAGTCTGTGATCACAAGGCCTTTGTAGCCCCATTCGCCGCGCAGAATCTTTGTTACAAGCTCGTAGTTATAGTGCCCCCATACGCCGTTTATCTTATTGTAAGAGGTCATCAATACCTGCGGATCTGCGGTTTTTACGCAGATCTCAAAGCCCTTCAGGTAGATTTCGCGCAGCGCCCGCTGCGAGAGCACCGAATCATTCTTCGTGCGGTTGGTCTCCTGATTGTTGCAGGCGAAGTGCTTCGGGCACGCGTTCACGCCGCCGTCGGCAAGGCCTTTTACAACTGCCGCGGCGTTCACGCCGGTCACAAACGGGTCTTCCGAAAAGTACTCGAAATTACGTCCGCAAAGGGGATCGCGGTGGATATTCATGCCGGGGGCAAGCAGCACGTCAGTGCTGCGGTCCCGCATTTCTTCACCCAGAAGGGCATAGAGCGCCTGAACCAGTTCGGGGTTATAAGCGCTGGCAAGCGCAGTGCCGGAGGGCAGAAGCGCGCTGGTTGCGGCAAGCCGTATGCCCGAAGGGCCGTCGGTTGTTGTTACGGGCAGCACCTGCCGTTCGCGCAGGCTTTCAAGCACGCCGCCGAATACGCCTGCGTTGCCCGTGGGGCCGAGGGGAGAATTCATAATATAATCACCGCGGGTCAGCGCTTCCAGCTCGGTATCCGTAAGGCTCGCAACGAAATGCTCAAGGGTTACCGTGTCGTCCGCCACGTCGAAAAGGGAAGCGCTTCGCTCTTCGTTCTGCTCCAGTGTTTCGGGGAGTGCGCAAAGAATATCCTCCCGCAAAAAAGTTTGTGCCGTGGGTGCAGGTTCATAGTTGCGGAATACGCCGCAGCTGCCGTTCACCGGCCGCAGACGCATCAGCTTTTCACTCGCTTTCGGCGCGCCTGCCTCGCGGGTTTGTTCGATCACGGTTGTATCCGTCTGTTCAAAAGAACCGATCTCTTCGTTATCCCTTACGCTGAAGCCTGCATGGATCCGGTATGTGCCCTTTGAAAGGATCCACGCGTTGCGGTATCCGCTGAGGCCTGCGTCGTCAAAGCAGGTGAACCGATCTATCGGAACGGTAAATACAAGCGTTTCTTCCGCATCGGGTTCCAGAAGCGAAGTTTTTTTGAATGCGGCAAGCTGCATCGCGGGTACCGGCAGCGCTGCGTTTTCAACGCTGAAATAGATCTGTACGGTCGCCTTGCCTGCGGCGCTTCCCGTATTCTTTACGATCGTTTCAAAAGAAATGCGGTCTGCGTCGGCGCCGAACTTCTGCGTTTTAAGTTCAAACTGCGTGTACGACAGCCCGTGGCCGAAGGGGAACAGTACCGCATCCTTCATAAAAGTTTCAAAATAGCGGTAGCCGACGTAGATATCTTCCTCATAATGGTTTTTCTTCTTCCCGCCGAAGTTGGAGGCGGAGGGGTACTGTTCGTATCTTTTCGCTACGGTATCGGTCAGGTGGCCGCAGGGGTTCACATCGCCGCAGAGAATATCGGCGAGCGCGTTGCCGGTTTCCATGCCGCCCTGCCAGCAGACGCCCACACAAGGGATATCGTATTTTTCGACCCATGAAAAATCAATGATATTGCCGATATTCAGTATCACTGCGGTACGCTTGAAATATCTGCGCACGCACCACAGCATGTTTTCTTCTTCGTCCGTCAGGTAAAAGCTGCCCTTTGTCAGCGTGTTTTCCCGGTCTTCACCTGCGGCGCGGCCGATGAACACTACGGCGGTATCCGATATCTTTGCCGCGCGCATTGCCAGCGCCTCGTTTACGTGCATCTCTTCATGGCACATCGGCCAGTGACCCCAATAACCGTTGTCGGCGGGGTTTTCTTTTACCCATTTTTTATAGATCGCGGCAAGCTCTTCGTTCAGCGTGATCTTATCGCATTCGCGTACGCCGTCTATAAAGTTCACCTTGTAGTGGGCGTTCACGTCGCCGCCGGAGCCGTACCCCACAAAGAACGTATCGTACTGCACTCTGCCGAACAGCGAAACCGTGTTTTCCTGCGTGAGCGGGAGCACGCCGGCGTCGTTCTTCAGCAGCACGAAGCTTTCGGCTGCCGCCTGACGGCAGAGCGCGTCCAGCCCCTCGATCCTGTCGTATTTCTGCTTGTTCTTTTTCGTTGAGGTCTGCGATACGCTTGACGTAACGAGATTCACTGCTTTCCCGATTGTTTTGTTCGCGGTTTTGGCAATACTCATAACTGTATCTCCGTTATTTTATACTAATCTTTATTTTATCTTTTCAGCGCCGTTTCGTCAATAGAAACTGTTTCTGATAAAAAAATTATTTTATTTAAAATCTATTTATTTTTTATATTATTTGTGATATAATAGAATAAATGTTCTTTGGAGGGCGTTTCTTGGATCATTTCGAGCTTGTTTCATCCTTTCAGCCAACCGGCGATCAGCCGGAGGCCATAGAAGGCCTGGTGGAAGGGATCCATAAAGGCTATACCGAACAGGTGCTGCTCGGCGCCACCGGTTCCGGCAAAACCTTCACTATGGCCAACGTGATCGCACGGGTCAACCGGCCCACGCTTGTGCTGGCACACAATAAAACGCTTGCGGCGCAGCTTTGCAGCGAGTTCCGCGAGTTCTTTCCGCATAACGCGGTAGAGTATTTCGTAAGCTATTACGATTATTATCAGCCCGAGGCGTATATTGCGTCCACAGATACGTATATTGAGAAAGACAGTGCGATCAACGACGAGATCGACCGCCTGCGCCATTCCGCCACCTCTGCGCTTTCCGAACGGCGGGACGTGATCATCGTGGCGTCGGTCTCGTGCATCTATTCGCTGGGCAGCCCCATCGATTACCGCAAAATGGTGATCAGCATCCGGCAGGGCGCGGAGATGGAGCGCGATTATCTCCTCAAACGCCTTGTTGAGATCCAGTATGAGCGCAACGATATCGATTTTTCACGCAATAAGTTCCGCGTGAAGGGCGACGTGGTGGATATCTTCCCGGTGTACTCCGGCGATACCGCGCTGCGCATCGAATTCTTCGGCGACGAGGTGGACCGTATCAGCGAGTTCAACCCTCTTACGGGCGATATCAAAAACACGGTGTCGCACGTGGCGATCTACCCGGCGTCCCATTACGTAACCCCGCCGGATCAGCTTGCCGTCGCCGTGCAGGATATCCTTGCGGAAATGGAAGAGCGGGAGGCCTGGTTCAAGGCCAACGGCAAGCTCATCGAGGCGCAGCGCATCCGCCAGCGTACCGAATACGATATGGAGATGCTGCAGGAGACCGGCTTCTGCAAGGGCGTTGAAAACTACTCCCGTGTGATGAGCGGCCGCGCCCCGGGCAGCGCGCCGTTTACGCTGCTGGATTTCTTCCCGGAGGATTATTTGCTCTTTGTAGATGAATCTCACGTTACCTTGCCGCAGGTGCGCGGCATGTACGGCGGCGACCGCTCGCGCAAGGAAGCGCTTGTGGATTTCGGTTTCCGTCTGCCCAGCGCTTTCGATAACCGCCCCCTCACGTTCGACGAGTTCTATGCCCGCACGGCGCAGAAGATCTTTGTGAGCGCCACCCCCGGCGACTTTGAGAAGGAACGCGCGGCCCAAACGGTGGAGCAGGTCATCCGGCCCACCGGCCTTCTCGATCCCGAAATAGAGGTTCGTCCCGTAGAGGGGCAGATAGAAGACCTGATTTCCGAAATAAACCTGCGCACCGAACAGAAAGAACGCGTGCTCGTTACCACGCTTACCAAGAACATGGCGGAAAACCTCACCGATTATCTCCGCGATTACGGCGTCAAGGTGCGCTATATGCACCACGACGTGGATACGATGGAGCGTATGGAGATCATCCGCGATCTGCGCATCGGCGAATTCGACGTGCTTGTTGGCATCAACCTTCTGCGCGAGGGGCTCGATCTGCCCGAGGTTTCTCTTGTTGTGATACTGGATGCCGATAAAGAGGGCTTCCTGCGCAGCGAGACCTCGCTGATACAAACGGTGGGCCGCGCGGCGCGCAACGCCAACGGCAAGGTGATCATGTATGCCGATACCGTTACGCCCAGCATGGAGCGCGCCATCCGTGAGACTTACCGCCGCCGCGAAAAGCAGCAGGCGTTCAACGAGGCCCACGGCATCGTGCCGCAAACCATTATAAAGGATATCCGCGATATCATTGAGATCTCAGGCACCCACAAGGCGGCACGGCTGGACGGCAAGAAGCTCTCAAAGAAAGAAAAAGAGGCGCTGATACTGCGCCTTACAAAAGAGATGAAGGCGGCGGCGAAGATCCTCGATTTCGAGAACGCCGCGTATATCAGAGATAAGATCAAAAAACTGCAGGACGGAGAATAACTGTGGCAAACAAAGTAATCAGGATCGTAGGCGCGAAAGAGCACAACCTGAAAAACGTAGATCTCGAGATCCCGCGCGATCAGCTGATCGTGTTCACCGGGCTTTCCGGCTCCGGCAAATCCACGCTTGCGTTCGATACCATATACGCAGAGGGGCAGCGCAGATACGTTGAGTCCCTTTCTTCCTACGCGCGCCAGTTCCTCGGTCAGATGGAAAAACCGAACGTGGAGATGATCGAGGGGCTTTCCCCCGCCATCAGTATCGACCAGAAAACCACGTCCAAAAACCCCCGTTCCACCGTGGGCACGGTCACCGAGATCTACGATTACCTGCGCCTTTTATACGCGCGGGTGGGTATCCCGCATTGCCCGGTGTGCGGCAAAGAGATCCGCGGCCAGAGCGTGGATCAGATGACCGATAAGGTGATGACCCTTGAAGAGGGCACGCGTTTCATGATCATGGCGCCCGTGGTTCGCGCACGCAAGGGCGAACACGTAAAGGTGCTTGAAAACGCGCGTAAATCCGGTTACGTGCGCGCCCGGATCGACGGCGAGATGAAAGACCTTGCCGAATCTATCAAGCTGCAGAAAACAAATAAACACACTATTGAGGTGGTGGTTGACCGTCTGGTGATGAAGCCGGGCATCGCTTCCCGCGTGGCGGATTCTCTTGAATCGGCGCTCACGTTGGCGGACGGCCTTGTATTGATCAGCATCCCCGACGGGCAAGAGATGCTCTTTTCGCAGAAATTTGCATGCCCGGAGCACGACGTAAGCTTCGGCGAGCTCAGCCCGCGCATGTTTTCGTTCAACAATCCGTTCGGGGCGTGCCCCAAGTGTCTCGGCCTCGGCGTATATAAAAAGGTCGCGCCGGAGTTGATACTGCCGGATAAAAACCAGAGCATCAATCAGGGCGCCGTGCACGGCTGCGGGTGGCAGAATGAGAAATACGGCTCCATTTCGCGCATGTACCTGCAGGGCGTGGCGGACCGTTTCGGCTTTACGATGGATACGCCCGTTAAGGATATTCCGCCCGAGGGCATCAACGCCATTCTGTACGGCACCGGCGATGAAAAGCTGAAACTGCGTCGCAAGCTGCCCACCGGCGAAACGAAATATGAAGCGCCCTTTGAGGGTATCGTAAACAATCTGGAGCGCCGTTACCGCGAATCCAATTCCGATTGGGCGAGGTGGGAGATCGAGCTGTTCATGACCGACCACGTCTGTCCCGAATGCAACGGCGCGCGCCTCAAAAAAGAGTTGATGGCGGTCACCGTTGGCGGCAAAAACATCTATGAATTCACCGAGCTCTCTATTTCAGAAGAGATCGCTTTTCTGGAATCGCTGAAGCTATCTGACCGTGATGAGTTCATCGCCCACGGCATTCTGAAAGAGATAGCAGGCCGCCTCCGCTTTTTGGAGAGCGTGGGGCTCGATTACCTCACCCTTTCGCGTTCTTCCGGCACCCTTTCCGGCGGCGAGAGCCAGCGCATCCGCCTTGCAACGCAGATCGGTTCCGCCCTCACGGGCGTTCTGTACGTGCTCGACGAGCCCAGCATCGGCCTGCACCAGCGCGATAACGACAAGCTGATCGGCACCCTGAAAAACCTGCGCGATCTCGGCAACACGCTGATCGTGGTGGAGCACGATGAAGATACGATGCGTGCCG
>JAEEGL012077471.1_pt1 | contig 14449 bp, 18 predicted proteins | sample 9134231 | NCBI WGS metagenome assembly JAEEGL01 (sample SAMN16246548, study PRJNA631951) | gut metagenome | biome: gut microbiome; feature: rumen; material: fiber-attached | host: Bos | place: Iran: Karaj | collected 2018-10
ATTGATTGGTTAAGAGAAAAAGGTATTTCTAAAGCTGCTAAAAAAGCAGATAGAATTGCTGCTGAAGGTGTTGCAAGTATTCTTATTAAGGGTAATAAAGCAGCTATCGTTGAAGTTAACTCAGAAACTGATTTTGTTGCTAAGAATGAAGAATTTACATCTATGGTTAGTACTATATTAGAAACTATTATTGATAGTGATGTTAAAAATGTAGAAGATGCTTTAAAACTTAATTGTGGAGAAGGAACTATTAATGATTTAATAGTTGCTAAAACAGCTAAAATAGGTGAGAAACTTTCTTTAAGAAGATTTGAAGTAGTTACTAAGAGTGATAATGAATCATTTGGTGAATATATTCACATGGGTGGTAAAATTGCTGTTTTAATTACTGTTGATGGTGCATCAAGTGATGTTGCAAAAGATTGTGCAATGCATGCTGCTGCAATGAGACCTAAATATGTAAATAAAGATGCTGTTCCTACTGATGAAGTAGAAAAAGAACGTAAAGTTCTAAAAGAACAAGCAATGAATGAAGGAAAACCAGAAGAGATTGCTACTAAAATGGTTGAAGGACGTATTCGTAAGTTCTATGAAGAGATTTGTCTTGAAGAACAAGCTTTTGTTAAAGACAGTGACAAAAAGGTTAGAGAATATGTTAAAGCAAATGGTGGCGTAATTAAATCTATGGTACGTTTTGAAGTAGGCGAAGGAATGGAAAAAAGAGAAGAAAACTTTGCTGAAGAAGTTGCTAAACAAATGAAATAACATGGAAATTCCATGTTTTTTTGTTGACATCAAAAACCCAAAATGCTAGAATAATTATCAAAAAAGGAGATAAATTATGCTAGGACTAGATTATGGTGGAACTTTTGTTGATTTACCAAAAAAGAATTTGTATCAAAAGATATCATTGTATAAGCAAAATAAATTTCAAAAATCTTTTAGTTTTACAAAAAGTGATATGATCAAAATAATGAAAAACGCAGAGAAATGTTTGAAAAAGATTGATATGATTAATATGAGATCAGATATTGAAATGGAAAGGTATGGAAATACAACTGTTCCTGCTTTCCTTTGGCAAGAAGAATATATTGCAAACTTTTATTTCTTTATAGTTATGATAGGATATATTGATATGTGTATAAATGAAGAAAAAAGAAATATTTCCTATAATTCACATTTTTTATGGGTTAATGATTCAGAAGAACATCAAAAAAAGATTGAAAAATCAAAAGAACGAATAAATACTATTTTATTAGATAGAGATAATATAGTTAATGAATGCTTGCTTAATATTAATAGTAAAGATAGTTTTTATGAGATGATAGAAAGAGTTTTAAAAAGTAATCCATCATATTTAACATTCAATGATTTATATAATGATTCAGAAGAAAATAGTTATCAATTGTCTCTTCAACAACACTTAATAAATGCCTATAATACTGGATACACAAGTGGTAATTATAATTACAGTGAGAAAATGAAAAAGTATAAAGAATTACTCGATGATTTAAATATGTATAAAAAATGTAATAGAAGTAATTTAAAAATAGCTAAAGTTAAGAAAAAAAAGAAATAAATAATTTTTTTACATGGAAATTCCATGTTTTTTTCATATTTGCTTGAAATGGGTTATTTAAATATGTTATATTTACCATGGAGGTACGATTATGAAGTTAGAATTAAATCCTAGGGGTTGTTATGTAAGGGATGGCAAGTTTGATAAATACGAGGCACTTAAGGATGTCGGTGTTAGGGCTGCGTTATGTTTTAAAGAAACAGTTAATAATGAGGCTATTTCGCCTAGTGATATTAGAAGCAGTGAGAGTGATGCAATATTAATTAATAGGGGTCTTGGTACTATTTATAGTGATCATACTACTCCTTCGGAACATCAGAACATTACTTTAGAGTTAACTGGTATTCCTAAGATACTATGTATGATTCTAAATAATGAGAAGCAATATACTGCTGATGAGAGATCTTTAAGATATACTGAGGTAGAACCTAATGAATATATTACGGAAAGAGAAAAGTATTTATATGATAAATGGTTAGTTAAGTTAGAAAATACTATTTGGAATGAATATAAAGATTTTTATATGCATCAAAGTAAAGATAACGAAACTAGGGCTAGAAAGGCTGTTCATAAGATTGCGCAAGAAAATGCAAGATATATGATTAGTGTCTTTATGCCAACTAGTATATCTTATACTGTACCATGGATACAAATTAATAAAATTATGGTTTACATGAAGAGAATTATTGATAATCCACTAAATGAATTAGAAGAAATGCTTGTTCCATATTTAAAAGAGTTTATTAGTCTTTGTACTGATAAAAATGTTACTATTACTAAAAATAGTATATATGATGTTGTAAACAGTAATTGTGAAGTAAAAGAAAAAGTATATAAAACTCATCCTGAGATAGAATGTTATCAAGGAAGTAATGATTTTATATATAAGAATAATAAGAATGTTGATTTAAGTTTATTTGCTTATCGTAACAAGTTTAGTGCGATTAATAGTGAAAATGAGTATGGATATACAGTGTCTTATAATAACTTTGAATCTTGGGCATGTCTTGCACAAGAACATAGGCATCGTACAATTGATCTAGAAATGCTTATTCCAGATAATTTCTATAGTTATATACCACAAATATTTAACTGTAATTATGAACTTGTAACAGAGTGGATAAATGATATAAATTCAGTACAAAATGTATATCCACAAGGGCAAATGGTTAAAGTTAATAGAATAGGATCACTTAAAAATATTATTAAATTTGTTGGACAAGAGAGGGCTTGTTCTCGAGCACAATTAGAAATAGAAAGATCTTATACTAGTCACATTATACCAACTATATATAATTCTTTAGAAGAAAGTGGAAATAAGGAATTAGTGAAAATTTTAAAACCTTATGTGCATAAACTAAGATGTCAATATCCTGATTATCATTGCCCATCTCCTTGCGGTAATGCAAGAATTAATAGAAAGATATAATTAAAATAATACCAATCTCGGTATTATTTTCTTATGTAAGTATTGCTTATTATATTAAATGATTTGATATAATGATTTAATTTTTCTTTTATTATATTAATATTATCGTCAGATATTTCTAAAATAATAGTTATATCTTCATTAAATTGTTTACTTATAATATTTTCATTTTTTAAAATGTATTCTACTTCTTTAATTGTGTCATAATCTAGTTTTATTTCAACTTTATAACCTGGAATTAATTCAGTTATATTATCGTTAATTACTAGAGTCGCGCTATTAGAGTATGCTCTAGTAAGTCCTCCTGCACCTAACTTAATACCACCAAAATATCTTATAACTATTACAAGAACATGATTTAAATTATTCTTTTCTAATACGATATATATAGGAAGACCTGCAGTATTATTTGGCTCTCTATCATCAGAGTATTTTACATTGTTATCTATGATATATGCATAACACACGTGTGTTGCATCTTTATATTTATCCTTTATATTATTAATAATATTTTGTGCATCACTAACGCTATTTACAAAGTAGGATTGTGATATAAATTTAGATTTATTTATAATAATTGTTTTTTCTTTGTTATCTTTTATGGTATACATTAAATCACCAATAAAATTATAGTTTATTAAATACTTTTAGTCAATACAATTGACAAAGACAATATTTTATTATAAAATGTAGATAATAGAAGGTGATTATGTTGACACTTAAGAAAAAAAATAAAGTGACATTTATTATAGTTATATCCGTTATTGTACTATTGATAGCGTTTATGATATATGAACTTATTGCTAGAAATACTGGTATGAAAAGTTTGATGGGTAATTCTATTACAACAAGTTTTTATTATTGTGAGGATAATACTTATGCATTAAATAATGATAAGTGTGTTAAATATGAAACTGCTTCATCTAATATACTGGGAGATGTTAATTTAGATGGAAAAGTCGATAATAGTGATTTAGAACTACTTAATAATTATCTTGCTAAAACTGTTGATTTAACAGAAATTCAATTAACTGCTGCTGATGTAAATAGTGATGGAATACTTAGTGTAGGGGATGCAGAAAATATTAGGCTTTATGTAACTGGTCATAATAGTGGTAGTGAGTATTTATCTAAGATAGGTGTATCTATAATATGTCCTAAAGATTATACTAATAAAGATAATACCTGTATTAAAGAAACTATCGTTGATGCAAAATATGCTAGTTATAAAAGAGGAGATATTAACTTAGATGGTAAGATAGATAATACAGACTTAGATTTACTTAGTAAATATTTAAAAAAACAAGCAAATTTAAATACAGTTCAAATTAATGTTGCAGATTATAACAATAATGGGACTATTGATAATAATGATTTATATGAACTTGAAGAATATTTAAACACTGAGGTAAACAAAACTAAAACATTAGGCGATATTAACTTTGATAATGTAGTTGATTCTAACGATGTTATACTGCTTAATAAATATGTATTAAAGCAAATTAATTTGACTAAAGAACAACTTAATTATGCAGATATGAATGATGATGGAGTAGTGGATGATAAAGATGTTGATATTCTTGCCAAAACTATATCTGATTATTATCAAGTAGGAGATATTAACTTAGATGGTAATGTTAATGAACTAGATGTAACTTTGCTACAAAATATGTTTAATGGAGTAGTAGCTGCAACTAAGGTTCAATTAAATCTATGTGATGTAAATAAAGATGGTGCTATAGATAATAATGATGTTGTTGAACTTAGAAAAAAGGTTAGTAAAGACACTAAGTATAAAAAAGGAGATGTTAACTTAGATGGAGAGTTAACAAGTGCAGATGTTACTATTATAGAAAATTATGTTTTAAAGAAAACAGAACTTACAATTGATCAGTTAAATTATGCTGATTATAATGGAGATTCTACTGTTGATAATAAGGATGCTAATAGTTTAGCTAAAGCCATTGCATCTAAGTATAAAAAAGGTGATATTAACATGGATGGTAAAGTTAATATGATAGATGTTAATATTCTTAGTAAATACATATCAAGATTAATTGAATTAGATACAACACAGAAATTACTTGCTGATATAAATGGTGATGGTAAAATTAATGCAAGTGACTTAAAAAAGTAAGAAATTGATTCTTACTTTTCTTTTATTATTCTTCTAATTGCTGAATAAAGGAATGGTTTATATTCTTCTATTTTTAGAGGTTTATTATTAGTAATTGATGTAAATATAGTTGATGATGCAAGTTCTATTATCATAAATAGTGTTACATCTGGATTCTTAAGTTTAATATTATGTTCTTTTAATCCTTTTATAAATATTTCTTTAATACCAATTTTATTACTGTTAATAATTTCGTTTACATCAGAGTATATACCTAACGATAAATCTTTTTCAATAAAATTAATTAAAGTTTTATCATTAGATACTACGTTTATTATGTAATCAATTACAAATATTAGTTGATCCTCAAAATTGATAATAACGTTTTTATTTAAGTTATCTATAGCATCTTTAAATAGTTTTTGCGACTTTTCAATTATCAGTTTATTTTGTAAATCGTACTTATCTTTAAAATAAAGATAGAATGTACCTTTTGCGACATTTGCATCATCTACAATATCTTGAATAGATGTTGCATTAATCCCTTTTTCTGTAAATAATTTATATGCAGATTTTAATAATTTTTCTTTTTTTAAAGCCTTTTTTTCTTGAATTTTTGATATAATTATTCCTTTCATAAACTCACTTCCTGAAAAAAATTTTATAACAAAAGACAGTTTTAGTCAAATTATAAAATATTATAGTGTATTTAGTACTGTTGGAGTATTAAAGATTGTTATATAAACATTACATTAATTTTTTTTGAAAAACATTTAAAGTTCATTGCTTAAGATAAATAAATGTGATAAAATTAACTCAAGAATGTTGGTGATTAAATGGAGAAGTATGTACCTGATTTATATCAAAAAAATATATTTGAAATTAATTATAAAAATTTATCTAGTAGGGGTATTAAGTTTTTAATATTTGATCTTGATAATACTATTGCGCTTATTACTGATAGACATGCTAGTGAAGAGGCAATTAAATTGTTTGAAAAACTTAAAAAGAAATTTAAAATAATGATTGCTTCGAATAGTATTGGTGTTAGAGTTAAAGTTTTCGCAACTGAACTTGGAATAGATTATAGGAGTAATTGTCGTAAACCTAAGGCCAAAGAATTAGAACAATTTGTATTAAATTCAGGGTATAAATTATCAGAAATAGCTATTATAGGGGACTCGATGATGGATGATGTTGTATGTGGTAATAGAATTGGGATAACCACTATTTTAACAGATCAATTAGGAAAAAAAGAATTTATAACTGCTTATTTAAAAAGAAGAAAAGAAAGAAAAGTGCAAAAGAAGTTACGAGATAAAAACTTATTTACTAAGGGTAGATATTATGAATAAATGTGTAGGTTGTGGTGTTTTAACTTCTAATAATCTATGTGAAAGGTGCTTTAGAATCAGAAATTATAATGAGTATAAGAAAGTTGATGTTAATAATAATTTTCTTAATAATTTAGATAAAATAAGTAGTGATGATTTAGTAGTTCTTGTTGTAGATTTATTAAATATACAAAAAAACTTTGAAACTATTAAAAATAGAATAAAAAATAAAGTAATTCTTGTTTTAAATAAATTTGATTTGATGCCTACTAATAATATAGATAGATATAAAATATATTTTGATAAATACAATTTAAATATTGTTGATATAATGTGTGTAAGTAGTAAGAACAATTATAATATAGATGAACTTTATGAATGTATTAGGAATAATATTACTAATAAAGTATATTTTGTAGGTTATACTAATTCTGGTAAGAGTAGTTTAATTAATAAAATTATTTATAATTATTCTAATATCAATACTAGTATTACAACCAGCTACTTAGCTAATACGACACTTGATTTAATAGAGATTAAACTAGATACATTTACTCTTATTGATACACCAGGAATTATTACTGATAACAATCTTAATAATTTAAGTGATAGTATATTGAAGAAATTATCTAAAAGTAAGAGAATTAAACCTATTAGTTATCAAGTAAAAGGTATGCAGTATATATTTATAGAAGATATTATAAAAATGAGTGTTAGCGATAATGATATTATTGTTTATGTCCCAAGTAATATAGGTGTAAATAGATATTATAAAGATAAGTGTTTTAATAGTATCAAAAGTATTAGCTATGATCTAAATAAGACTAGTGATATAGTACTACCTAATATTGGATTTATTAAAGTTAAAAGTGGTAAAATAAATATAGAATTAAGTAATGATATTGATATATATGTAAGAGAACCACTTATATAGGAGGATTATGAGGATTAAAAAGGGAACAATAGTTTTAATTAGTGTATGTGTAATTATCGTTATTGCAGGTATAATATCTATGCCTAATATCTATAAGATGTTAAATACTAGTCGAGTTAATATTAGTGAAAATAATACTGATAAAAAGGATAATAGTACTAAGGAAGAAATAACTGTTGATAGTGAGATAGTAAAGTCTTTAGTATATCCTGTTATGCATAATGATGTTAGTGTTGTAGATAATTATTATAAAAATAATAGTATTACAGTTGCCGATTTATCTAATAATGATATTTTATATAATGCATTTTTAAATATTTATAGTGGATATATAACTAATGATGGAACTATTAGTTTTGATAGTAATTATCTAATATCTAGAATTGAGAATATGTTTGGACCTAAAACTGGTTATAATTTAATAGATTTTACTGTACCAAGTGGTTCATTTAGTAAATATATAGGAATGTTTAAGTATGATGCAGATAGCAAGAAATATGTATTTAATAAAATAGATTATAATAATGGAATAATTTATTATGATGTAAAAAAGATGTATGATGCAAGTAGTCCAAATGAAAATACTATAAATACATCATTTAATATTGCTTTTGTTAAGATAGAAAATGGTAAATATACACTTTATAGGGATAATAATTATACTGAAGAGATTAGTAGTGGGGAATATACAAATATGGAATCACTTGAAAACATGTTAGGAACATTAGATACTAAGAAATATCAATATATATTTAGAAAAGATACGTGTAATTACGATTCATATTGCTTTTATGAGGGGAAATGGATAAATGAATAATTTAGAAGGATATAATACAACAGGACATGAATATAGAATGTCACAAATTGATAGAAGTAATTCTAAAAGATTAAAATGGATGATGAATGAAGCAAAAGATATAGTAAAAAAAAAAGATGAGATTAAGAAAGATAATAATAAAACTATTTTAGGAGATAAGAATATTACTCCAACGCTTCATGGTAATTCAAATAATCAAACATCTTCTAATACAAGAAAGAATATGTTTAATCCAAGCGCTGTTAACAAGTTTACAAATATAAAAAATAATTTTAAATAATTATAAAGAAGTAAAATGGAAAAGAGGTATGTATGAAAAAAAATGCTTTTACTCTTATTGAGTTACTTGCAATTCTGGTTATATTAGCTGTTTTAGCAATCATACTTATTCCAACAATAAAAGATTCTATTGAAGATGCAAAAAAATCAGCTTATAATAATCAGGTTGCTAGTATAAAAAGTGCAGCTGAAACATATTTTGTTAATTCTAATTTTAGAGTAGATAGTACTACTCCTAAAGTAATGTATTTAACTGACATAGTTAGTAGTGGATATATAAAAAGTAGTAAAATAGTTAATCCTGTTACTGAAGATGCTATGATGGGATGTGTACTAATTAAATATTATAGTAATCAATATCATTATGATTATATTGATTCTAATAATGAATGTGAGAAATATCAAAATATTAGAGAGTAATTTATTTTCGGGGGGATTATATGAGTATCAGTTTAGGTTGTCTATATACTAAGTATATAAATAAAAATGTAATAATAGATGAAGAATTAGGTTGCGAAAGAATTGTTGAATTAAAAGATATTGCCACTTGTTTTAAAATTCCTTTTGATAATACAAGAATAAATGATTACCAATTGATTAAACTAGATGTTTCGATTGATAGTGGTTCTATGGAGATTTATGATAAAAAAAACAATACAAAATATTTTTCTGAATTTTCATATTTTTCTAATATATGTAATTTTAATGATGTCTTCAATGTTACAAGAAATGAAACACTATCACCAACTTATGTTAATGTTACAGTAATTAATGATAAGAGTAAATGTGAGTATACATATTTTGTTGATGGAGATACTCCCCTTGCAGAAAGATTAAGTTATGTAGATGGAAAAGGAAACGACTTTTATGATAAATTACAGATTACAAAGTATAATGGTATAGAATATAAAAAAACAGTTCCTAGCGTATCTAATGCTAGAAATGAGTGTAGTTTAGAATATATAAAGGGAATTAATTGTGATATTTTTGGTGTATCAGAGACTGTTTTGTTAAGAAAAGAATATATGAATTTTTTTAATAATAAATCTAATAAATTTTTTAATGAAGTTAAAGTCTATCCATCAATAAATAAAAATTTTTATGAAAGAAGTATAAGTTTATATAATAACAAAATTAATTATTATATAAAATCTTTATATGATTATAATAAAGATAATGATTTTTGTGGCTTATGTTTAGAAGATGTAAGAGAAGTAAAAATTTTTAATAGTTCACTTTATAATTCTCTAATTGGATATCACAACCGTGCATCTTATCATGAAGTATCACTACTTAATAATTATAAAGATGTAAAGGCGTTATTACTTTTTTCACAAAAAACTGATTATAATGTAGAAGATTCTTCTGTAAATGAAAATATATTAGAGGTATTTAAAACAGATAAAGATATAGTAATCAGATATAGTGTTACTCCTGAAACTATAGTATTTCATAAATATAAACACGATAATATTTATACGAAAGATACTGTTATACCAAAACAAGTTGATGAATGTTTTAGTAAAGAAGAATTGGGTGCTATTGCTATTGAAATTGCAAGTTTAAATGATGATGATTTTATAAAAAGGGTAGTATATGAAATAGATGAATATAAAAATATGTTGCAATTTAAAGGTAATAATTATTATTTTGATGATGCATTATCACCAATTCTATTATCAAATATAGAATTGTCTGATATAGAAAGAATGATTTCTAGAAATTCAACACATTATTTTAATATTATAAAGAGAGAGTTTGATAAAATAATTAATGATACATATATATCTAATGATGAATTAAATAAGACTAAAGTATTAAAATGTAATAAAAATCCAAATATTGTGGAATAAAAAAAATCTTCCTATTCATAATAAGAATAGGAGGATTTTTATATGGAAATAAATAAATATAATGCAATAGTAAAAAAACATACGCCTAAAGAAAATATATTATTAAATTGTTTAATTAGTTTTATTGTTGGTGGATTTATGGGAGTTGTAGGAGAGATTTTAATAGAATTATATGCTTATTATCTTCATATTCCAACTAAAGAAGCATCAACGTTTATGATTATTACACTAGTGTTTTTAGGATGTTTCTTTACCGCACTTGGTTTCTTTGATAATTGGGTGAGGTTTGCTAAATGTGGTTTAATTGTTCCAATTACTGGTTTTGCCCATGCTATGATGAGTGCGGCTTTAGAATACAGACGTGAAGGATTTGTTACAGGACTTGGTTCAAATATGTTTAAACTTGCTGGTTCAGTAATACTATTTGGTGTTGTTTCAGCATATGTATTTGGAATTTTAAGAATTATATTAATGGGAGGATAAAATGACACAAGAATATGAAAACGTATATATAAATGATACTGCAACAATCTCTGGACCTTATGAAGCAAAAGGACCTTTATCTAATTTTTTTGATAAAAATTATAATGATTTATACTTTGGCTCAAAATCATGGGAGGATGCAGAAATTAAAATGTTAGGTGAGTGTATAGATATATTACTGCAAAAAACTAAAAAGAAAATAAGTAATATTGATGCTCTAATATCAGGAGATTTATTAAATCAGATTGTAAGTAGTAGTTTTAATGCATCTAAAGTAGGTATTCCATTTATTGGTATATATGCAGCATGCTCTACAAGTACTCTTGGATTATTGATTGCATCTAATATGATTGAAGCAAAACAGGCTAAAAGTATAATTACCTCAGTATCATCACATAATTGTACATCAGAAAAACAATTTAGACAACCGGTGGAATATGGTGGACCTAAACCTAAAACTGCAACATTTACTGTAACAGGTGCGGCAAGTGCTCTTGTATCTTCAAAAAAATCAAAAATCAGAATTACATCTAGTACCCTTGGTAGTGTTGTTGATTCTGGGGTTAAAGATGCATTTAACATGGGAGCAGTTATGGCACCAGCTGCAGCTAAAACTATTTATACTCATCTTGTTAATACTAAAACTAAAGTAGGTGATTATGATTTAATATTAACTGGAGATTTAGGTAGATATGGCAAAGATATTTTAAAAGATTATATGGAAAAAGAATATGGAATTGAGTTAAATAACTTAGATGATACTGCATGTATGATATATGATATTGATAAACAGGATGTTTATGCGGGCGGAAGTGGCCCTGCTTGCATTCCGCTTGTTACATATGGGTATATACTAGATAAAATGAAAAAAGGAAAACTAAAAAAAGTATTAATGGTCGCAACAGGATCATTACACAGTCAAGTAACAGTTAATTTAAAAAAGACAATTCCAGCAGTTAGTCATGCGATATGTTTGGAGGCAAATTTATGATATATGTAAATGCATTTATATTTTGTGGTATAGTTTGCTTGATAGGACAATTAATACTAGATAATACAAAATTAACGCCAGGACATATTACAACTATGTTTGTAATTATAGGAGCATTCCTAGATTCATTTAATATCTACGATAAATTTGTTCTTTTTGCAGGTGGTGGCGCACTTGTTCCTATTACATCATTTGGCCATCTACTAATTCATGGAGCCATGGATACAGTTAATACATTTGGTGTAATTGGTCTATTTATGGGAATGTTTGATTTAACTTCGTCAGGAATAGTCGCCGCAATAATTTTTTCATTTTTCTTTTCTTTGTTTTTTCAACCTAGAGATTAATTATTAATAAAAATTAGAGAAAAAAAATAATATAGAATGAGTAAGTGCTAAAAAAAATCAAGAATTATGTATTGGTGAAATAGTTAATGAGAAATACACTCACTTTTTAATTAAGAAAAAATGTTGATAAATAGAGTAATTAGCTCTATTTTTATATTGGCGCTTACTCGATAAATTTCAAAAAAACAATAAACTTTCGACTGTAGACTGAAAGTTTGGCAAATTAAAAACTCTGTGATATAATTAAATTAGGAGGAATAATTATGATAAAAAGAGGAATTTATTTGAAAAAATTAAGAGATTCTTATGACAGTGAACTAATTAAAATTATTATGGGCGTAAGACGTTCTGGAAAGTCTGTTTTAATGATGCAAATAATCGACGAAATTAAGAATAATGGTATAGATGAAAATCATATAATATATATTAATTTTGAAGATTATGATTATTCTGATTATACTGACCCTAAAAAATTTTATACTTATGTTAAATCTAAAATTATAGACTAAGAAAAATACTATTTGTTTTTTGATGAGATACAAAATGTATCTGAGTTTGAGAAAGTAATTAATTCCTTTAGAGCAACCTTAAATGTAAGTATATTTATAACGGGATCTAATAGTAAAATATTATCTAGTGAATTATCTACTCATTTATTAGGTAGATATATAAGTATAAAGATATTATCATTTAATTTTTCTGAATATTTAGAATTAAATGACGATAAAAAGAGTATTGATGATAAATTTTTAGATTATGTTGATTGGGGAGGAATGCCTCAGATATATAATACTGATTCAATACAAGAAAGAAAAATATATTTAAGAGATTTATATAATACAGTTGTATTAAAAGATATTATTGAAAAAAATAATATAAAAGATATAAATTTATTAAATAGAATAATACAGTTTATTATGGAGAATATAGGTGGTGTTATATCAGCTAATTCCATTACTAATTTTTTAAAAAGTGATAAAATTAAAACAAGTGTTGATACATTTTTAAACTATATCGAATGTATAAATAATTCTATGATAGTAAGTAAAGTTAATAGGTATAATATTAGGGGGAAATCAGTTATGTCGTTATATGAAAAATACTATATGTCTGATTTAGGATTTTTACATTTAAAAAGTTCTCCAATTGAAAAAAAAGTTGGAGGAAGAATTGAAAATATAGTATATAATGAATTGATATCTAGAGGTTATGATGTATATATTGGTAAAATTGATAATGGTGAAATAGATTTTGTTGTTGACAATTTTGGTGAAAGATTTTATATTCAAGTATGTGAGTATTTATCAAGTGATGAGGTTGTTGAACGAGAATTTGGGGCATATAATCAAGTAAATGATAATTATCCTAAATATGTTCTTTCAATGGATAAAATTGATTATAGTAGAAATGGAATTATTCATAAAAATATAATAGATTGGCTACTGGATAAATAAATAATTAAATATATCAATGTTAATCTATTTTTTGATTATCAATATAGTATGAGAGGAGGAATAATTATGGTATTTGCTCATGAATTTCTGGTTAAACCTTGCGATGATAAAGATAAAAGAAAAAGAAAATTTTATCCTGTTGCTCCTGCAGCGCCAGAAAGATCAATGTTCTATAATAGAGCATTGAGTCAATCATTTGGAAGTAGATTTTCATTTGAAAAATTTAAAAATAATGCAGGTGAAAATCAAAAATTAGGTACTGGTGAAGAGGCTAATAAAAAAGATGGTTATGCTTTAGTCAAGAAGAAACAAAATTGGAAATAAGGTTAAAAATACATATTATTGTATTTTTTTTCATATTATTAAATAGGTGATTAGAGTGAAAGAACAGTTTAAAGAATTTGTTAAAAAGAATCCAATCCTAATCAAATATGTAGACTCTAATGAGATGAGTTGGCAAAAGTTTTATGAGATGTATGATTTATATGGCGAGAATAATAATGTGTGGGATAAATATTTAGTAAGTGAGACTAAAAAAGATAGTGCTTTAAAAGATATTACTAAGACTACGGCTTTCGCTGATTTTATTGCTTTTTTAAAAACTATTAATCTAGATTCTTTGCAGGAAGGTATCGGTAGCATTCAAAGAGTGTTAGGCGTATTTCAAGATTTTACTGGTAATAAAGATAATAATGCTAATACAGAAAAAAAAGAATATAAACCAAGACCTTTATATAAACATTTTGAGGATTAATGACTTTAGATATTCAATTTAAATTAAAGAGTAATAAAATGTATTTAGATTATCTTCATACTCATTCTTATTGGTATAA
>JAEEGL013193814.1_pt1 | contig 14449 bp, 11 predicted proteins | sample 9134231 | NCBI WGS metagenome assembly JAEEGL01 (sample SAMN16246548, study PRJNA631951) | gut metagenome | biome: gut microbiome; feature: rumen; material: fiber-attached | host: Bos | place: Iran: Karaj | collected 2018-10
AGGTGGAGCGGGTGGTCGCGTCGCCGGTGCATGTGGGCAGCGGGACGGTCCGCTGCGCCCACGGCGTGCTGCCGGTGCCCGCGCCGGCCACGGCGCAGCTGCTGCTCGGCTGTCCCGTCTACGGCGGTGAGATCGAAGGGGAGCTGTGCACCCCCACGGGGGCGGCGCTGCTGAAATATTTCGCGGATTCCTTCGGCCCCATGCCCGCGATGGTTGCCGAAGGCGTCGGCTATGGCATGGGCAGCCGGGATTTTCCCCGGGCCAACTGCCTGCGGCTCATGCTCGGAAAAACCGGGGACGCGGCGGAAACGGCGCTGGAACTCAGCTGCAATGTGGACGATATGAGCGCGGAGGCCATCGCCTTTGCCATGGACCGGCTGTTTGAGGCCGGGGCAAGGGAGGTCTATACAGTCCCCGCGGGCATGAAAAAATCCCGCCCGGGCACCCTTTTGCGGGTCATCTGTCTGCCGGAGCAGCGCGAGCGTATCCTGCGCGCCCTGTTCCGCCACACCAGCACCATCGGCGTGCGGGAGGCGGAGACCAGACGCTATGTGCTCGAACGCACGGTCGGCCGCGTCCAAACGCCCCTGGGAGACATTCGCTATAAACGTTCTGCGGGCTACGGCGCAGAGCGGATCAAGTATGAGTACGATGACTGCGCACGCATCGCGGCGGCGAATGATCTGACCCTGGAGGAGGTCCGGCAGCTGGCCGACCGGGCAAGAAGGTCGGAGATACACAGCGTGTGAAGTCTGCCTTTTTCCGAAAAAAGAACAATGCGGCTCTGCGACCGGTCGAAACGATCGCAGAGCCGCTTATTTTATAAGGGTTTTATTGGCTGCTTCTTTTCTGATCGCGGAGGGTAAAACCGGCATAGATGAGGATGCCGGCCCAGATGAAGGCCAGGCTCCAGAGCTTCTCCCGGGTGATGGACTCGCGGAGGATCAGACTGCAGACAACGCCCAGCGTGGGACTGATGTACTGACCGATGCTGACGGTCATGAGCTTCAGCCTGCGCACGCCGACAGAGTAGAGCAGCATCGGAAGGCCTGTTACGATGCCGCCGCCCAGCAGGAACAGCGCGCGCAGCGGCGTGAGTTCTGCAAGGCCGCCCGGACCGCGGCGGAAGATCAGCAGATATGCCAGCATAAACGGCGCGGCCAGAAGGATCTCCACGCTGGTGCTGACGATGGAATCGATCGTGAGACTCTTTTTGATGGCGGCATAGACGGCGAACATGACCGCCAGCGAGACGGTCACCCAGGGCAGCGCACCCAGGGCAGCTGCGGAGATCACGATCCCCGCGATCATCAGCGCCAGGGCGGCAAAATGATATGCCCGGCATTTTTCGTGAAACACAAGCGCGCCGAAGGCGAACACCACCAGGGGCTGGATATAGTATCCCACGCTGCACTCAAGCACCTGCGCGTGCTGTACGCCCCAGATGAACACGAGCCAGTCGCCGAACAGCAGGGCGGCCGCCGGGATCTCGCGGACAAGGACCTTCCTGTCCCGGAACACCGCCCGGAATTGTTCAAGCTTTCCCTGCGCGGTCAAAAGCAGCAGACAGAACAGGGAGGCGCTGATCGAGCGGGAGGCCATCAGGAACATGGAATCGAAGGTGCCGTCCAGATGCCAGTAAAGGGGCTGAAAGCCCCACAGGATATAGCATATAATGATACAGACAAAGCCTGTGCGCACGGCGCGGCGGTCATTCATGAAATACTCCTTCCGGCAGGGGGTCAATCAAACGAGGATATTATAGTAGGCACGCGGATAAAATGCAACAGTTTTGTGGACTGTTTACAGAATCGTTGTATCAGATTTGTGGAATCGGCCATACTGATACAAAACCGAACCGGAGGGACGTCATGGAACAGGAGAAAAACAGCGGCCGGGAACGCGACGCGCTGGAGGAATACGGCGCAGCCGGTCTGCGCACGGATGATTCGGACATCTGCACGCTGGCCATCATCGGTCAGATCGAGGGGCACCAGGTCCTGCCGGAGACGGCCAAGACCACCAAGTATGAGCACGTTCTGCCGCTGCTGGCGGCGGTGGAGCAGAGCGAGCAGGTGAGGGGGCTGCTGCTTCTGCTCAATACCGTCGGCGGCGATATCGAGGCCGGACTGGCCATTGCCGAGCTGGTCGCGGGGATGAAAAAGCCCACGGTCTCGCTGGTGCTGGGCGGCGGGCATTCCATCGGCGTGCCTCTGGCTGTATGCGCGAAAAAGAGCTTCATTGCGCGAACCGCATCCATGACCATCCATCCAGTGCGCATGACAGGGACGCTCATCGGCGCGCCGCAGACCTATCAGTATCTGCAGCGCACCCGTGAGCAGATCGTGGAATTCGTCACCCTCAATTCCGGCATTGACCGGGAGACCTTTCTGCACTATATGATGGCGACAGGGGAGATCGCCTCGGACGTGGGCACGGTGATCTACGGGCAGCAGGCGGTGGACTGCGGACTCATCGACGCGGTGGGTTCCCTCAGCGATGCCCTGGACGCCCTGCATCAGATGATCGACGCGGAAGCGGGGGAGCGTGCGGCAGATCGTTCGCCCGATTCGGGCGCCTGAGCCCCTTTATTTTGTGAAAAAGCGAATTCACTGGAAAAATAACTGGAAATTATGTAAAATATATGGTATGATAAAATGCAATATTCTCAGATCAATTTTTCCGGAGGACTGTTATGACCTATCTTGAGGCAATCATTCTCGGCCTTGTCCAGGGAATCGCGGAATTTCTTCCCATCTCCAGCTCCGGGCACCTGAAGCTTTTTGAAAAGCTGCTGGGTCTGCCCAATGTGGAGACGGACTACATACTATTCGACGTGCTTCTGCATTTCGGCACCCTTGTGGCAGTGCTGATCGTCTATCACCGGGTCATCGCAGATCTGCTGCGGGAGGCGCTGACGATGGTGCATATCCGCACCCCGCGCGCCGGAGAGACGCCGGATCGGCCCAAACGGCGCATGATCGCGCTGCTGATCGCGTCGCTGCTTCCGCTGTTTCTGATCCTGCCGGTGAAGGACGCCATGGAAAAGCTGGGTTCGAGCTATCTGTTCATCGGGATCATGCTGATGATCACGGGCCTGGTGCTGTATATGAGCGACCATTTCCCGAAGGGGGAGAAGACCGAGAAGGAGATGACCCTCTGGGACGCCCTTCTTGTGGGCCTTGCTCAGGCCCTTGCCGTGTTCCCCGGTCTCAGCCGCTCGGGTATGACCATCTCCGCCGGCACGGCCCGGGGGCTGGACCGCAGCTACGCTGTGCAGTTCTCTTTCCTCATGTCCATTCCCACCATCCTGGCGGCGGTGGTCCTGCAGATTGCGGATGCGGCGCGTGCGGGCGTTGATCCCTCGCTGCTGCCCAAGTATCTGGTGGGTGTGGTTGTCGCCGCGGCCTCCGGCGTCGGGGCCATGCGGCTGCTGCAGTATATCGCAAGAAAGAGCCGATTCGGCGGCTTCGCCTATTATTGCTGGGGCGCCGGTATCCTATCCATGCTCCTGTCCCTGATTTCCTGAGGAGGTTATCATGGCTTCAACGAAAAGCGGTAAAAAACCATCAAAAACCAAAAAAACCGCGTCAAAGAGCAGCGCAAGATCCAAAGCCTCCGCACAGGCAGCCAAAGCGGAAGCGCCCTCGCGCCGCTGGATCGGCGCGCTGGTGTGCCTCGGCGCGTTCCTGATCAGCGCCCTGTCGTGCCTGGGCGTCAAGAGCATCTTTACCAATGCCTGGGCCCTTGTCATGCGCGGCATGTTCGGCGCGGCGGGCTTTTACATCATTCCGTTCTCGCTGTTTGTCATGGCGGCGATCCTGCTGCTCCACCGGGGCCAGCCCGTGAAAGCCAGGATCCTCTGCGCCATGATGATGGTGGTCTGCATCGGCGCGCTGGCGCATCTGATGTCCGGCAGCGAGCTGGACTGGTCAAAGGGCCTGATTTCCCGGCTCTGGAACGGCGGCGTCGAAGCCGAAACGGGCGGCCTGCTGTGCGGCCTCATCGCCATGGCCCTGGAGGCATGCCTGAGTAAGATCGGCGCGGCCATCATTCTGGCGGGCGCACTGATCGTATGCATTCTTTACGCCCTCAATATGACCATTCCGTCCATCGTCAAGGCCATTCAGAACCGGCCCCGGCTGGAGCCGGAGGAACCCGGCGAGCCGGAGCAGGACCGGGCTGCGGCCATTGTCAACCATGTGGCCCAGCGACGCATCGACCGCATCCAGCAGAAGCGGGCGCGGGAGAAGAACATCCAGGATTACGATCTGCCCGTGGACGAGCCCATTGAATCTCCGCGGCAGGAGAAGCAGGAAAAGAAGGTCCTGTCTCCCGATCAGCTCATAGAGCAGCGCCGCGCCGAGGCGAAGAAGCCGGAGCCCGTATTCCATCAGCCGGAGCTGGAGCCGGCGCAGGCGCCCAAGGCGCCGAAGAAGGAAGCCGCCGCGCCCAGCGCCGCCACCCAGGCCATGGTGCAGGACTTCGTGCAGAATATGCCCCAGAAGGTGAAGAGCGAGGAGGCCAAGGCCTCCGCCGTGGAGATCGCCCAGGAGATCATCGAGCAGAAGGAGGCCGAAGCGCCGAGCTACGTGTTCCCGACCCTCGACCTGCTCTCGCCGCCGGACTCGTCCCGCCTGGACGGCACCCAGGAGATGCGCGAGAACGCCAGACGCCTGGACGAGACCCTCAAGAGCTTCAACATCGACGCCCACATCGTCAACGTCACCCGCGGGCCGTCCATCACCCGCTATGAGCTGGAGCTGGACCGGGGTGTGAAGCTTTCCAAGATCACCGGCCTGGCCGACGATATCGCCCTGAGCCTCGGCGCCTCCGGCGTGCGCATCAGCGCCATCCCGGACAAGATCTCCGTGGTGGGCATCGAGGTGCCGAACCGGCTGGTATCCACGGTCTTTGCAAGGGAGGTCATCGGCTCGGATACGTTCTACCGGGCAAAATCGCCCCTGTCCTTTGCCGTGGGCAAGGACATCGGCGGCACGAGCATCGTGGGCGACATCGCCAAGCTGCCCCATCTGCTGATCGCGGGCACCACGGGCTCGGGCAAGTCCGTGTGCATGAACAGCCTGATCATCTCCCTGCTGTATAAAGCCTCGCCCGAGCAGGTCAAGCTCATCATGATCGACCCGAAAATGGTGGAGCTTGGCGTGTACAACGGCATCCCGCATCTGCTGATCCCCGTGGTCACCGATCCCAAGAAGGCCGCGGGAAGCCTGCAGTGGGCCGTGACGGAAATGATGCGCCGCTACCGCATGATGGCGGACGCCGGCGTAAGAAATCTGTCAGAATACAACAAGCTGGCCGCCGTATCCGATGAATACGACGCCATGCCGCAGCTGGTGGTGGTCATCGACGAGCTGGCCGACCTCATGCTTGTGGCCGCCAAGGACGTGGAGGAGGCCATCTGCCGCGTGGCCCAGATGGGCCGTGCCTCGGGTATCCACCTGATCGTGGCCACCCAGCGTCCCTCCGCGGACGTCATCACCGGCCTGATGAAGGCCAACATCCCCTCGCGCATCGCCTTCGCCGTGGCCTCCGCCATGGAGTCGCGCATCATTCTCGATACCGTCGGCGCGGAAAAGCTGGTGGGCAAGGGCGACATGCTCTATTCGCCTTTGGGAGAGGGCAAGCCCAAGCGCGTGCAGGGCTGCTTTATCACCGATGAAGAGGTCCAGCGCGTGGTCGCGTTCATCAAATCCCAGCAGCTCAGCGTCAGCGAGAGCGAGCAGAAGAAGATCCTCGAGCAGATCGACCGCAGGGCAGAGAGCGGCAGGGAAGCCGAAAGTCCGGACGGCGCGCCCATGCCGACCGAGGGCGACGAGCTGCTGCCCGCGGCGGTGGAGGTGGTCCTGGAGTCCGGCATGGCCTCGGTCTCCATGCTCCAGCGCCGGCTGAAGCTGGGCTATGCCCGGGCCGCCCGCATCGTGGACGAAATGGAGGACAAGGGCATCGTCGGCCCCTTCGAGGGTTCCAAGCCCAGGCAGCTGCTTGTTACCAGAGAGCAGTGGCAGGCCATGCAGAACGGCGAACAGCTCACCATGGACGAGCCCGTGCCGGAGGAGATCCCGTAAAAATATTGTCATTCGGAAGGTTTACAAATTAAGAAAGTTATGCTACTATAACGGAGTTGCATTGCACCTGACGACAGGGCGACAGCAACAGAAAGGATGCATTACTATGAAAAAGAAAACCGTCAACACCAGATTCCTCGTGGAACTGGCAGTTCTCATCGCCATCGAGCTTCTGCTGGAAATCACCGGCCTCGGCTACATCAAGACCGGCTTCCTGTCATTTACCATCATGCAGGTGCCCGTGATCGTCGGCGCCATCGTCCTCGGCCCCCTGGCCGGCGCGATCCTCGGCACCGCCTTCGGACTGACCAGCTTTTGGGAGTGCTTCGGCAAGGATCCGCTCGGCGTTGTGCTTTTGGGCGCAAGACCGTTCTCCACGTTTATCCTTTGCGTTGTGCCCCGTCTGCTGATGGGCCTGCTGTGCGCCTATGTGTTCAAGGCGCTCAAGGGTATGAAGAAGACCTCGCTGCGCTGCGGTATTTCCGGCATTTGCGGCGCGCTGCTCAACACGGTCCTGTTTATGAGCTTCCTGGTTGCGCTGTTCGGCAAAGTTGAACCCATCAGCAATGCGCTTGCCACCTACGGCGGCAACATCCTGAAATTTATCGTTCTTTCCGTCGGCGTGCAGGGCCTCCTGGAGGCTGTGATCTGCTGCGTCGTCGGCGCCAGCGTTTCCTACGCGCTGTTGAAATTCAAAAAATAACCTGCCTTTCGCAGGAAATGGAGGAAACAGAGAAATGAAAAAAAGTGTGATCACACTGCTGATCATCCTTGCTCTGACTGCGGCGCTGCTGTTTGCCGCATTCAACGGCATCGGATCGATCATCCCCCGCACGCAGGACGGCATTGTGCTGGGCCTGGACCTTGTGGGCGGCTCGGAAATCACCTATGAGGCCCAGGTCACCGATAAGTCCGGCGATCTGTCCGAGGGCATGAACAGCGCCATCGCCATGCTGCGGCAGCGCCTGGATGCGCTGGGCTACACGGAGGCCAACGCTTATCAGGCCGGCGACCGTCAGATCGTTGTGGAGATCCCCTCCATCAGCGACCCCGAGGACGCGGTCCAGAAGCTCGGCTCCACCGCGGTCGTTACCTTTGAGGACGCCGACGGAAAGCAGTGGATCACCGGTTCCGATCTCGACAAGGCCTATTATGAATATGGCCCCACCGACAACAGCGGCGTTCCGAATCATCACGTTGTGCTGACCTTCAACGCCGAGGGCCAGAAGAAGTTCCTCGAGGGCACCCGTTCTGTGGTCCAGCGCTCCGACGGCAAGAACTATCTGGCGATCTGCCTGGACGGCGAAGTGGTTTCCAGTCCCACCGTTGATAAGAAAAATAATCCCGATGGCATCAACTCCGATTCCGCCATCATCACCATGGGCAACGACGCCACCGCGGAGGACGCCACCTATCTGGCCAACATCATCTCCGCCGGCCAGATGCCCTTCGATCTGGAGTGCGTCAAGCTCCAGGGCGTGGGCGCTTCCCTCGGCGAGCGCAGCCTGCAGACCAGCCTTTTGGCCGGCCTCATCGGTCTGCTGATCGTCATGCTGTTCATGATCGTCGTCTATCGCGTGATGGGCGTGATCTCCTGCATCGCCCTGACCCTCTACGGCGCGCTCATGGCCGTGCTGCTGAGCGTGTTCCGCATCAACCTCAGCCTGCCCGGCATCGCCGGCATCATCCTGACCGTCGGCATGGCTGTTGACGCCAACGTGGTCATCTACGAGCGCATCAAGGAAGAGCTGCGCACCGGCAAGACCCTGCTGTACGCCATCGATACCGGCTACAAGGGCGCCCTGCGGGCCATCGTCGACTCCAACATCACCACCATCATTGCCGGCGTGGTGCTGTGGATCTTCGGCACCGGCACCATCATCGGCTTCGCCCAGACGCTGCTCATCGGCGTCATCCTGTCCATGATCATCATGCTGGTCGTGACGAGGCTGCTTCTGCATGCCGCCGTCGGGCTCAAAATCCGCAGCCCGAAGGCCTACTGCGTTTGATAAGGAGGTGCTGACATGAGAGATAAGATCCGTGGCTTCAGCTTCACCAAGAACTTCAAGTTCATCTCGATCATTGCTGCCCTCTTTGTGATCGTCGGCCTGGTCGGCCTGCTTCTGCTGCCCTTCGGCGTGCAGCTGTTCAACTTTGACATCGACTTCGTCGGCGGCACCACCATGCAGTTCGACCTGCATACGCCCGTGACCGCAGAGATCACCTCCGATGTGGCCGCCGTCGTTCAGGAAGTCAGCGGCAAACCGGCGTCCTCCGTCACCAAGGCGGGCGACTCCGGCACCCAGGTGGTCATCAAGAGCCTGGAGCTCGACTCCGAGACCCGCGACGCCATCTTCGACGCCCTGGCTGAAAAGTACGGCATGCAGGATACCGACAACCTCAAGAGCGACTACGTGTCCGCGTCTGTGGGCTCCGACCTGCGCAACAAGGCCATCAAGGCCTCCCTGATCGCCGTGGCGCTGATCCTGGTGTATATCACCATCCGCTTCGAGTTCCGCTCCGGCATCGCCGCCATCATCGCCCTGGTGCATGACCTGCTGGTCATGCTGTCGATGTATATCATCTTCCGCATCCCCTTCAACATGAACTTCATCGCCGCGGCCCTGACGATATTCGGTTATTCCATCAACGCCACCATCGTCGTGTTCGACCGCATCCGCGAGAACCGCAAGAAGGAGATGGGCAAGAAGACCACCTTCGCCGAGATCGTGGACAAGTCCATCCACCAGACCATGACCCGCAGCTTGAACACCACCATCACCACCCTGATCGTGATGGTCTGCCTGCTGATCCTCGGCGTGTCCTCCATCCGCAACTTTGCCGCCCCCATCTGCGTGGGCGTCATCGCGGGCTGCTTCTCCTCGGTGTGCCTGTCCGGCCCCCTGTGGAACCTGTTCACGCCCAAAAACGATGTGAGAACGAAGTAAAAAAACCATACAGTGACGAAGGTGCAGTCCCGACCGGACTGCACCTTTGGTATTGACAGCCCCCCGCGGGAAATGATATATATAGTGGCGAAGACTATTTTTTAAAGGCAGGTGGCTCTATGAATCGCTTCTTTCGCGCACTGTCGCGCCATATGAGCCGGATCAGCCGCGCCTTGTCCCCGGCGCAGGTGATCACCCTGATTTTTGCGGCCATTGTGCTGCTCGGCGCGGTGCTTTTGTCGCTGCCGGTTTCCTCCAGAGCGGGGGAGGGCTGCGGCTTCCTCACGGCGCTGTTCACCAGCTGCTCCGCCACCTGTGTCACGGGCCTTGCGCTGGTGGATACCTTTACCCAGTGGTCCGGCTTCGGCCAGGCGGTGCTGCTGTGCCTGATCCAGGTGGGCGGCCTGGGATTTATGACGATTTTCTCCCTGTTTTTGCTCATGCTCAACGCCAAGCTGGGCCTCAAAAAGCGCATGATCCTCCAGCAGACCTTCGGCCTGACGGATATTCAGGGCGTTGTGCAGCTGCTCAAGCGGGTCGTTCTGATGACTGCGTCGGTGGAACTCGTCTGTGCGGTCGTGCTCTCTGTCCGCTTTTTGTTTGATTTTCCGCTCAAGAGCGCGGTCTGGATGGGCCTGTTTCATTCCGTTTCCGCTTTCTGCAACGCCGGCTTTGATATTCTTGGCCGTATTTCTCCGGGCTGCAGCCTGTCGCCCTATGCCGGGGACCCGCTGGTTCTGACTGTGGTGATGCTGGAGATCGTGGTCGGCGGCATCGGCTTTTTCGTTTGGCAGGATTTGTGGATCAACCGGCGCAGCATGAAAAAGCTCAGCGTCTATTCCCGGATGGCTTTGTGGGCCACCGGCATCCTTCTGGTCGGAGGAGCGCTGATTTTTTGCTTCTGTGAATGGAGCAATCCCGCGACCCTCGGCGCCATGGGCCCGGGCAAAAAAATCCTGAATGGCGTATTTCAGTCTGTGACCACGAGAACCGCAGGCTTTGCGACCTTCTCCCAGGCGGATATGACCGAGGCCGGCAGAGCCGTCTCGTGTATCTGGATGCTGATCGGCGGCTGCGCCGGCTCCACCGCCGGCGGCATGAAGACAGTCACCGTTGCGGTACTGCTTTTGTCCACCTGGTCCGTGGCCCGCGGGAAGTCCAGCCTGACGGTCTTCCGCCGCAGGATCAGTCCCGGCCAGATCGCCATGGCTTATGCCATCGTGACAATGATGGTCGGCTTGGCGATCGCAGGCGCGGTCGTTCTGGCGGCGGGCAACGGGATCCCTTTCCTCAACGCCCTGTTTGAGACCACCTCGGCCCTGGGCACCGTCGGACTGACGGCGGACGTGACCGCCGGACTGAGCGCGGCATCCCAGATCATGATCATAATCTTTATGTTCTTCGGCCGTGTCGGCATCATGACCATATCCATGGGCTTCATGATGAGCGACCGGGCGGAGGAACGCATTCGATTTGCTGAAACAAAACTGATGATTGGATAGGTGAGCGCTATGGATACTTACGCGGTAATCGGACTCGGTACATTCGGCAGCGCCGTGGCGGCGGAATTGATGAATTCCGGCTGCGAGGTCCTGGCCATTGACCACAATGAAGAAAAGGTACAGCGGATCGCAGATTCTGTGACGGACGCCGTCGTGGCAGACGCCCGCGATGAATCGGTGCTGCGGTCTCTGGAGATCGTTCACTATGACTGCTGTGTCGTGTGCATCGGCGAAGATGTGGCGGCGAGCATCCTTGTCACGCTGACGCTGAAGGAGATGGGGGTCAAGCGCGTGGTCTGCAAGGCCTGCGATGAGATCCACAAAAAGGCGCTTCTGAAGGTCGGCGCGGAGCGGGCGGTCATTCCCGAGAAGGAAATGGCGGGCAAGTTCGCGCAAAGTCTCGTGTGTCCCAGCGTGGTCGACTATTTCGAGCTGTCCGACGAGTATGCCATTATGGAACGCAGGGCGCCGGACGCGTGGGAGGGCAAAAGCCTGCGCCAGCTCAATATCCGCGCAAAGTACGGCGTGAGTGTGATCGCCTTCCGCAGAGCAGGGCGCCTTGTGGTCGCGCCGCATCCGGACGACCTGATTCAAGCCGGAGATATGCTCGTTCTTTTGGGGCAGTCGGACGACCTGTCCCATCTGGAAAAGCTATGAGCGAGCGCCTGACCAGCCGCTCCAATCCGCTGTTCGTCCACCTGCGCAAGCTTCAGAGCTCCCGAAGCTACCGGAACGAGACCCGGCAGTTCTGCGCCGACGGCGTCAAGCTGCTCGGGGAGGCGATCCGTTGGTATCCGGGACTGCACACGGTCATCGCCTGCGACGGCCTGGTGCTGCCGGCGCTGCCGGAAGGCGTCCGCCTGGTGCGGGTGCCGGAGAGCCTGATGCAGTCCATTTCCACCATGCGCGCGCCCCAGGGCGTGATATTCCTGTGTCATATGCCGGAGAAGAAGCCCCTTTGTATTGCGCCGGGCAGCCTGATCCTCGACGGCATCCAGGACCCAGGGAATCTGGGCACGAGCCTGCGCACGGCCGACGCTCTGGGTGTGAACGCGGTCCTGTCCGACGGCTGCGCCGATCCCTTCGGGGAGAAGACGGTGCGCGCGTCCATGGGCGCGGTGCTTCGCACCCAGCCGCAGAGCGCGGACACGGAAGAGATCCTGGCCTACTGCGCTGAAAACGCCATCGATCTGGCGGTCACAGCGCTGTCAAACGACGCCGAGGATCTGCGCACGGCGGAACCCGGACGCTATGCCGTGGTCATCGGCAGCGAAGGGCAGGGCGTTCGGACGGCGTTCATTCAAAACGCGAAGAAAAACCTGGTGATTCCCATGACTCCGCGCTGCGAATCCCTCAACGCGGCGGTGGCGGCGGCCATCGTGATGTGGGAAATGAGAAGATAGAATCCCGAAAGACAGACAGAAACGGGTGAAACCATGCTCCAATATTGGCTGTGGCTGAGTGAAAAAGCCTGCGTATCCAAGGTGCGCAGGCTCGCTTTGCTGCGCCGGCTCGGATCCATCGAGGCCGTATACTTTTCCGGCGATGCGGAGCTTTCCCTGCTGGAAGAACTGACGGCGGAGGAGCATGAAGCGCTGCTTGATAAGGATCTGACGGAAGCGGAGAAGATCCTTGGCCGCTGCTACGATCTGGATATCCGGATCCTCACCTGGCAGGACGCCCAGTACCCGAGTCTTCTGCGCAACATCGACGATCCGCCGTTGGTGCTCTATTACAAAGGCCGGCTGCCGGCCTTCGGCTCTGTTCCGACCCTGGCGCTCGTCGGCGCCCGCAGGGCTTCCGCCGCGGGTCTGCTGACGGCCAAGCGCATGGGCTATCAGCTGGGCAAGGCGGGGGCGATCATCGTCTCCGGTCTGGCCGACGGCATCGATTCCATGTGCATGCTCGGCGCATTGACCGCCGGAGCGGCCGTGGTGGGTGTGCTGGGCTGCGGCGCCGACGTCATCTATCCCGCGAAAAACCGGTCGCTGTATGACGATACGATTTCCCGGGGCTGTATCCTGACCGAGTATCCGCCGGGCACGCCGCCCGTCGGGTTCCATTTTCCCGTGCGCAACCGGATCATTTCCGGCATGAGCGACGGCGTTGTGGTGGTGGAGGCCGCGGCAAAAAGCGGCGCACTCATCACGGCGCGGCTGGCCCTGGATCAGGGCAGGGACGTGTTTGCCGTGCCCGGCGCAGCGGGGAACGAGTCCTGCGCGGGCTCCAACCGCCTGCTGCGCGATGGCGCGATCTTCGCCGAGACCGGCGCCGACGTTATCAGCGAATACATGCTGCGTTACCCCGCGCTGCGCGACTGCGCCGACGCGGGAAAGCGGATCGGGCTTTCGCCCGACGACGTGCAGCAAATTGCGGCAAAAACCGACGAAAAGCCCGAATTAAAGGTGGCGTCGGCGGTTCAGGCGCCGAAAAAAGCCGTTGACAACGCAAAAGAATCTGATTATATTGAGCTAAAAGCGCTCATGAGAACGCTGCCGCCTGTCCAGTGCGCCGTTCTGGAGGCCCTTTCCGAGGGACCTCTGACGGTGGATGACGTGATCGACCGGTCACAGATCCCCGCGCCGCAGGCCATGTCCGCCCTGACCATGCTCGAGATCCGGCGCATGATCCGGAAGGCCGGCGCCAACCGGTACGCACTGGCGGACAACATCAAAACATAAATTCCGGAGGATATTCCATGGCAAATGGAGCTTCAAATCTTGTGATTGTCGAGTCGCCTTCCAAAGCGAAGACGATCGGAAAATATCTGGGGAGCGATTATATCGTCAAGGCGTGTATGGGCCATCTGCGGGATCTGCCCAAGAGCACCCTCGGCGTGGATATCGAGCACGACTTCGAGCCCCACTATATCCAGGTCAAGGGAAAAGAGTCCCTGGTGCACGAGCTCAAGGACGCGGCGAAGGACTGCGACACCGTCTATCTCGCCACCTACCCGGACCGCGAGGGAGAGGCCATCTCCTGGCATCTGCGCGAGCTCATGCAGCTGCCGGAGGAGAAGACCCGGCGCGTCACCTTCAACGAGATCACCCGGGGCGTGGTCACGCGCGCCATCCATGAGCCCAGGGCCATCGATATGGACCTGGTGGATGCGCAGCAGGCCCGCCGCATCCTGGACCGGATCGTAGGTTATCAGCTCAGCCCGCTGCTGTGGAAAAAGATCCGCAGAGGTCTGAGCGCCGGCCGCGTGCAGTCCGTGGCCACCCGGCTGGTGGTGGACAGGGAGCAGGAGATCCGCGACTTTGTTCCCCAGGAGTACTGGACTCTGGATGTTACCCTCCGGCGAATCGAAAAGGAGGGCAGCTTTGTCGCCCGCTATTACGGCGACAAGCGCAGACGCGAGCTGAAAAACGAAGCCGAAGTGGACGCGCTTATCGCCGACGTCCAGGGCAAGCCTTTCACGGTGACCAACGTCAAGCGCGTGGTGAAGAAGAAAAATCCCGCGCCGCCGTTCATCACCTCCACCCTCCAGCAGGAGGCCTCCCGCAAGCTCAATATGACGCCCCGCCGCACCATGGCGGTGGCTCAGCAGCTCTATGAAGGCGTGGAGGTCAAGGGCGAGGGCCTGGTCGGTCTGATCACCTATATGCGTACCGACTCCCTGCGCCTTTCCGACGACGCCCTGTACGCGGCGAAGGATTTCATCCTGGGCCGTTACGGCAAGGAATACTATAACGGCGCTCCCCGGCGCTTCAAGAGCCAGCGGCAGGCCCAGGATGCCCACGAGGCCATCCGCCCGTCCAACGTCCGTCTGGACCCCGAGTCGATCCGCAGCGATCTGACGCCGGAGCAGTACAAGCTCTATCGCCTCATCTGGGGCCGGTTCGTGGCCAGCCAGATGGCGCCCGCGGAGTACGATGTGGTATCCATCGATACCGAGTGCGCCGGTCAC
>JAEEGL013499280.1_pt1 | contig 14449 bp, 16 predicted proteins | sample 9134231 | NCBI WGS metagenome assembly JAEEGL01 (sample SAMN16246548, study PRJNA631951) | gut metagenome | biome: gut microbiome; feature: rumen; material: fiber-attached | host: Bos | place: Iran: Karaj | collected 2018-10
GACGGCTCCGGCACGAAGGATAATCTGGTTGTGGAACAGGGCGCGTGGATCTACGATCAGGGACTGAACGGCGGCTCTGAAATATGGGTATGCCTGAACAGCGGAACCGGCAGTCTGACGCACAAGGATTATCCGATCAGCGAATACCACATGCAGTATTTCAAGACCGATTCCGGAACGGCTTACCTGAAGGACACAACGCAGGTCAGCACGCAGCTTCAGGCATCGGTGTTCTCCGAGGGCATCCTCGGGCGGTATATCACGGCTGTCGCGGTCAGCATCATTGCAGTAATCACACTGGCATGGCTGCGGAAAAAGCGGGAAGGAGAGGAAACATGAAAACAGGAAAACTCTTCACAAAGCTGCTGGCAGTGGCACTGACTGGCTCGCTGCTTTTTACGAATCAGCCGTGGACGCAGGTCGCGGCGGATGAAGTGGAGAATGAACGCCTTTCGACGCAGTATGTCAGCGAGGTCAAGCTGTTCTACGGCAGCGAGGCACAGGCAAGAGAAGTAAGATCAATTTCGGCGATGCGAGTTATACAAAAGTCGGCGACTCGGAAGGCATCACGCCGGACGGTCTGGCGCTCTATGCGACTACAGTCGCCTGCGCCGGCTCGCCGATCACGAAAATCTCCGTCGAGAAGAAACGCCGCCCGCTCGGCGACGGCTCGGAGCCTGTCTGCCTGTTCAGCGGCGGCAATGCCGTGGACTGGAAGCATAAGTACAGAGACAATGTGAAAAACGGACATATTGAAAAGCTCAAGACAAAGCAGGATGATCCGAATGACGGCATTTACATCTACTTCCGGCAGAAGGAGCAGTACAAGGCACCCGAACACGAGCTTCTGCGTCTCCAAGAGCGACCGCGTGAACAACCAGCTCCCGGAGTTCAACCAGCTCCGCATGCGCACCGACGAGCATGTGTATATCCACACCTCCTTCGATCTGTCGTCGCTGCCGTACATCGAGCGGCTGTACATCGGCACGGGCAGCTCCAAGCGCGAGGCATACGCGGACATGATCTCGACCAGCGGCGCGAATGCTGCCACGAACGTCGACTGCAACTACAACGCCTATACGGATACATGGATCGCGATCGGATACCGCCGCACCGCCGACGCATCCTCGGCGATCCGGGATTTGTTCCTGTACATCGGCGACGACCCGTCAGACAGTTCTGGAACACCGACACCTATGCGTACAAACGTGTAAAGGATAAGGGCAAATATGTCGAAAAGCTCGTGCAGTATACCTATGACGAGCTGGTGGAGGACGAGAACGGCATGCCGATCAAGGACGAAAACGACAATCCTGTCTTTGAAACCAAAACCGGCGTCCCGTACAAGCTCATCCGGCACAATCTGAAATCCGGCGCGGAAAACTTTTCGCTGAACAGCGGCACGGGCGGTCCGGGCATCTATCTCTATTACGCGACCGCAAAGCAGGACGTTTACTTCGGCGATGATTACAAGCCTTTGATCGCGCCGATCAGGAACATCGCCTTTGCCTACGGCGATCTGTCCCCGCAGTATGCCAGCGCAGAGCAGCTATCGTCACCTATCTGACCGACGAAAAGGGCAACCCCATTCTCGACGAGAACGGGCAGCAGGAAAAGTCGATCGAATTCGACCAGTATGTTTACTATGAAGTGGCAAAATGCAACCGGCAGGAGGTCGGCAATATCGGCGACCGGCAGGACGGCGTCAGCGACTACGCGAAATGGGGCTGCGGCGATGCGAACGATCTGAACGGCGATTACGGCAAGCAGTGGCTCTCGCTGTATACCGTGAAATCCGAGAAGAAGGGCAACCCGATCCTCGCAGATTCGCTGAAGCTGCAGTACGGCAGCAAGGAGCAGCCCGCCGGCACGACCAAGAAGCTGCATTTCTTCTGCTACACCTTTGCGATGAACCTCGCGGATACCGCATACTGCTTCGACGACAAAAAGGGCGGCATCTACTTCTTCTGGGACGAGGACACCAAGGCATTTACCAAGAACGCGGCATCGTCCTTCTCGACCGGACAGCTTGCGCTCACGGGCATCGGCGGTCTGGCGCTGGGCGTGATCGGTGCAACGGTCGTCATGATGATCAAGGGCAGACGCAAGGAGGAAACTCCGGAGGCGCCCGCCGAAGCATAACCCGCTTTCTCAAATCCCCCTGTCTCGTGCAGGGGGATTTTTTCCAGATTGGCAGTTGACTTTATAAAATTCCGGTGATATAATATAAAAGGCGCAGTATGTCAATTCAGGGATGAGGTGTGCTTATGAAAACAGATATCATTACCATTACGGACGATCTGCAGGGCATGGACGCTGCGATCGAATCGGAGGAGAAATTTGCCGCGTATTACGGCATCACCGGCAAGGATGCACTGCATCTGCGCCTGCTGACCGAGGAAATGATCTCCATGATTCACGGCATTTTCAAGCAGTTCCGCGGCAAATTCTGGCTGGAAAGCGAGCGGACGAAAAAAGGGCTGCTCTGCCGGCTCTGCCTTTCCGCCGAAAAGCAGGTCAACAAGGAGCAGGAGGCGCATATGCTTTCGGTGGCATCCAGCGGCAAAAACGAATCCGCCAAAGGCATCGCCGGAAAGATCCGCGAGCTGTTCCGGCAGAGCCTGCAGGAGGCATCCGATGACGATGCGGAATACCTCAGCCGCATGACCGACGCATGGGTCGGCTCCGGCATGGCAGGTGCGGTCGACTCCAATTACTGGTCGCTGCAAATGTACCGGCAGCAGGTCTCTGCGAAGAAAACCGAACAGAAAGAGGAATGGGACGAGCTCGAAAAATCCATCATCGCAAAGCTTGCAGATGAGGTCAGGGTCTGGCTGAAAGCCGATTCGACCGAGATCGTTGCGGAGAAAGTGATCCGCTTATGAACAGCGAAGCTGCCATGTTCGGCAGCATCCTGAACGATATGTCAGACGGCGTGCTGGTGATCGGCTTTGACGGTCAGATCAGGCTGCACAACCCCGCAGCAGCGCAGATTCTCGGACTGCCGGAATCCGCGCTGAATCAAAGCATTGCCGCGCTCATGCTGCAGGAGGAGGATAATGACACGCTGTTTGCAGATTTGCAGGATGCGGTCAGTCAGAAACAGAGAGCCGTCAAAAACGTACCGTATTTCCGCGGCGATGAGATGTATTATCTGCGTCTCACCGCGGATCTGCTGTGCAGCGAGGGCGAACAGATCGGCATGGTCGTGCAGATCACCGATATCACCGAATCGACCATGCTGTTTATCGCGAACAAGCGCCTTGCCAATCAGGTGACCAATCTCATGCGCTCGTTCGTCGAGGTCATGGTCACGGCGATCGAAGAAAAATCCGCCTACAATGCAAACCACACCAAGAGCATGGTGCGGTATGCAAAGCGCTATCTGGCATGGCTGGAAGAGCAGGGGACGCTGACGCAGTTCACCTCCGAAAACACCGCGCCGCTGCTCATGAGCTTCTGGCTGCACGATATCGGCAAGCTGCTCGTGCCGCCGGAGGTCATGGATAAGCCGACACGTCTCGGCAGCGCGGAAACCGATATCCGGCACCGCATCGAAACGGCGCGGCTGATGCTGCAAATCCAGTCGCTGCAGGACCCGGAGAACGCCGCGGAATACCAGTCGCGGCGCGAACAGCTCGACAACGCCGAAGTTCTGATCTTCACCGCGAATACTGCGGGCTTTCTGGAGGATACTGTGAGAGAGCAGCTCCGCGAAGCTGCGGACATACAGTGCCCTGCGGCGGACGGCAGCGTGCATCCGCTGCTCAGCGAAAACGAGCTGGAGGCGATCACCGTGCAGCGCGGCACGCTGACCGCCGACGAGCGCAAAATCATCGAATCGCATGTGAGCTGGACCGGAAAGCTCCTGTCAAAAATGGAGTTCCGCGGCGACTATAAGCCCGTGCCGGAATGGGCGGCGGGGCACCACGAGCTGCTGGACGGCTCGGGCTACCCCGATCATCTCAAGGACGGCGCGATCCCGTGGGAGACGCGGCTGCTCACGATCATTGATGTATACGATGCGCTGACCGCCGAGGACAGACCGTATAAACCGCCGATGCCGCCGGAGAAGGCGTTTGCCATTCTCACCGATATGGCAGAGCACGGCAAAATTGATAAGCAGATTCTGGAGAGCTTCCGCAAAAGTGAAGCGTGGAAGCGCGAAACAACCTGAAAGGATGAATGATGATGACGATCAATCAGAAGAAAAACGGGAGCCTGCTGACCCTTGCGATCGAGGGCAGAATCGACACGAAAACCGCGCCGGAGCTGGAAAAGGCACTGGAGGGCGCACTGGACGGCATCACCGAGCTGGTGTTTGATTTTGCGGAGGTCTCGTATATCTCCTCTGCCGGGCTGCGCGTGCTGCTGAAAGCACAGAAGCAGATGAACAAGCAGGGCGAAATGAGAATCCTGCACGCGAATGAGGATGTGACGGAAATTTTTGAGGTGACCGGCTTCAACGAGATTCTGACGATCGAATAAGAGGCAGCGGCATGAAAGAGCTTGAGATCGAAGCGCTGGTCGACAATCTGGACGCGGTGCTCGGCTTTGTCGATGCGCAGCTCGAGGAAATCGGCTGCCCGCCGAAAATTCAGATGCAGATCGACCTTGCCGTGGAGGAGATCTTTGTCAACATCGCAAATTATGCCTATCAGCCGGAAACCGGAAATGCGGTCCTGCGCGTCGAGACCGATGCAGAGCGGCAGACTGTGACGATCACATTCATTGACCGCGGCGTGCCGTATGACCCGCTTGCAAGGGAGGACCCCGATATTACGCAGTCCGCGGAGGAGCGGCAGATCGGCGGGCTGGGCGTGTTCCTTGTCAAGCAGACGATGGACGATGTGCGGTATGTATACAGGGACGGGATGAACATTCTGACCGTCTGCAAGTCGGTCGCTGCGCGGGAAGGGCAGGACTGATGCAATGAAAAAAGGCATGAGTATCAAAACCAGAGTCGCCCTTGCCGCAGTCATATTCATGTGTATCCTGACGGCGGCGATCGCCGGCATCGGCTATAAGCTCTACCGCGACAGCGTGATGGAGAGCTATCTCACCTATACGGATACGGTGCTGGAATATGCCTACCGCATGAGCGAAAAATACAGCTTCGGCGATATGATCGCAGCGCGTGAGATGCCGGAGCAGTATGAACTGTTCCGTTCGGAGCTGAACACGGTCAAGGACAGCTCGAAAATCGAATATCTCTATGCTGTGTATTTCGATGATATCAACGATATGCACAGCCTGCACTACGCAATCAATGCGAAGACGCAGGCTGAACTGTCATCCGGGAAGCCGCTGTCGGAGATCTACACCTATATGGGCAAGCCATGCGAGGAGGGCGCGTTTCACGATGATGCGCTGCAGATTCTCTGGGATGCCGTCAAGACCGGCAAGCGCGATACCGGCACGATGACAGGCGATTCGGACGGCTACGGCTATATGCTGAACGGATATCATGTGGTTTTCGACAGCAATCGTCAGGCTGCCGGACTGATCTGCGTGGAAATTGACATCAGCAGAATCAAAACGGAGCTCAATCATTATCTGCGCATTGTGATCCTGACGGCATCCGTCATTGCGGTTGCCATCATTCTGGCTTATCTGTTCAACACGGAGTATTATCTGACCGGTCCGATCGAGAAGATCGCAGAGAGCAGCGAGTCCTTTGTCAGAAAAATGCAGGCGCATGCCGAGCCGGAGGAGCTTGTATTTGACGAGGCACAGATCCGCTCAGGCGGTGAGCTGCGCATGCTGGCGGACAATGTGAAAAGCCTTGCCGACAGCGTGGCTTCCTATATGACAAATCTGAAAGCGGCAACATCGGAAAAGGAGCGCATCAGCACGGAGCTTTCCCTCGCAACGAAGATTCAGGAATCGATGCTGCCGCATATTTTTCCGCCCTATCCCGACCGGCATGAGTTTGACATTTTTGCGACAATGGAGCCCGCACGGGAGGTCGGCGGCGATTTCTACGACTTTTTCCTGATTGACAGCGATCATCTCTGCCTTGTCATGGCGGATGTTTCCGGAAAGGGCATTCCGGCGGCGCTGTTCATGATGATCTCCAAGACGATTCTGCAGAGCTGTGCCATGCTCGGCAAATCTGCTTCGGAGATTCTGACAAAAACGAACGAAGCGCTCTGCTCGAACAATCAGGTCGAGATGTTTGTGACCGTCTGGCTCGGCATTCTGGAAATCTCAACCGGCAAGCTGACCTGTGCGAATGCGGGGCACGAATATCCCGTGCTGAAACAGAACGGCGGCGATTTTGTGCTGTATAAGGACAAGCACAGCTTTGCGGTCGGCGGCATGGAGGGCATCCGCTACAAGGAATACACGCTCCAGCTCCAACCGGGCGATCTGCTGTTTCTCTACACAGACGGCGTGCCGGAGGCGGAGAACGCAGCGCATGAAATGTTCACAACTGAGCGCATGATCGCAGTGCTCAACGCAGAGCCGGATGCCAAGCCCGAAAAGCTGCTCTCGAATGTCCGCGAAGCCGTCAGCGGCTTTGTGCAGGAGGCGGAGCAGTTTGACGATCTGACGATGCTCTGCATTGCATATCACGGAGACGGTCCGGCTGATTCGTCATGCACGGACAGCGAAGGTGCGAGAACGCAATGATCAAACTCTTTGATGAGATACCGCGTCTCGGAAATGAGCAGATCGCACTCCGGATGCTGCAAACGGCGGATTATCCCCGGTTCGGTGAAATGATCCGTGACGACGCGGTGTACCGTTATCTGCCGACCTTTCTGTTTGAGCGGCAGTATGATGACCTTGTACAAATGACGGATGCGCTGTATCATGCGTGCTTTCAGGCGAAGGAAAGCCTGATCCTCGGCATTGCGCGGAAAGCGGACGGCTGATTCTGCGGGCTCGCGGAATTCTACGGCTTCAAGGACAGCCTGCACAAGACCTGTATCGGGTACAGACTGATGCAGGATTGCTGGGGGCAGGGAATTGCATCGCAGACCGTCGCGCTGATGACGGATTATCTGTTTTCACAGACCGATACGGAAATCATCACGGCAAGCACGATGATCGAAAATCACGCTTCGGCTAGAGTGCTCGAAAAGAACGGCTTCATCCGGACGGCGCGTGCTGTTCCGGAGGACTGGGGATACAGCGAGCCGACCGTCGCCGACAAATGGTTTCGCTGAGAAAAAACTGCAGGAAAGCGAAAAGCACTGACTCCTCAGAATCAGTGCTTTTCAAAGGCCTTATTCAATGGTCAGGAAGCTGATGAAGCCGGTCATGTCAAAGACATCCATGATCTCATCGTTGACATGCGTGAGCGTCATCGTGCCGCCGGTTGCATTCGCCTTTTTCTGGGCGTTGAGCAGCACGCGCAGCCCGGCAGAGGAGATGTAGCGGAGATTCTCGAGGTCGAGCGTCAGCTCGGTCACGGAAGCATCCAGCGCTTCGATTGCCGCCTCCAGCTCCGGTGCGGTGGTGGTATCCAGCCGCCCGTCCAGCGCGAGCGCTGCGGCGCTGCCCTCAACCGATTTTCTGATATTCATGTGTGAAGCCTCCCTTTCGGATGATTGTTATTTCCATTATAGCACAAGCTTTCGACATTGTCAAGAATCTTAGGTGAAAGAAGAGTGAAATGTGAATTTTGAACCCATTACACTTGCGCAGCGGGATACAATTGAACAGAGCCGAATGCGGTACGGACATACTGTATCAGCGTGGCATGCATTTCATTCGCTTTGGCTGTGGCAGGATGTTCTGAAGCTGTCCGTTCTGGCGGATGACGGTTTTTATGCTGTCAGATACGGAGCAAAAGGCGACCATGCGTATTTCATGCCGTGCGGTAATCCTGATCGGATCAAAGCTTTCTTGGACAGTCTGCGTGAAACAGGCAGCTTCCGGCTGTATTATCTTCGGGAACAGGATAAGGAATTGCTCGAAGCATATGCACCGGGACAGTTTCAGTTTACATATGACCGCGACGGCTCGGAATACCTTTACGACATTGCGGAGCAGTGTGCGCTTTCCGGCACGAAATTCAAGAAAAACCGGCAGCAGATGCACAGGCTGCAAAAAAGCGGTGAGATCGAAGTGAAGCCGCTGACGGCGGAAACGCTGCCGGATGCGGCAGAGATCGAAAAGCTTTGGTTTGCACAAAAGGAAAGTGATCTGAACGACCGCGTGAGACGTATTGCAGATTTTTATGCGGCATTCCGGGACTGCGGTATGCAGGGTCTGGTGATTCACCAGAACGGGATGCCGACCGCGTTTATCGCCGGTATGCCGGTTTCTGACACGGTATTCGATGCCTGTCTGCTCCGAATTTCCGGAGATACGCCGGATCTGGGACTCTTTGCCTGCCATGCGCTGATGGAGGCGCTGTCCGGGCAATATGTCACACTGAATGCCGAGGAAGACATGGGTCTGCCCGGTCTGCGCACATTCAAGCAGAAAATGCACCCCTGCGGCATGGCTGATCTGTGGGAGGCGATTTATGAAACAGACTGAGGAAAACCGCAATTTTGTCAAGCGCATGTTTTACCGTTTTCTTGTTCCCTCGCTGGCAACCTCTTTTTTCTGTCGCTAAGCAATATCGTCGATTCGCTCGTCATCGGGCAGCGGATGCAGGAGAGCGGTCTTGCTGCCGTCAGCCTGACGCTGCCGGTTTTTATGGTCTATAACGTGCTGGACATTGCACTCAGCACGGGCGGCGCGATAACCTATGCGCAGATGCTCGGTGTCGGCAATGCGAAGAAGGCGCGGGCGCATTTTACACAGACTGCAATGCTGGCATTGATCATGAGCCTGCCGTTCGTGCTTCTGGGATTGATCGGCACGCCGTTTGTGGCATGGATTCTGGGTGCGGCGCCGGAGCAGGGAGAGGTATATCAGTATACGCTTGACTACGCACAGATTCTGCTGCTGGCTGCGCCGCTGTTCTTTCTGAACTTTGTCTTCTATGAGTTTATCCGTGTCGATGACGGCGAGGTGCGCGCCTCGGTCGGATTCATCGCCGGAACGGTTACGGATTTTCTCCTGAATTTTGTGTTTGTGCTCGGACTGGAGCTCGGTGTGCGCGGCGCAATCCTCGCGACGGTCGCAGGGCAGCTTCTCTCGATCCTGATCTATCTCGGGCACTTCCTGCATCCGGGCCATGTGCTGCAATTCTGCAAAGGGGAATTTCAACGGAGAGAACTTATGCAGAGCTTTCGGCTGGGATTTGCCGGCTCCAGCAGATATATTCTGCAATTCATTTTTCTGCTGTTTGCAAACCAGCTTCTGATCCGAGGGTACGGCGCGCTCGGCGTGGCAGTGTTCGATTTGCTGCTGAATGTCAATTATGTCGCATTCTCACTGTTTGACGGCAGCCTTTCCACGATGCAGCCGCTGGTCACGACCTTCATCGGCGAGCATCATTTTGACGCTGCCAAAAGCACGCTGAAACGCGCGCTGTCATGGGGCTCTGCGCTGACAGCCGTGCTGCTTGCAGTGATCGGCGTGTTTGCACCGGACATCTGCCGCGCATTCGGCGTGACGGAGGCTGCTGCGAATCACGAAGGAACGGTTGCTGTCCGCATTTTTCTGATCAGCGTGCTGTTCGCGGGCTGGAATACACTTTACGCCGGCTTTGCGCAGGCGAGCGGACATGAAAGGCTGACATTTCTGATGTTCCTGCTGCGGAATCTCGCCGTTCTGCTGCCGTGTATGTTTGTTTTCTCGCTGTTCGGGAGGCTGTCCGCCATCTGGTGGATGTACCCCGCGGCAGAGATCGTCAGCATGGCGGTCTGGGTCCTTGCGATCAAAAAATCAAACAGCACATTTATGGAGCAGACAGAGGACACGCGCATTCTCCGGACCGGTCTGGGCAGCGATCCGAAGGAAATCGGGAAAGTGATTCAGGCGGTCGAGGAATTCTGCGAAAAGTGGGAAGCGAACATGAAGCAGAGCTATTACGTCACGCTGACGGTCGAGGAGATCTGCTCTGCAATCATCCTGAACGCCTTTGACAGGCAAAACCGCGTCGACGAGGAAAACTACATCCAGCTCACGCTGGTCGCAAAGGAAAACGGCGATTTCGAGCTGCATCTGCGCGACAACGCAAAGACGTTCAATCCCTTTGACATGGTGACGAAGCAGATTCTCAACGCAGACAGCACGGAGGGGCTCGAATCCATCGGCATTCTGATGGTGAAGCAGAAGGCGAAGCAGTTTTTCTACCGCAGATATCTGGGCTTCAATGTGCTTGTCATTACGGTGTAGGAGGCAAACATGATTACCTTTCAATTTGCGGAGGCATCGCACATTCCGCAGCTGACGGCGCTCTGGTGCGATGTGTGGGGCGACAGCCCGGAATATGTGCAGCAGTTTTATGCGCATTGGTACGGAAAGGGAATAATCCTGATCGCACTGGACGGCGAACAGGTCGTGGGCATGGGGCATCTGCTGCCGGCATCGCTGATCCTGCGCCGGAAAAGCCGCCCCGCCTATTATTACTATGCCTGCGCTGTGAAGGAACAATACCGTTCGCAGGGGATTTTTTCAAGGATGAATGAGACGGTGCAGAGCATCTGCCAAAAGGAGCGGGCATATATTGCCGTACTGCCGGAAACTGCAGCGCTTTTTGGCTATTATGAACGGTTCGGATTTCAGCCGGTTCCGCTGTATCACTGCATCACGGCGGAGCGCAGGGATTCCGCTCAAAGGCAGACCCTTCCGATGCAGGAGCTGACAGCGGATTTGTACAGCAAGCTGCTGACCCGTTCATGTGAGGGAATCCGCTGCACGATGCAGTGGGACACGGATGCGCTGGAATATGTCATCCGGGAAATCCGGTTCTGCGGCGGCTTTGCAAAGCAGTTTGAGGCAGACGGTGTATGCTGTGCGGTGCTCGGTTCCTGCGAAGACAGAACGCTGCATATCCAGTCGCTTGCGGCACCGGAGGCACTCCGCGAGACGCTCATGCAGCAGCTGATGCAGCATTTTACATGCGATACGGCGATATGCCGCGTACCGGAAAGCCCCGATGCGGAGACGCGCATGGGAATGGTTCTTAAGCCGGACGGTGAGAATCCGAAGGAAATCTTTTTTCCGCATGATCTGACGTGAAAAGGTGAAACTGAAATGAAAAAGAAGAAAAAAAAGGTCCCGCTGCTTCTGAAAAGCTCCGCGGGCATCATTATGACGGCGTTCGTGTTTACGGCGATCCTGATCGGAGCGATCTATTTTTACATCAAGCGAACGGTGATCACGCATTACGAAAAGACTGCGACCGAGCTCGCGCAGACGATCGCGCTGACCGTTGACGGAGACGAGATGGAGGTCTGCGTCGAAACAGGGGAAAAGACCGCGTATTATGAATCTTTGCTGACGCACCTGCGCGAGACGATGGCTGTGAATACAAATGTCGAATATATTTATATTGAGCAGCTGCATCCGGAGGAGAACTATTCCGTGGTGATCATGGATACGGATACGGAAAAACCGTATCAGCTCGGAGAGAAGGTCGGATTTCTTGAGGAAAACCGAGACAAGCCGCTCTCCGATCTGCTGCTGCACCCCTATACATCGGTTACAGAATACGGCTGGCTCTGCACGGTCAGTGCGCCGATTTACAACAGCGCTGGCGAATATGCCGCGGATGTCTCCATTGATCTCTCGATGGAGGATATTACCCAGCAAATGCGGAAAATCTTGCTGAAGGTGCTGATGATTGCCGTCGGCGTTGCGCTTGTGATTGTGGCGGCAGCGGATTTCGCAATGAATCATGGGATTGTAAAGCCGATCACAACACTGTCCAGAGCTGCCTCCTGCTATGACAGCGGAATGCTGATGCAGGATTTTTCATCGGAGCTTTCGCGTCTCAGCAATCCGACCGGCGACGAAATCGAAGACCTGACCGTCTCCGTGCAGAAAATGGAAACGGATATCAAGCATTATGTCCGCGATCTCACGGAGGCGACCGCCGCAAACGAGCGCGTCAGCGCAGAGCTGAACATTGCGACGAATATTCAGGCGGCGATGCTGCCGAGTGTCTTTCCGGCGTTTCCCGACCGCCACGATTTTGACCTCTATGCCTCGATGCATCCTGCAAAGGAGGTCGGCGGCGATTTTTACGATTATTTCCTGCTGGACTACGACCACCTCGCGTTTATCGCGGCGGATGTTTCCGGCAAGGGCGTGCCGGCGGCGCTGTTCATGGTCGTCGCAAAAACGCTGATCCGCAATCAGGCGCAGTTCGGTCTGCCGCCGGAGAAGGTGTTCAGCAAGGTCAATATGCAGCTCTGCGAGAACAACAAGGGCGGCATGTTCGTGACCGCTTGGATGGGCGTGCTGGAGCTTTCCTCGGGCAAGGTGATCTTTGCGAATGCGGGACACACCCGTCCGGTGCTGGCAAAGGCGGACGGCACCTGCGAATATGTCAAATCCCGCGCGGGATTTGTGCTTGCGGGCATGGAGATGATGCAGTACAGACAGGGCGAGCTGCAGCTTGACCCCGGCGATACGCTGTTTCTGTATACAGACGGCGTGACAGAGGCGACAAATGCGGCAGATGCGCTCTACGGGGAGCCGCGTCTGCTGGAAACCATCCAAAAGAATCCGACCGCAGAGCCGCGCGAGATGATCGAATCCATCAAGGAATCCATCGACAGCTTCGTTCTGGACGCACCGCAGTTTGACGATATCACGATGCTGGCGATCAAATATAAAGGGGAAGGCACGAATATGTATACCATCACAAAGACGTTTATCGCTGCAAAATCGGAGCTTCCCCATGTTCTGGAATGGCTGGATGCCATGCTGGAGCAGTATGAATGCCCGATGAAGGTGCAGACACAGCTGGATATTGCCGTTGAGGAAATCTTCATCAATGTGGCGAGCTATGCCTATCCGCAGGGAACGAGCACATGCGATATCACCTGCCATTTCAGCGGCACACCGACAAAGCTGGAGATCACCTTTGCGGATAAGGGCGTGCCGTATGACCCGACGAAGAAGAAAGACCCGAATGTCGCGCTGAAGCTCGAAGACCGCGAAGCCGGCGGACTCGGCATCTATATGGTGAAGCAGTCGATGGACGATGTGCGCTACAAATACGAGAACGGTCAGAATATCCTGACGATTGTCAAGACACTCTGAAAAGCAGGAGGAAATAAAATGACAGGCATTATCAAAAAAACATGCGCAGTCTTTTCAGCCGCTGTGATAATGTGCTGCACGGGCGGCTGCAGCATCACAAAGGAGCCGCGCCCCGCAGATGAGATCATCGAGGAGATCATCACCTATCACGGCTGCTACGGCGATCAGGCAGATGCTAAGGTCGAAAAGCTGCTCGCTGAACTGACGAAACAGGACAGCAGGCAGGGCAAGCTCTGGAAGGATATCATGGACTACTGGGATTATGCCAACAACGAGCTGAAAGTGAATGTGGACAAATTGCCCGATAACCTGCCGGGCGGCGACAATCTCGCGATCGCCGTTCTGGGCTTTGAGCTCAACGACGACGGCACGATGCAGGACGAGCTGATCGGGCGGCTGACCGTTGCACTGAACTGCGCAAATCAGTATCCGAATGCCTATGTGATCTGCACGGGCGGCGGCACCGCAAAGAATAACCCCGATGTGACCGAGGGCGGACTGATGGGCGAATGGATGCTCGAGCACGGGCTTGACGAAAAGCGCCTGATTGTCGAGAACCAATCCCGCACCACCGCAGAAAACGCGAGCAATTCCTACGATATTCTTCTGAAGGATTACCCGCAGGTGGATTCTGTGGCACTCATCAGCAGCAGCTATCATATTGCATGGGGCTCTCTGCTGTTTGAGGCGGCGTTTATGAAATCGGCATCGGAAAAGCAGACGCCGGAAATCCATGTGATTTCAAACAGCTCCTGCCAGATCGAAAACGACATCTATCTCTGGAGCGAGATCCTCCGCTGGGAAACCGGCGGGATGCTGCAAATGGTCGGCAACGACGACCTTGCAATGCAGTATTACTTTGACTACGACAATGTGGAAAAGCCGAAGCTCTGAGACTGCAGACTGCGCACCGTTGTCTTGGGCGAAGCGATGGGCAGACAGCCGTTATAGATGCGTGACTGCTGCGCGATTCCCGATTCGCCGTGTGCCTTTGAAGAACAGAAAGAAGCTCCCTGCACGGGAGCTTCTCAGCCTGTCCACAAAGCCCCTCTGCTTGCTTTCGCAGAGGGGCTTTGTGGACAGGCTGTACAGTTTGTCGATAAAGTGCTTTTGATGTGCCTGCGGCACATTTTTGCGGGGACGCTGTCCCCGCACCCCTGCCAAAGGGATACTATCCCTTTGGAATCCCGTTTTGTACGAATTCCACGCTGATGCGTTATTTCTGTCATAATGGGATTCTTAAGGGGCAGTCCCCCTTAAGCAGGGGTTGGGGGCCAGAGTCCCCAATATAATCCGTCGGAGACACCTTTTTCTACAGCCTGAC
>JAEEGL014003340.1_pt1 | contig 14449 bp, 13 predicted proteins | sample 9134231 | NCBI WGS metagenome assembly JAEEGL01 (sample SAMN16246548, study PRJNA631951) | gut metagenome | biome: gut microbiome; feature: rumen; material: fiber-attached | host: Bos | place: Iran: Karaj | collected 2018-10
CCATCGTGTCGATGTAACCCAGGCAGATGGCGTTGAAGCCGTACTTGTTCGTGATCTGCACCTCGGGGAAGTACTCCCAGATCTTTTTGCCCAGGAAGGAGGCGTCGGCCATGAGGTCGGCGGAAGAGATGGCGCCGGTTTCGGCGTCTGCGAAGGAAGTCTTGAAGTCTTCCAGGCTGGGCAGGTGCCAGCCGGCGGGGCAGGCGCTCTGGGCCTCCGTCCAGTTGTACAGGCGGCCGAGGGGCGCATCCATGACGGTGGATTCGCGGAAGCTGAGGCCGGCGTCCTGGTTGTTCAGGTTGCGGGCCATCCAGGTCTTGCCGCCGACGGTGATTTCTTCGGCTTCGGCGATGTCGGTGAGGACCTTGTCGGGATCCACGGCGACGAAGCTGGCCGCGGCGGAGGTGTTATAGTAGTTTCCTTCGATATCGAAAGCGTAGCAATAGACGTTGTAGGTGCCCAGCGTATCCACTTTGTAGGTGAAGGCGGGGTTGCTCTTGGCTACGTTCTTGGTCAGGGTGTCCTTTTTGGCGGAATTGACCTGCCAGTAGATGCCCACGGTGGGGGTGCCGCCGTCACCGGCCGCCAGATAGCGTACATCGGCGTTGAATTCGAATTCGGAGCCCAGCGCGACATAGGGCGCAGTGGTGTTTACGCTTAGGCCGCTGAGGCTGTACTTGCTGGTGGTGGGGTCGTCTTTCTTGCAGGCGTTTGTGGCCAGAAGGCCGAGGATAGCTGTACCGAGAATGATATAATTTTTCATCTTCTTGTGCGTATAGTTCGCAAATATCGTTAAATTTTTGTAATTTTGTACACAATTTTCGCGCCAAGATGAAAAAACTACTCATAGTATCTGTTTTGGCTTTGCTGGCTATTTCCTGTAGCCAGCCGAACCAGTATATACAGATCTCGGGCTATGCCCAGGGTAGCAACTACACCGTGAAAATGAACCTGAAGGGTGTGAACGTACCCGTGGAGACCATCCGGGACAGCGTGGACGCCCTTCTGCTTCAGATCGACACCACCCTTTCCGGATACAACAAGAAGTCCATCGTCTCCCGCTTCAACGCCGGTGAGAAGGTGCCTTCCACCCCCATGTTCATGGATATGTACCGCCTTGCCTACCGTCTGTGGGAACGCTCCGGCGGCGCCCTCGATTTCGGCGCGGCGGCCCTTTACGACGTCTGGGGCTTCGGCTTCCGCAACAGTTCTTTCCCCACCGACGAGGAAATCCAGAAACTGCTCCAGGAAAGCGGTATGGGCCATCTTCCGGCAGAACTTCCCGTCCAGGACGGCTACATTGACCCGGCCGTGATGGGTTATCCCCGCCTGAACTTCAACGCCATCGCCCAGGGATACAGCTGCGACATCATCGCCCATTACCTGTACAGCATCGGCACCAAGGACATGCTGGTGGACATCGGTGAGATCTGGTGCGACGGTGTCAACCCCAACGGGGAACCCTGGTCCGTAGGCATCGACCGTCCCGTGGACCAGACGCCCGACGGCCGCTCCCTCCCGGAAGGCCTGGACGGCATCTGGAGCTCCAACGGCAAGCCGGCCGGTATCGTGACATCCGGTAACTACCGCAAATTCTACATCCGAGACGGACGCAAGTATTCTCATACCATCAACCCCCGCACCGGCTATCCCGTAGAGCACAACCTGCTCAGCGCCACAGTCATCTCCTCCAACAACGCGGCCGAATCGGACGCCATCGCCACCTGGTGCATGGTCATCGGCCTGCAGGGGGCGCAGGTGCTCATTCTCGGAGACCCCGCCCTGGAGGGATACCTCATCTACACAGACTCCGACGGCGAAATGAGGGAATGGTCCTCGCCGGGATTTACATTGAAGAAATAACTTCCAGAACCCATAGCAGCAGGCGGCCCAGGCCGTCTGTTGCCGTTATAAGGGGTTGGCATGTCAGGCCGATGCCGTCCAGCGCCAGCGACGCCAGGGCGCCGGTCATGAACGCGCTGGTCAGCGGCAGCGCCAGCAGGTTCGTCACCAGGAAGAAGCGGGGAAAGGTGTGGAAACGCAGCCATGCCAGAGGAGCGGTGAACACCTGGCAGCTGATGCTCAGGGCCGCCAGGCTCCAGAGCTTGCGCATGGGGTCGAAGCGTCTGCCATCGGCCGGATACCATCTCTCCAGCACGGGGTACAGCAGGAAGATGCCGGCCATCGCGAGGTAAGAAAGCTGGAAGCCGAGGCTGGAGATGACCGTCGGGTCCCACACCAGCTGGATGAGCAGCGCGACGCAGAACACCTGCGACCCTCTTCTGGGCCGATGGAACAGCCGCAGGATCTCGTTGATGCTGATGAACAGGAACGCCCGCACCAGGGAAGGCCCCGCCCCCGCCATGAGCGTGAAGAAGCCGGCCCCCGCGACGAGCAGCACCGCCCGGACGATCCTTGCGGGCCGATAACCCCCGAGCGGCTTGGTCAGTGCGTTGAAAAGGACGTAGAGGATGCCCATGTGCAGCCCGGAAAGGGCCAGCAGGTGGGAAGCGCCGCTGCCACGGAAGAGGGCGACGGTATCGGCCGGAAGGGCTCCTTTCTCGCCGGTCAGCAGGGCGCTCACCAGCGCGGCGGTTCCCTCGGAGGGGAAGGGGAGGGCGTAGATATGGGCGCGGAGGCGCGTGACGGCGGCATCGGCCCATAATTCCAGCGCATTGGGGAGGTCGGCGCAGGGGATGGCGGCTGTGCGCGCGCAGAAGATGCCCAGCAGCAGGAAAGTCGCGAGAATCAGGCCGATGGAAAGCTCTTCCCGGCACCGGGCCAGGCGGTCCCGCAGGAGGATGGGAAAGGCCAGGATCGGAAGCAGTACGGCGGGCAGCAGCATTCCCGTCCCGGGCAGCAGGAGGGTACCCGCGGCGACGCCTGCCGTAAACATCAGGGAAAGCGATTCTATGTTCTGAACGCGCTCCATAGCTATGGCGAAATTAGTAATAATTTCGTATCTTTGCACAGATATAGCGTAAACAATTTTTGAATCTAAATAGACCTATGATCATTCTCGTAATCAACTGCGGCAGCTCGAGCATCAAGTATCAGCTCTTGGACATGAAGAGCGACGACGTGTACGATATCATCGCCAAGGGTATTGCAGAGAAAATCGGCCTTCCCGCCGGCATCCTGCAGTACGCTCCCACCGGTAAGGACAAGATCGTGACCGACGTTCCCATCCCGGACCACAAGGTCGGTATGCAGCTCATCCTGGCCGCTTTGACCGATAAGAACACAGGCGTGCTCAAGAATCTGGAAGACATCGAGGCTGTCGGCCACCGCATCGTGCAGGGCGGCGACTTCTTCTCCGGTTCCGTCCTCGTGAACGAGGATGTCCTGGAAAAGATCGCCTTCTGCGCAGACTTCGCCCCGCTGCACAATCCCGCCCATCTGCTGGGTATCCGTGCCATGCAGGAAGTCCTTCCCAGCGTTCCGCAGGTTGTCACCTTCGACACCGCCTTCCACCAGACCATGCCCGCCTACGCATACATGTACGGCCTCCCGTACGAATACTATGAGAAGTATCGCGTCCGCCGTTACGGCGCCCACGGCACTTCCCATCAGTTCGTAGCCGGTGTCGGCGCCAAGCTCGCCGGCCTGGACATCAACAACTCCAAGATCATCACCTGCCACCTGGGCGCCGGCAGCTCCATCTGCGCCATCCAGAACGGCAAGTGCGTAGATACTTCCATGGGCTTCTCCCCGCTGGAAGGTATGATCATGGGTACCCGCGTGGGTAACATCGACGCCAACGCCGTCCTCTACCTGGAGAAGAAGCTGGGCGTCACCCCCGACGAAATGTCCGTCATCCTGAACCGCAAGTCCGGCTTCCTCGGTGTCTCCACCAAGAGCTCCGACGCCCGCGACCTGGACGAGCTCGCCAACAACGGAGATCCCAAGGCCAAGCTCGTGTTCAAGAAGTTCACCTATGACATCATCAAGAACATCGGCTCCTATGTGGCAGCCATGAACGGCGTGGATCTCATCGTCTTCACCGGCGGTATCGGCGAGCACAACAGCCGCCTGCGCCGTCGCGTCCTGGAGAACTTCTCCTACCTGGGCCTTAAAGTGGACTACGAAGCCAACGTGGCCTTCGAGGAGAACACCATCATCACCGCCGAAGATTCCAAGGTGAAAGCGGCTCTCATCTGCACCAACGAGGAGCTGGTGATTGCCCGTGACACCATGCACTTAGCACTCGAAAATCAAGAATAGATATGATCACCAATTTTAACGAACTGTTTGCCGAGCTTAAGGCAAAAGGCATTTGCAAGAAGATGGTGGCCGCTTGGGGTGTGGATTCCCACACCATCGAGGCTGCTTCCCTGGCTACCGATATGGGTTTTGTGAAGGTTACCCTCGTGGGTGACCAGGACCTCATCGCCAAGGTCTGCCAGGAGTGCTCCATCGACATGGCCAAGTTTGAGATGGTGGACGAGAAGGACGAGCTGAAGGCCGTAGCCAAAGCCGTGCAGATGGTTCACGACGGTGAAGGCGACGTCCTGATGAAGGGCCTCTGCTCCACCGACAAATTCCTCCGCGCTATCCTGAACAAGGAAGTGGGTCTGCTCCCTCCCAAGGGCCTGCTCTCCCACGTGGGCGTGATCGAGAACCCCAACTACCACAAGCTCATCTTCATCACCGATATGGCCGTTATCCCGGCTCCTGACTTCCGTCAGAAGGTGAAGATGGCCGGCTTCGTGACGGGTGTCGCCCGCAGCTTCGGCATCGCCATGCCTAAGATCGCCTTCATCGCCGCCTCCGAGCAGATGCTGGATTCCATGCCTGCCTGCATCGAGGGTGCCATGCTTGCCAAGATGTGCGACCGTGGCCAGATCAAGGCCATCGGTGACGGTCCTCTTGCCCTGGATGTGGCCATCGACAAGGAGTCTGTGGAAATCAAGAAGCTGGTTTCTCCCGTCGCCGGAGACGCCGACTGCCTCCTGTTCCCCAACATCGAGAGCGCCAACGTCTTCTGGAAGACCAACTCCAAGCTGGCCAAGGACGTGCGTCAGGCCGGTTTCCTGGTAGGTACCAAGGTGCCTTGCATCCTGGCCTCCCGCGCCGACTCCGTGGACGTGAAGCTGAACTCCATCGCTTCCGCAGTAATGTCTGTAAAATAAACGTCATGCCCGGGGACCGGCCGTTGGCGTCATGCCCGGCCCCGACCGGGCATCTCTTTGTAGTGTATAAAGGTTAATTTTTGTTTTATATGAGAAAGTACATCGTAGCGGGCAACTGGAAAATGAACACCACCGTGCCCGAAGGCGTAGAACTCGCCAAAGCTGTTGTTGAGAAGGCCGCCAAGGAACTTCCTGCCAATGTAGAACTCGTAGTTGCTCCTCCGTTCACGCACCTGGCTCCCGTAGCCGAGGTCCTGAAAGGTTCCAAGGTGCAGCTCAGCGCCCAGAACTGCGCAGACCACGAGAAAGGCGCCTACACCGGTGAAGTGGCTGTGAACATGCTCACCTCCCTGGGTTGCCAGTACACCATCCTGGGTCACTCCGAGCGTCGCCAGTACTACGGCGAGACCGACGAGAAGCTGGTCGTGAAGACCCAGCTCGCCCTGGCCGCCGGCCTGAAGGTGATCCTCTGCGTGGGTGAGAACCTGAACGAGCGCGAGGCTGGCAAGCACTTCGAGGTCGTGACCAACCAGACCAAGAACGTCCTCTACAACTTCACCGCCGAGGATATGAAGAACGTGGTGATCGCCTACGAGCCCGTTTGGGCCATCGGTACCGGCAAGACCGCTACCGCCGCCCAGGCCGAGGAAATCCACGCCTGCATCCGCAAGGTCGTGGCCGATAAGTTCGGCGCTCAGGTGGCCGACGACATGACCATCCTCTACGGTGGTTCCTGCAAGCCCTCCAACGCCAAGGAGCTCTTCGCCGAGAAGGACATCGACGGTGGCCTCATCGGTGGCGCCGCCCTCAAGGCCGAGGACTTCCTGGGTATCGCTACCTCCTTCTAATCGAAGGGATCCATACAAAATTAAAGAGGAAGACCTTCCCGGTCTTCCTCTTTTTTTGTGCACTTGTCTGAAAATGCAAAAAACCGGTCGTTGGGCGAGCCCTCGGAACCGGTTTTTTGACGTGTACTAAAACCTAAACCTACAATATAGATGCAGATAAAAAGAAAATGTTGCAGAAAAAATGAATTTTCTGCAACATTTTTCTTCTGGTGTGTAAAACTTACTTAGAAGCTTCCACGGAAACCTTACGGAATTCTTTGAAGTCCTTCATGAGTTCGAGGGCGGCCTTACGGGCGCGGGCGCCAGCGGCTTTGTTACCCTTAACTACCTGAGCTTCTGCGTTCTTAGCGAATTCTGCGTAAGCGGCATTGATCTTTTCAACAAGTGCTTTCATGGTTTTGTAAATTATTGGTTTGTTAAATGTTATGGGTCAAACTTTTGTGCAAGATAGAGAATAATTTTCAAATGACAAACACTTTTCGTGAAAAAAATCACATTTCAGGCATATTAGTGCCACTTTTTTCGTCATTTGAGGTTTTTTTCTCCTCCTTGGGTTTGGCGTTGACCGTATTCATCGCCCTTTGGATACCAATCGTAGATACGTCCTTGATGCCCTGGATGACCCGGGCGGCCAAGGCCGGCACTTGTTCCATTTCGTCTTTGGAGAGTCCTCCCAGTACGTAATCGATCTGTCCGCCACGGGAGAATTCATTGCCGATACCGACGCGGATCCTGGCCCATTTCTCGCTCTCCAGGAGCTGGGCGATATTCTCCAGTCCGTTGTGGCCGCCGGACGAGCCGTTGGCCCGCATGCGCAGCGTCCCGAAGGGGAGGTTCAGGTCGTCGGAGATGACGATGAGGTTTTCCAGCGGAAGGTTCAGCGTCTGCATCCAGTAGCGCACGGCCTTGCCGCTCAGATTCATGTAGGTGGAAGGTTTCAGGAGCACGAACCAGCGCCCCTTGAAGGAGACCTCGGCCACGTCTCCGTAGCGGTCGGTCCTAAAAAGGACATTGGATGCCTGAGCCCAGGCATCCAATATCATAAATCCCATGTTGTGGCGGGTATTGGCGTATTCGGCGCCAATATTTCCCAGCCCGACAACCAGGTAAGTAGCAGCCATCGCGATTACTGCTGGGCAGCCTTGGCAGCTTCCTGAGCGGCCTGCTGCATGGCGCGGGTGGTCTTCACAGAGCAGATGATGGTGTTCTTGTCGGACACGATCTGCAGGCCCTCGAACTTGAGGTCACCGGCGACCATACGCTTGTCCAGCTCCAGGGGAGTCACATCGACGTCCAGCTGATCGGGGAGGTCCTTCATGAGGCCGCAAACCTTAAGGCTGCGGGCACTCTGGACGAACTTACCACCAACGAGCACACCTTTCGGGTGACCGGTGAGGTTCAGGGGAACGGAAATGACGATGGGCTTCTTCTCGTTAACGGCGAGGAAATCCACGTGCAGGCAGTTGTCCTCGACGGGATGCCACTGGTACTCGTGAGCGACAGCGGTGTAGGTCTTGCCATCCAGCTCCAGGTCCACGATGTAGGAGGCGGGAGTGTGGGTGAGGCCCTTCAGTTCTTTTTCAACGACGGTGAAGAGGATGTTCTCCTTCACGTCCTGACCGTAGAGGTTGCAGGGAACCAGACCCTGTTCGCGGTAGGCCTTGAGAGCGGCCTTGTTGCCCTTCTGGCGGATTTCGCCTTTAAGCGTAAAATGCTTCATAGAATTGTTTAAATAAAAATGTGTTACTCAGTGCTCTCTTTCAAGCACCCCATTGCACCAAAAACCCTTGCGGTTTTTAAGCGCGCAAAGATAGTAATAATTTTCCGAATCACAAAACCTCCCCCGTCATGCCCGACCTTGCCCCGTCATTGCCGGCCCTTTCCCGTCATGCCCGACCTGATCGGGCATCTCCTTGTCATTTCGACCTTGCCCCGTCATTGCCGGCCCCGACCGGCAATCTCTTTTTGTCATTCTGAGCATCCCCCTCTTGTCATTCTGAGCGAAGCGAAGAATCTATTGACTGCAACGTCAACCCCTGTCATTCCGTTGTGCAACGAGTGAGTGAAATTTTGAGGATTTTGCGGAAAACGCACAAATAAATTTTGAGGATTTTGCGGAAATCGCCCAAAAAAGTTTTGAAGAACCATCATAATACACTACTTTCGGCTGATATGAACCCCATCTCCCAACGCCTGCTGAACCAGCAGCTCATCTGTCCGCAGTTCACCACGCCCCACGATGTCGTGGCGTGGATGGGGGCCATGCAGGCGCAGGAGTACAAGATGATGCGCTGGGCAGTAGGCATGCGCACCAGGCGTCCCAGCGCCAGGGCCTTCGAGCAGGACTACAACAGCGGCCGCATCGTCAGGGCGCACCTCTTCCGCCACCTGGCCGTGCAACCCGACCACATGCACCGCGCCCACAGCGGCAACGGCATCTTCTGGCCCGTCATCCTCCAGGACGGCCACGCCATTGGCAACTGGACCCTCGCCGCCGGCAAAGTCCAAACTGAATTCTTTCATCCCGATACTCCGATTGCCCTTGAGCCCCTTCAGGAGCAGATAGAGCGCTACACCTCATTCCAGGCCTGACCATACCGTCATTGCCGTCTGCCGAACCCTCGTCATGCCCGACCTGATCGGGCATCTCTCCGCCTCCCGGCAGGGAGCTGGGGCCGTCGGGACACGAAGGCGTAGGCGCTCCTGACGCCGTGCCGCCCTTGGCGCCAACAATGTCCCTCACCTCGCGAGGACACCTCACCCTCCGCAGCTATACGCTCACCCCTTCGGTGGAACGTCACCCCAGTTGTCGCCATTCGCGCTCACGCGCGAACCGGGCGTCCCGGCTACTCGCTTTTCCCTACGCCTTCTACGTCCCGCCAACCCCACTCCCTCCCGTGCGGCTGCCAAACCCTCGTCATTGCCGGCTCCGACCGGCAATCTCCCGCCTCCTGGTTAAAAGGTACTCTTTCGCATAAAAGTAGAATACCTCTTTAACGGTGCTATTATCGCTATATATAGATGTGATGTTTCGATATAAATTATTGGAAATTAATAATATGTTTGCCAAATAATTCTTATATTTGCACGCAGAATAGTGCCCGTATAGACTTTGTCGCTATACCATGCACTTTAAAATGTGATAAGTCGAGTCCCGTTCCATTGTCGGATGGGATTCGCTTTTTTTACCCTTTAATTCTTTTTTTATCTAGTCGCAAAATTCCCCACTTTCTCCCGTGCGGCTGCCGAATCGTCATTGTCATTTCGATTAGATGGGGTACTATGTCTGTTGTTATTTGGCAATCACAATTGTTGGCATGCTTTTGAGAATCTCCTCAATCAGTGCTTTGTCCTCACGATAGTAATCGCAGTTTTTTGCATGAGCCGCATCTGGATACATGGGCGTTCCATATTTCTTATATAGGCAGCAGAATATAGGACTTGTCCCATATCCCATCTCATATCCGTTCTTGTGGTACTTGCAGAACTGGCAGGTTTTTACGTCGAAGCCATTTTGCCTTGCGGCAACGTAACCATACTCATATGGGGAAGGCGAGTCAAGGTATGAACTGTCTATACTAGCCTCAAAGATAGCGTTTTCTTTGTCTTTTGTCCAAACCTTGCGGCACGACTTGATTTCGTCCATGTTCGTGACAAAAGCCTTTCCATTGTTGAAAAGGTAGAAGCGATAAATGCTTCTCATCTCAAGCGGTTCTGAGTTCGGAGCCTTCTTCTTGAACCCATGGAACTTGGCAAAGCCTATGGTTTCGACATCGCGAACCTGCCCGAATTGAGCATCTGGATTCTCAACGATTGGCGCAGATAATAGATTTTTGACATCTTCTTCTGTCCTTACCCGGACCTCTATGACATGCAGTCCGGACCTTTGCTTCTTAGGAGTACTCTTATGCGAAACCTGTACCTCGATAAGAATAGGCTGACGATTCGGTTTCTTTGAGTTTGTTAGTAATAAATCTGCAACATATTCTCCGATTGGTTGCTCTTCCTTGCATGTATCATAAAACTCCTTTAGATCAAATACTTCCAATTTTGACTTGTTACACATTCCCTTCTTTGCAAAGGGGCAGGTGCTCATATCGGAGCATAATACGTCCTGGTAATATCCAACTTTAAACGATGGTTCCTTTTCAAATTTCTCTTTGATAAGTCTTTTTGTGAGCTGGTGGAGATATGTTTCTGTTCCGCAGTGTTCTTCATCTCCGCGGTGGGCGAAATGCCAGTCTCGAACAATACCTAAGCGAGCTATCATACCGGCGCCGCAGCCAATACAATGATATGTGTGTGATTCATTCCGCTCAAGATAAGCTTGCTTGATGGTGACAGGACGATTATTCTCGTCAAGCGCCATATGGTACTTTACTCCAGACATAAATGGTTTATCAGTATAGTGTGCTTGAGAATAGAGGAGTATTTCTTTCTTGAATATATAATCCAAGAACCCTCTATATATGCAAAGGTATTCATTTCATGATGAAACTCAATGCCTTTTTGATTGAAATGCTTATTTTTGTCTTGTTAAGATTAATCTGGTTATGATCTACGTTGCCTCCAGCTGGAGAAACCCCTATTACACCGAAGTGGTAAACCGCCTTCGGACCGAAGGACACGATGTTTATGATTTCCGTAACCCGCCTCACGGTGGTGCCGGTTTCCATTGGACTGATGTAGACGAGAATGCTCCAAACTGGACCTTTGAAGAATACGCCGAAGGACTGCACCATCCACTCTCTGAACGTCAATTCTCCGCAGACCTGGATGCTCTCAAAGCCTCCGACACCTGCGTCTTGGTACTCCCTTGTGGCCGCAGTGCCCACACCGAAGCCGGTTGGATGGCCGGGGCGGGGAAGCGGGTCATTGCCTACATCCCTGAGATGGTTGAGCCTGAGTTGATGTACAAGTTATTCGATGGCGTAGTGGGCAACCTGGACGATCTTGTCAAAAGTCTTGAGAGTTCTAAGCATTCGTCAGAAGCATGCCGCAAGTTCGGCTTAGCCCCATGGGTTGGGGACAATCCGAAGGTGCTGGTTCTTGGTACGATGGCTGGCGATACGTCTATTGCTGCTCAAGCATATTACAATGATCCGCGAAACCCGTTTTGGAGGATAATGGATGAGGTATTCCAACCTTCACCAGAGGAATTATCTCAAGGACGGAAGGCGTTTATCACTGGGCGAGGTATTGCTCTTTGGGATTGTATTGAGAGTGGCGTTCGTTATAGTAGTGCCGATAAAGATTTTTCCGAGAAAACCCTGATGGGAAATGATATTCAGACTTTCCTAATTGAGCACCCAAGCATTCACACTATTGTATTAAATGGTGTTTCAACGACGATTAAGTATTTCGATCGTTATTGCCCAATTTCGGCTCCGGTCGAGGTGACGGCCTTCCCTTCTACTGCATCAATGATAAGCTATAAAAAGAAGGTAGAGGCTTGGCGCAAATTGAAGGACATTTTATAACGTTGCTTTGAGCTCGTGATCACTTCTAAGCGATTCACTTTTCGCTGTTTAGAATCACTTCAAAGAGGACGGTAGTCTTGCTGTCCCACTTTTACTCTCGCTAAGATGGTTTGCTCCCTTAGCGAGAGTTTGTTTGTAGTCCATCGCTCTACTCTTTGTTCTTCGTGTCAATGCAAATAGTCACTGGCCCATCGTTCACCAGTGCAACTTTCATATCTGCGCCGAACTCGCCCGTGCCAACAGGTTTCCCGATAGCTGTAGAGAGTGCAGCGCAGAACGCTTCATACATCGGAATAGCCTTGTCATGCCCCGCCGCCCCAATGTAGGACGGCCGGTTCCCCTTTTTCGTTGAGGCCATCAGCGTAAACTGACTCACCACCAGTGCCTCTCCGTCAATATCCACCACACTGCGATTCATTACGCCCTCTTCATCGTTGAAGATTCGCAGCCCTGCAATCTTTTTGACCAGCCAATCCAAATCCTCCTGCCCATCTTCATGGCCTACGCCAAGAAGAATAAGCAAACCAGGGCCGATAGCCGACTTTACCGTTCCGTCAATTGTGACGGAAGCCGAAGAAACTCTTTGAATGACTGCGCGCATGAATCATGGTTATTATGAGGATTCAAAGATACAAAAACAAATTATCTAGTATGCTATTTAAAACGAATTGTAAAGAATAGAACAGAGCAGTATAGAGAGGATGGTGGAAACGGTAAGTAAATCTAATGCTAAAAATAACTATCTTTGTAGATACACATCCCCAACAGTAATGAAACGCTGCTTTTTTGATGACACTATTACGGGTTTCCTCGGGCGTAAAGACGAGGAAATACTGGGTGTGTTATCAAAAGACAATACGTTTGATCTGACGTTGGAGCAGCGAGACGCTTGGCTTGGAGAGATCCAAGTGATGAAAGATGTATTACGCGGCCTCGGGAAAAGCGGACACATTGTTTTTGAGTACACGATCCCTCGTCTAGGGAAGCGCATTGATGTGGTTTTGCTGGTTGGCCGTGTGGTATTTTGCCTCGAGTTTAAGGTCGGAGAAGAGGATTTCTTGGCTAACGATAAGGAACAAGTTTGGGATTATGCACTTGACCTGAAGAACTTTCATGAGGAGAGTGCAAACCTGACAATTGTCCCGGTACTTGTTGCTACGGAGGCATCCTCAACTGAAAACGCATTTCAGTTCAGTTATTACGACGATAAGGTACTTGAACCGCTTTTTGCTAATTCCAATTCGCTTCTGTCTTTGATTAAGAAGGTTCTTGAGATGGAGGACTCGAAGGGGGCGATTAGTGCGCAGGATTGGATCTATAGCCGCTATTCTCCCACTCCTACCATTATTCAAGCAGCCTCTGCTCTGTACATGAATCACAGTGTAGAGGATATTACTAAGCACGAAGCGGACAAGGCAGGAATCGACAGTTGTACCAACTTCATTCTTGATGTAATTAAGGAGTCCAAGTCAAAGCACCAAAAGAGCATTTGCTTCGTTACCGGTGTTCCTGGCGCGGGAAAGACGTTGGTCGGTTTGAATGTGGCCATCCAGCAGGAGAAGGGAGACCTTGCAGTTTACCTCTCTGGTAACGGTCCTCTTGTGAAAGTCCTTACCGAAGCCTTGGCCCGTGATAAGGTTGCGAAGGAGAAGGCTAAGGGTGCGAAGTGCACCAAGACCGAAGCAGAACGCCAAGTAAGCCGCTTTATCCAGATTATCCATCGCTATCGCGACAATATGTTGGCAAAACTCAAGTTGCCTATTACCGGGGCGCAGATAGGGATTGATCCCGCAAAGGTTTCTTCTTCTGCTCGCCAAAATGCAGCCGAAGTTGAAAACGTTGCCATCTTCGATGAGGCGCAGCGTATGTGGGACATGAAGCACTTGAGCTCGTGGCTTGCTCGTAAGAAAGGCATCGCCAATTTCCCTATGTCAGAAGGCGAGTTCCTTATTTGGTCTTTGGACCAGCATAAGGATTGGGCAACCATCGTGTGCTTAGTGGGCGGCGGACAGGAGATCAATTCTGGTGAAGGAGGCATTGGGCTGTGGATACAGGCATTGAATGAGACCTTCCCGGATTGGCAGATATACATTTCTAATAATCTGAAGGACAAAGAGTATGCGGAGGGTAATGTGGCCGGACTTCTGGCAGACAATGCTCATGTACATACATGCTCGGACTTACACCTTGCGGTATCTCAACGCTCATTCCGTGCAGAGACGTTGTCTCTCTTCGTTCACCAGTTGTTAGACCTGGATGTGACCTCTGCCAGAAAGACGTATTCTCAAATTAGTGAGCGTTATCCAATAGTTCTGACTCGCGACCTTGCAAAAGCAAAGGAATGGCTTCGGAAGAATGCGCGTGGCTCTGAACGCTATGGTATGCTGGTGTCATCTAAAGCGTTTAGGCTCAAACCGCTTGCGATTGATATTCGTTCACAGGCAGATATCGTTCCCTGGTTTCTGAATCCGATTACAGATATTCGTTCTTCGCTATTCTTGGAGGATGTCGCCACTGAGTTTGATATCCAGGGCCTCGAGCTTGATTGGACCTGTCTCGTTTGGGATGGCGATTTCCGTTATAACCCTAAAACCAAATGTTGGCAACATTTCAACTTCCGTAGCGATCGCTGGCAGAATATTAACCAGGAGGAGGGGAGGGCTTATCAACTGAACGCCTACCGTGTTCTCTTAACTCGCGCCCGCCAGGGTATGGTCATTTGCGTTCCCGAAGGAAACGAATCCGATGCAACTCGTAAGCCGGAGTATTATGATGGGACGTATAACTATTTGAAAGATATGGGACTCATCGTTCTTTAACTATTGAGCTTTGTTTCCCCTAAACTCCAACAAAATGAAAAAGTTACTCATTACGCTTCTCGTTCTTCTCGGCCTTGGTTGCACGGCGGTGGTGTCGTGCCCGGATAAGCAGGCGCATAAGGATGCCATTATGGCGGTGGTGAACGAGGCTGTCAACGATAAGCTGGATC
>JAEEGL017292005.1_pt1 | contig 14449 bp, 13 predicted proteins | sample 9134231 | NCBI WGS metagenome assembly JAEEGL01 (sample SAMN16246548, study PRJNA631951) | gut metagenome | biome: gut microbiome; feature: rumen; material: fiber-attached | host: Bos | place: Iran: Karaj | collected 2018-10
CATGGACGGCAACGTCAGCGAGTGGTGCGCGGACTGGTTCGCCCCGTGGCCGAAAGCCCCCGCGGCGAACTACGCCGGCCCCGCCTCCGGCACCGAGCGCGTGGTGTGCGGCGGCAACTGGTGCGGCGACGAGTGGTTCACCCGGCGCCTCCGCGAGGAACGCCTCTCCCTCCCCCCCGCCTGCCGCTACGACAACGTCGGCTTCCGCGTCTGCCTCACCCCCGTGCCCGACGAGTGACAAGGTTTTCCTTCCACCGTTCTTGGGTTCTTGCCCCGGGCCGGGTTGTGCGGTACCTTCGACGGCACCATGAAACCATCCATTCCCCACGTTCTCCTGCTGGCCGCCGCGCTGGCCTTCGCCCTTCCCTTCGCCGCAAGCGCCACCTGCTCCTACTGCGGCTCGTCCGGCTACGGATCGTGTCCGTACGCAAAGTACCACAAACACACCGACTTCGGGGCGGACAAGTGCATGTTCTGCGGCTCGTCCTCCTACGGCTCCTGCTCCCTCTCCCCTCACGGAAAGCACGAACACGGCTTCGGCCACGGCAAATGCCGCTTCTGCGGCTCCTCCTCCTACGGCTCCTGCTCCTACGCCCCCGGCGGCCACCACGAACACTAGGGCGGGGCATTCGCGGACGGTGGCCGCGAGATCTCGGGGAAACAACATGGCCGGACTTCCTTTCTGCAAGGGAATCTATGGGAGGCCCCAAGGCATGCCAACGGCAAATCCGCAACGACGTTGCGGATTTGCCGGACACGTCGGGGCACAAAAGCACGGCGATGGAATCGTTCCCACGCGGATTTGCCGCCAGGCAAAATCTCCGTGCCTCTGTGTTTCCGTGCGGGCAAAAGCGGCCCGGATGTTGCCACGGTGGCACCCCAAATGCCTTGTTGCGCGGGGCGGTCCGATGGAAGGATGAGGGCATCCGGCACGGCAAACGGGCATCGGTCACTGCGGCCCGCGGAGGACGGCGGAGGCGGGGACAATAGCGTCGAAGTAGCCGTCGGCTTCGACCCCTGGGGAGAGATGTCCGGCGTAGACGAGGGCGGTGCGGAGGGTAAGTCCTTTTTTGATTTGCAGGGCGTCCGCCTTTTGTTCGGTCTCGGAGATGATTTCGCGGCCGATTTCGCGGCGGCGCTTGATTTCGACAATCATGGCGGCGCGGCGGGTTTGGAGGAGGAGGTCGATCTGGCAGCCGCGCCGCCGGGTCCCCGGGGATTGCCGCCATGGGGCGGCGGAGAGGACGAGGGCGCGGTCGAGGCCCAGCGGGGGGAGGAATTCTGCGGCGTGGTTGAGGACCAGCGCTTCGAACTGGACGCCGAGAAGGGTTTCCCATCCGGGCAGTTGCTCAAGGGAATGGAAACGGAAGGTGCCCGCATCGATGGCTTCCAGGCGGGGGGCGATGCAGCGGAGGTAGAAGCGGGCGTAGTTGTCGCGGATGCGGTAGCGGATGATGCCGGCGGGGCGGCCGGTGGCGGGATTCAGGCCGGAATCGGCGGCGATGAAACCGGCTTCGGCAAGTTCTTCGAGGGTCCGGGAGAGGTGTCCGTTGGAGGTTTTGCCCGCTTTCCGGGCAAGGTCTTCGGCACTTTGGGGGCCGTCGGCAAGTGCGGAAAGGAGGGCGCGCCGTGCGGTTGCGGAACGGCCGAAAACATCGCCGAAAATGCGTTCCAGGTCGTCGTGCAGGATGCCGCCGGGGAGGAAGGCCATCCGGCGGATGTTTTCGTCGGCGGAAAGGGACGGGTCCAGTTCTTCGAGGTAGCGCGGAACGCCGCCGGTGACGGAGAGAACGTCGAGGATTTCGCCGGCGGAGATGCGGGCTGCGGCCTTTCCCCAGAACTTGACGCAGTCGGCCAAGGGGAGTTCGCCCAGAACGAGGTCGAGGGACCGGCGTCCGGCGAATCCGGTGCCGTGGAAGGATGTTGTCGGAAATCCATGCCGAGACCGAGCCGCACAAGACCAGGACGAGTTTGGGATGGGACTTGAACTCCACGTCCCAGGCCGTCTTGAGGTCGCCGGGAAAATCCGGGGCGGCGCCGCCCATCCAGGAGATTTCGTCGAGGAGGATGACGGTGCGCCAGGTGTCGCGGACGGCGGCGGCGAGGTGGTGGAAAGCCTCGGTCCAATTGCGGAACAACGGGACGGGCCCCCCGAAGAGGACGGCGTAGCGCTCGGCAAAGGCTTCCAGCTGTGCGGCGTTCGAGATGCCCGGACGCGGCGGGCGGCCTTCAAACGAAAGGAAACGCGCGCCGCTGCGTTTGGCGAATTCGGCGACAAGCGTGCTTTTTCCGATGCGGCGGCGCCCCCGGCACGTGACGAGCGACGCAACGGGTTTCTTCCACAATTCCGCCAAGCGGGCCAATTCCTCTTCTCGACCATGGAACATCGGGACTCCTTCCGTTTGCCAAGCCACCGCCATTGTGGGGAAGAACGGGAACAAAGCAAGACGAAAATAGCGGAAAATCGGCTGATTGCAGAAAACGCGCACGTCTCATCGATTGTATATAGGGCGGAGAATGTGCGATTCGCAAATAATCCGCCCATACATGGGGGCGGGAGCGGGAAGGGATGGAGAGTTCCCCAAAACCGTGTATATTTGCATGAGATTGTATAAAACGTCGGCATTCTTTTGATGTTCCCAGATCACATATCGCAGTTTAAGAGATCGTGCTTCCGATTTTTGGCAGGCGCGGCATCCCCCCGCGCCACATGCCTAAGTCCATGGCGCGGCTGCAAGCCGCACCTCCCAACCACCGCGGACGCACGGATGCCCACTCCGCCGCCAGGCCGATTTCGAAGCCTTTGCAGGTTCGCGGGAAGTGGATGTCCGGCTCCCGTCCGGCGTTGCTCCTCTGCCGGAACAAATTCCAAGCCGGACTTGAAATATTCTCCCATCCGGGCGCCTGCCCCCCAACGGGCACCGCGAAGTTCACGCAGAGGCACGTGCAGAGTTCCGGTCTGGCCTCTTTTCCTCCATCCGGCGTCAGCGGAGGAACTCTGATGGGTCTGTGGAAAGAAAGTCGGTGAGCGGCAGGCCGGCAGGCCCGACGACCAGCGCGACGGCGGGGGAGAAGCGCCGTCGGAAGGCGGCAAGTCCTTCCGTGGCGGATTCGGCGCTGGTTTTGACTTCGATGGCGGCCAGGCGTCCGCGCCGGTGGAGGACGTAATCGACTTCGAGGTTGCCCTCGCGCCAGTAGAGGACTTCGTATCCGCCGACGGCCGCCCGGGACAGAAGATGGGCGCCCACGGCGGATTCGACGCAACGCCCCCATTCGGCGGGTTCGGCCAGGGCGTCGGCGAAAGAGCGGCTGGCGTGGTGGGAGCGGAGGGCGTTGTCGTGGACTTGCATCTTGGGGACGGAGGCTCGGCGCCGCGCGGTGTCGTTGGCGTATTTCCGGAGCCCGGCGACGAGCCCGGAAGCGTCAAGCAGCGCGAGATAGCCCGAAAGGGTGGTGGTGTTGCCCGCGTTGCGGAGGGACCCGACCATCTTGGTGAGGGACAGTTCCTTGCCGGAGTAGGCGGCGGCGAGTTCGAAGGTCTGGCGCAGGAGCGCGGGTTTGCCGACGGGGGCATCGACGAGGATGTCCTTGTTGAGCGTGGCGTCGATGATGGCCGCGCCGATGTATTGAGACCAGCGCTCGGGGTCGGCCACGAGGGGCGCGGCGCCGGGAAAGCCCCCGAACCAGACGTATTGCTCGGGCGTCCAACCGAAGGCGTCGCGCATTTCCGGCCAGGACCAGTGGGGCACGCGGATGACCTCGAAACGGCCCATCATCGAGTCGGCGAGGCCCCGTTCGAGCAACACGCGCGACGAGCCGAGCAGCACCACCTTGATGGGGCGGTCGGCAAAGGAGTCGGCGTCCCATTCCCGCTTGACGGCCTCGCTCCACCCGCGGATTTTCTGGATTTCGTCCACGACCAGCAGGAACTCCGCGTGGCGGTTCGCCCGCCGGACGGCCCGCGCGGTTTCCCAGACGTTGCCCAGCCACGCGAGGCCGTCCCCCGGCACGGCGTCGGCGCTGTGGTAGGCGAACGGAATGCCCGCCTCGGACAGCACCTGCTTCACGAGCGTGGTCTTTCCCGTCTGCCGGGGGCCCATGAGCACTTGGAGGAAGCGTCTCGGCTCTTTCAAGCGCTCCAACAGAAGTTTTGCGATGGCTCGTTTGTGCATTGTATTTACTTGCATTGGAATGGATTCGGAAATTACTCAATGGAAAGCGTAATTTTACGCAATGGATTTTGGATGGCAAGAAAAAAGTTCATAATTTGATGATAAAAGCTGAAAAACCCTTCACGCCATTTGCATCCGCGAAGCGGCATTCAAGACATTCTTGTAGATTCCCTCCTCCCGCTCCCCTTCCGCTCTCCATCCGTTGCAGATTTGCGGCCTCAGATTTGCGGTCTGGCCCCTTTTCCTACACTTTTCGCCCACACCCTGGGGCGAAAGGAATGACTTTTCGCTTGATGATGGCGCAGAGGAAAGGCATTCTGCTCGCAAACAATGTCGGTCACAATGCCGACCCAACCTCAACAGGAACTACAACCAGATTCAAACATAAACAATCGTAATCCATCAGCTTTCTGCATATCGGTCGATTACGCCGAATCCTTGGAACATTCATACGTACGACACGAGCAAGGCAAGCGCGCATCGCGCGCCTCTTTCCGTGTTTTCGTATAGGGCCATCCAAGGAGCCTGGCGCAAGGGCAAGGAAAGAGGCTTTCTTTGGGCGAGAACGTGTGGCAAGCTGGACGACAAGGAGTGGACGGACATGAAGCGCGCAAACTGCTGGAAAATGGCTTTGGTTTCGGTGTCATTAGCATTTGCGGGGTTGGCAACCACCGCGTCAGGAGATGATTCCCGCTTTATGGTCGTGGACCTGAGCGGCGGACCGGAGGCGGCAACTTGGCCGGTGAGCTGGATGGACAGCATGCCGGGTTCAGGTTGGACTGATATATACAAAACCACAAAGATGGTCCTCCGCCGCATCGATCCAGGCGCCTTTCTCATGGGGGGGAGTGGGGAGTTTGCCAAATCTGATGAACGTCTGCATAATGTTCTTGTGTCCCATCCTTTTTACATCGGCGTTTTCGAAGTGACCCAAAGGCAGTTCGAATTGATCACCGGTTACAATCCCTCCCAATATTATGGGGGGACCCGTCCTGTCGAAAGCATCAGCTACGACAACATCCGCGGGCCCAACGCTGGATCGGGGTGGCCGGGCGACCGCGCTGTGGATGGCGACAGTGTTCTGGGATTGCTCCGAGCCAAGACGGGTATTGAGTTTGACCTCCCCTCCGAGGCCCAATGGGAATACGCCTGCCGTGCGGGAACCCAAACTGACTTGAACAGCGGCCACAATTTGACAAACGACACCAGAGATTCCCTGATGATAACCGTTGGGCGGTATTACTATCATATGGGGCAAACCGATCGCCATGCACGGGTCGGGCTTTATGCCCCGAATGCATGGGGACTATACGACATGCATGGGAATGTCTATGAATATTGCCTGGACTGGTATGGGGACTATCCAGCCAGTGGCTTTGTTCTGGAGTTTGCAGGACCTGACACGGGAACAAAACGGCTTGCCCGAGGCGGTTCTTGGGGATGTAATGCTGCATGGTGCCGCTCTGCCTACCGGCGTACGGTTTCGCCCGGAACCGGAACTTTTTACGGGGGATTCCGTGTGTCCTACACCACTGACAAGGCTGAACTCTATCTTATCCGATACAACGCGAATGGTGGAAATGAAGAAGATTCTTTCCAGTATGCCACAAATGGGACAAGCGTGACCTTGTCTCCATGCCCTTTTTCAAAAGCCTTTAGTGCGTTTGCAGGCTGGGGGACGACTCCAGAGGGGCCTGTGCGCTATGCCGCCGGGGAAACGATTCCCTCATTGCAAACAGATGCCGACTTGACAGCTACACTGTATGCCATCTGGCAACCGCTTCAAACTGTAATCTTCGATCCGAACGGGGGGCAGTGCGACACGAGAAGGAAGACATACACCGTTGGCCAAACCTATGGTTCTCTGCCCATCCCGACGCGGGAGCACCATGTCTTTGCGGGGTGGTGGACGGCGACTGAGGGCGGGGAGCAGGTGAAGGTCGAGAGCATGGTGACGGAATCTGGCTATCGGAATCTGTACGCCCGCTGGACGCTCGTCGAACATGTGGTGACATTCGCCCCCGATGGAGGCACTTGTCCCGTGACCAACTACACCTACACTGTCGGCGAACCCTATTCCTTCCTGCCCAGCGCGACTTTGGAGCATTATGCTGCTGATTGGTACACGGATTTAAGGGGCGGCGAACTCGTAACGGAAAGTACACTCGTCCCCTCCGAGGAATACCAAACCCTCTACGCTCATTGGCGGCGAGTGGACCAGATTGTCACCTTTGACCCCAATGGCGGCACCTGTAGCTCCGAAAACCAGATCCAGACCATTGGCCAACCTTACACATCCCTGCCCTCCGCCACCCTTGAACACTATGCACTTTCGGGATGGTTCACCGAGCGCGACGGCGGCGACCGCGTGGACGGGACCATCGTCCCTGCCACCGACACCCGCATCCTCTATGCCCATTGGACCCTCGTCGAGCAGGTTGCGACCTTCAATCCCAACGGCGGCACCTGCCCCGTAACCGAGCGCACCTACATCGTCGGCCAACCCTATGCCTCCCTCCCAGTCGCCGCCCTGGAGCACTACGCCGCCCAATGGTACACCGTCCCCACCGGCGGCGACCCTGTCACCGAAGCCACCATCGTCCCCGCCACCGAATACCAGACCTTCCACGCCCGCTGGACCCGCACCGAACAGATCGTCACCTACGACCCCAACGGCGGCTCCTGCGGCACCGAAACCCAGATCCAGACCATTGGCCAACCCTACGCCACCCTCCCCTCCGCCTCCCGCGAACACTACGTCCTCGCCGGATGGTACACCGCCCCCGACGGCGGCGACCTCGTCGACGAAACCACCACCGTCACCGCCGCCGACACCCGCACCCTCTACGCCCATTGGACCCGTGTCGACCAAATCGTCACCTTCGACCCCAACGGCGGCAGTTGCGATACAGACTACCGAATTTATACTATAGGCCAACCCTATGCCAGCCTCCCCACCGCCACTCTTGAACACTACGCCCTCGCCGGATGGTACACCGCGCCTGCTGGCGGCGACCTTGTCGACGGAACAACCACCGTCACCGCCGCCGACACCCGCACCCTCTACGCCCACTGGACCCGCGTGGATCAAATCGTTACCTTTGATCCCAATGGCGGCAGTTGCGATACTGGCTGCCAAATATATACCATAGGCCAACCCTATGCCTTTTTACCAGATGCGACGTTGGAAAAACATGGGTTTGAAGGCTGGTATACCCATTGTAGCGGGGGTGAGCGTGTGGATATAACCAACATTGTGTCAGCAATTGACACATTGAACCTCTATGCTCAATGGAGTCCGATACAGGTTGTGGCCTTTGATGCAAATGGGGGAAGTTGCAGCACTGAAACAAAAGAATATCGTATAGGAAAAACTATGGTTGGCTGCCTCTTCCCCAGCCACCGGGAGGAGGATATGCTTTCAATGGTTGGGTTACGGAGCAAGGGGAGCGCATTGGGGAATCAACAGAGGTTTTATCAACTGAGTCTTTGCAGCTGAGTGCCCAATGGATAAAGTATTCAATCCTTTCAGAAAACTCCGCTGCGCTTTTGGAGGTGAGGCCCGCAATTGGCCCATTGGTTCTTCCTGAGTATCTAGACGGGTACCTCCTCACACGCATCGAAGAAAGGGCGTTTTACGGGTGCATCGGCTTGACAAGCGTGACGATTCCCAACAGCGTGACGAGCATCGGACGACTTGCATTTGAAGGTTGTTCGGACATCTTGTTCGATGATTCATGCATTTCTGGAGTTCGTCTGGTGGATGGATGGGCAATCAAAGACAATGCTTCACTGCCCTCTGTTTTGGATTTGACCGGTATTCGCGGAATTGCTGACAATGCATTTGATTTTTGCAGGAGACTGACGAGCGTAACGATTCCCGGAAGTGTCATGAGTATTGGAAAATATGCATTTGACACTTGTAGTGGCTTGACGAATGTGATGTTTGGCAACGGTGTGGAGAATATTGGAATCCGGGCGTTTTCCGGTTGCAGTAACCTGACACATGTGACGATTCCCGATAGCGTGACGAGCATCGAGCCGTATGCGTTTTACGATTGCGACAGCTTGGCGAACCTAACGATTTCCGGTAGCGTGACAACCATCGGGGAGGGTGCGTTTTGCGGATGCAATGTCCTAAGAGAAATTTGTGTGGCACCGGAAAATCCATCGTATGAGGCTGTCGACGGCGTACTCTTCAGCAAAGACGGGCAACTTGTGTGTTTCCCATGCGGAAAAATGGTAAACCACTATGCCATCCCCTACGGTGTGGCGAACATTGGGAACGTGGCCTTCCACGATTGTAGCGGTTTGACGAGTGTGACGATTCCCAACAGCGTGACGGGCATTGGAGACAAGGCGTTTTCCTGGTGTTCAGATTTGGTGGGCATAACGATTCCCGACAGCGTGACGAGCATTGGGGAGTATGCATTTTACAATTGTAGTGGTCTGACAAGTGCGTGGATTGGCAACGGTGTGGCAAGCATTGAAAGCTTTGCGTTTTCAGGGTGCAGCGCTCTGACGAGTGTGACGATTTCTGAGAGCGTGATGAACATCGCAAAGGGAGTGTTTTCCGGTTGCAGAGGACTAAAAGAAGTCTGTGTGGCAGTGGCCAACCCATCTTATGCAGCCATTGATGGCGTGCTCTTCAGCAGGGATGGACAACTTGTTTGTTTCCCGGGCGGAAAAACGGCTAGCGATTACACAATTCCCAACGGCGTGACAAATATTCTGGGGTATGCGTTTTCCGGGTGCAACGGCCCGATGAGCGTAACCATACCTGAGAGCATAATACACATCGGGGACTATGCATTTTCCAGTCACAGTGGTCTGACGAGCCTGATGATTGGCAATGGGGTGGAGAGTATTGGGATGTATGCGTTTTACAATTGTCATGACCTGACGAGTGTGACGATTCCCGACAGCGTAACACGCATTGGAAAGCATGCATTTTACGGGTGCACCAATTTGACAAGCGTGGCGATTCCAAACGCTGTGTCGAGCATCGAGGAAGGCACATTTTATCGATGCGTTAGCTTGACGAGCGTAACGATTCCCGACAGGGTGACGAGCATCGGGGGCTATGCGTTTTATGGTTGCAGTGGCCTGACGAGCCTGACGATTGGCGACAACTTGACTAGTATCGGGAGCAGTGCGTTTTATGGTTGCAGTGGCCTGACGAGCCTGACGATTGGCGACAACTTGACTAGTATCGGGAGCAGTGCGTTTAGCTATTGCAGCGGTCTGACAAGTGTGACGATTCCCGACAGCGTGACGAGCATCGGGGGCTATGCGTTTTATGATTGTAGTGGTCTGACAAACGTGATGATTGGCGACAACGTGACTAGTATCGGGAGCAGTGCGTTTAGCTATTGCAACAACTTGAAAACACTGTCCGTGCCAGAAACATGGGAGGGGGCTGACAAACTGGCGTATCTTTCAATTCCCGCAGGGTGTGAGATTGTTTTTCGCCCTCTGCCGATAACACACAACACTCCGATTCCCGTACCTTATCGTTGGCTTGAAGAGAGTGCTGCGGCAATCCTTGCTGCCAATGGAGGCGACTATGAAGCAGCGGCTAGCACGAAAGCAGCCAACGGGATGCCTGTGTGGAAGTGCTATGTAGCAGGTTTGAGTACCATGAATGAAAATGCTGTGTTCAAAATCAAGACGATTTCGATTACGAATGGCGGGATAAAGGTCGAGTGGGACCCCGACCTGAACGATAACGGCACCAAGACCAATCGCTCCTACCGGGTGGAAGGCAAGCCGACCCTGACCGACGATTGGACCTCCCCCGCCTCCCCCGACAGTCGCTTCTTCCGCGTGTGGGTGGGAATGCCGGAGTGATCGCAATTTATGGGGGATTATCGTGATGCAGGAAAGAAAGGATACTATATGGAAGAAAGACTAAGCAACGCATTAAACCTGCACAGGAAACTAGTGGAGAGCATGAGCGAGGCTCTTATTGCTATTGGGTATCCTTCTGAATCCATAGTGAAAGAACGGGCAATCTTGATTGATGGACGGAAGTATGTTGCTGATTTGATTGTGTTGGGAGAGGATGGAACAAGCCTTCTTTCAGTGTTCGAAATGAAAACTGGCAGGCAAGGCCCAGAACATGCCTTTATGGTTGGCAAGTCCGATTTATGCAGTTTACCAAAACAATATTCATGCTTTGTTGTTACGCAAAAGGATGGCAAATGCGTCCTCGCAAATGCATGCGATGCTATACCCAATTGGGTAGATGCTACGGATAAAACAGCCTTGCTGAATTTGGTGGGTGCCCACTTAAGCAAATCTAAATTCTCCAAGAAACAGTTATCAACGAATGTCTCTATTTTGACTCGGAGAGATTGGATAATCAATTTATGTACTATTGGTGGCTCCGGTTATTTATTGGTACTGATATGTGTCATTTTGGAGGCGTGTGGCCTCAAGATTTCATGGAAACCATACGCTTTGTATGTAGTCACAGCTGGTTTCTGTGTTGCTTTGTCAGGAAAGCTTATTCACACAAAAGTTACCCCAAGTGGTGCAGAATTTACCATTTTACCCCTGGAATATAAGGATCTAACCATGATTGCTCAGAAAGAATTGGCGAATGAGGGGTTAAGGGAGATACCAATTAAATAATCGACGAATCTCGATTTGTTACCCAGAAATGTAAATACACTAAAAGGAAATGAATAATGAAGCTAGAGACTCTTTCGACATATCAGTTTCCCAAAAATGGCATAGAATGTTACTACTATACCGATACCGCTGAACATGCACTTGATATAGTTCAGAAACACCACCTTTACGGCTCCGTTCCAAGTCGGGTAAATGATCCTGATGATTTGAAGTTTGAAATCGCGAATTTTGAAAATAGTCCATATATTTTAAATAAATATGGATTTCAATTGTCTCCTGAAATATCAACTACCATTGCAAAGAATATTTCAGATAATTCGAGTAAAAGAATTGATAATGCATATCGATTTGTTTGCATGGCTGAGGCGACAAGCATTAATCAATCTTCTGTGAGCGACTTGCGCTTTTGGAGCATGTACTCTAATTGTTTTTCCGGCGTGCGTTTTCATTTTCGAATAGACAAAGACTTTATGGTCAAACCGCTTGATGATGAAACTTTCTTTGACCAAGTAACCTATCATGGGCATTCTGCGAAATTGGATTTTTCATCGATTACAAGCGAAACTGAATTGAATCAAAAAATTGACACTAAAGATTTCTTGCAGAATTTATGCTACAGCAAATCAGCTAAATGGGAATGCGAACATGAGTGGCGCTTGGGAAGTACATTATCTCGCTTGGAGAAATGTCCTGTCGGAAAGTCTGAATACAATTATTTCTTTATTTATAATCCAAACAATCTGCTTGGTGTTGATATTGGTCAACATGCTGATTCTAATGCAAAGTCAAAATTGATTTCAGTGCTGAAAGAGCAAGGCAAACGCATTCGAGAAGTTCATTGCCAGAATCTAACCTATGTTGAAATCTAGTTCCTGCTAGGAGGACCTTTTCCATCATGCTGCCGGAGTCTGACCCCTTTTCTGCCTGGTCCCTTTTCAGCCCTGTGACTGGAAGGCGTATCCCCGAGAGCCCTCCGCGGCCTGGCATCTTTCCGCCTCCGCGGAGCGGCATTCGAGACATTCATGTAGCTTCCCATCCACCCGCATCCCACCCGCGTCCCATCCTCCACTGCTTGACTTTGTAGCCCGCTTGGGCCACAATGTGGCCATTCATTGGAGGAAACCATGCCTGTCGCAAGAACCGCAACCGTACGCGCAAGAATGTCGCCCGAGCTGAAAGAGTCGGTCGAAGAGGTGTTTTCCGCGCTTGGGCTGACCCCCTCCCAGGCCATCGTGCTTTTCTACAAGCAAATCCAACTGAACAAAGGCCTCCCGTTCGCGGTGCGGTTGCCGCACCCGCCGATACCCGACATGGCGACGATGGAGCGGGACGAATTCGATGCCGAACTCGGGAAAGGTTATGCCGCCGCAATGGCCGGCGATGTCCGTCCGGCAACCGAAGCGCGTGCGGCCTTGCACGGAAAGCAGGCGTCATGGGCTGCCTTGTCCTGATCACGCCGCAGGCGGAAGCTGACATCGAAGCGGTCTGCCGCTACCTTGCGGTGGACTTGCACAATCCGCAGGCGGCAACCGACTTGGCCGATGCCCTCTACGGGGCCATCGAGACCCATTCGGCGCTGCCCCTCCGCCATCCGGTTTGGCGCCACGACCCCTGGAAATCCCGCGGCGTCCGTTCGATGGATGTGGAAAACTACCGGCTGTTCTACCTTGCCGACGGGTCACTGCACCGAGTCGTGGTCCTCCGCGTCTTCTACAACCGCAGGGACATATAAGCGCCCCGGCCACCGTTTTGTTTCCCTCCCGTTTCCCTCCCACGCCCCTCCCGCAATTGGTCCGCCCGCAGGGCGCACCGCCCACTTGGGACTCGCCACTTGCCACTGCGCTCCCATCCGCGGTCCAAGCGCGTTCCTGTCCGCGAAGCGGTTTTCATGCTTTTCCATGTAGACATCCCTCCCGCACTCCCAGCCATTTCGTAGTCCGCGCAGCGGCTTGCGGGATATTCTTGTCGATTCCCTCCTCCCGCTACCCTCCCGTTTACCTCTCGCGGGACTCCACGATCGGATGACCGTGTCCGGGAAAACGCACAGCCGTATTGACGGAATGCTTTCATTATTGATAGTGTTTCGGCAATGACTGCCTACCAAACCATCTACGAAGATTCCATCGACCGGCACGGGCTCGTGACGACCGCCCGGGCGCGGGAGTTGGGGCTTGCGCCCAACACGCTCGCGTTGCTGGCCCACCGGGGGCGCCTTGAACACGTCGGGAGAGGTGTTTACCGGTTGGCCGTGCCCCTGCCGTTTGCCGGGGAAATCCCGGCGTATGCGCTCGCCGTGGAGCAGGTCGGAACAGGTGCCGTCTTGTGGGGCGAATCCGTCTTGGCGCTGCTCGGGCTTTTGGCGGCTTCCGACCCCTCCCGCATCCACGTGGGCTTGCCGGGGCGACTCCGCCGACGCGTTCCCGAAGGCATCGTGGTGCATCCGTTCCCCGTGGATGCCGCCGTGGCGGAATACGAAGGCGTTCGCGCCCAAGCGGTGGCCGATGCCCTTCTCGCATGCCGTGGGGCCGTCATGCCCGACCGCCTCCTCGGCGCGGCGAAGAAGGCGCGGGAACAAGGTTACTTGACCGGGCGGGAATACGCCGCCGTGAGAAAGGCCGTGACGCCATGAACAAGCCCCCCAACAGCCGCGTCAACCTCGACAATGCCACAACGAAATCGGCGACGCCGATGAACCGGAACGCATTTTGTCGCCCGACGTCGCGGCCATGTTCGAAGCACTGGGATTTCCCGCTCCAGCCCCGGTTCCGCTCATGCCGCTTCCCTACCAAATCGCGCAAAAGCTCCACGGGGCGACGGAGCCCGGCAGCCGTCGCGTCCACGACCTTGTCGACTTGCAGCTGATTCTCGCCCAAGGCGAGCCGGATTGGCCCAAGACGTGGGCGGTGTGCATCCGCCTCTTCGACTACCGACGCCTCCAGCCGTGGCCGCCGGTGTTGGCGCCCGCCGCCGATTGGCCTGCGCTTTACGCGGAGCAAGCGCAAAGGGTGTCCGTGTTGCCGACTCTCGACGAAGCCGTTGCGTGGACAGAGCGCCTGATTGCCCGCATCGACGCGGCCCAGGAATGAAGCTCTTCCCTTTTTCCATGTCCGCGAAGCGGTTTTCTTTGTTTTCAATGTAGACATCCCTCCCGCACTCCCAGCCATCCGCGACCGCGCAGCGGCATTCGGGATATTCTTGTCGATTCCCTCCTCCCGCCACCCTCCCACAATCCTCCCGCAATTTGTCCGCCCGCAGGGCGCGCCGCCCACTTGGCACTTGCCACGGTCATTGCCGGAGTTGGCAGATTGATTTTCCTTCCGCAGAAAAGTTAGCTCTTCGGGGATTTTAGTGGAACCAGCTATGCGGAGTGCTGGGGATGAGGGAGAGATGCGTCCCATGGCACAAGGGAGCCACGAGGCGCAGGGGGCGCTCCGGCTGTCTCATTCAAAGTGGATCGGAATGCTCCAACTATCGACTTGATTTGGCACATATGCCGTCGCGCGGGGAGGGGCGCACATTCGAGCCGAGGGGCCCCGGACCGCCCGTAGGGCGTGGACGGGGACACGGTTCGGGGGCGAGCAGCGCGTCCCCGACAGCACCCACCGCCCACCCAAGCCTTCCACTAAATTCCACGAAGAACC
>JAEEGL017450790.1_pt1 | contig 14449 bp, 14 predicted proteins | sample 9134231 | NCBI WGS metagenome assembly JAEEGL01 (sample SAMN16246548, study PRJNA631951) | gut metagenome | biome: gut microbiome; feature: rumen; material: fiber-attached | host: Bos | place: Iran: Karaj | collected 2018-10
AACTACTGAAATAAAGCAATCCTATTTCATTCAACGCCAGAACACATACCATGTTTGTTCTGGCGTTTTTAACGCAATTGTTGTAGCCTATTAAACGTACGCACTTTTAATGAAGGTTAAATTCGTTAAATCTGCTCCCGTTTTTGCACATTTCAAATTCGTCAATTCACTTTTCTACCATTTAACGAGGAAGTTGCTGATTATCAACGCTTAATACATTCTACGGATGTAAGAATCTGACAGATATATATTGTCTGGCTGAGGAGGTGCCAAGCGCATATACCAGCACTTTCCAAGAATCCAACATCGAATATGCCACACTGCATGTTCCAGTGGAATTGTTGGAGGATTACAGGGCGGTTGAGCCTTGGAAGAATTTTGGAAGTATCGTTGCGATTACGCAGAAGTGTGAAACTCCCATTATAACCTTTGTTGATGGGAAACTGAAGTTTAGTTGCGATACCGAGGGGGTGGAATATGTCTACGAGATGTCTACCGCAGGTGTCATTCAGGGCAGTTCAAGCGAGATGCCCTGTGGAGGCACCTACCACGTCAGTGTTTACGCTACGAAGGCTGGCTATGAGGATTCTGACGTGGCTACCAAGGATATTGAACTGTCGGCAGGCGCCGTGGGCGACGTGAATGGCGACGGCGTGATTGACGTGAGCGACTATATCGGCGTGGCCAACATTATCCTTACCGGCAATATTCAGGGGGAATAACTGAAAAAGATATGCTTTCTCACCGTTCCCTGACCCAGTACACCATGCCGGAGGCCCTACGGATGCTTTTGAACTCCCCGGCTCCATTCGCTTGGAGCCGGGGATGATTCGTTAATGGCTGTCATTTTTGCGTTTCCATAAAAGTTTTAGTAGAAAAACTTGGAGGTAAGGATTATTATTATTACCTTTGCAGAGTAATAGAGAGAATGAGTATGGTATCACTTCAAGAATGCATACAGAAACTACAGGATTTCAAGAGCAATTTTGGTGCGAATTACGGAATCTTGAAATTAGGTATTTTCGGTTCTGTGGCACGCCAAGAGAACCGGGAGGACAGTGATATAGATATTGTCGTGGAAGTGGAAAGGCCTACTCTTAGCCTGATGTATGAACTGAAGGAGGTGCTGAATCGTCTGTTTGACTGTAAGGTGGACCTCGTCAGATTCCGCGACTCGTTGCGCCCGCTGTTTAAGTCAAACATTCAAAGAGATGTCATTTATGTCTGAGGATCAAACTACTTTGCGAGACCGACTTGAAGACATTCTTGAGTCGATAAACCTTATTCAAGAATGGACGGCAGACAGGAAAACTGTTGATGATTTCATGCTGTCTTCTACAGGAGTGATGGCTTTCAATGCCTGTGTGATGCGTTTTCAAGTGATTGGCGAACATGTGGGTAAGCTTTTGAAGTCAGAAACGTGTCTGTTGAACACCTATCCTCAGATACCATGGCATGCTATCTATGGGTTACGAAATGTCATTTCTCATGAGTACGCCAATATCGATGAAGAGATAATAGTGTCCGTAATCAATAACGACCTTTTGGCACTTAAAGCCGCTGTAGAAGACATGCTGATGAAATAATCATCAACATAAAATGCCTGTTCTATTGGACTTCGGCACTGCAAGGGTAGTTACAATTAGCAATTATTATGCTTTCTCACCGTTCCCTGACCCAGTACACCATGCCGGAGGCCCTACGGATGCTCTCGAACTTGTATTCGGGACGGTTGAGGAAACTGCCTATCCTGACATACGAGCCGTCGTCCTCGGTGTAGGCCGAACGGAAGACCTGCTTCAGACGGGCGGAGATGTCCTTCAGCGACAGCCACTGGCCACCGTCGGGATTGGACTGCGGCGTACCCTCGGGCTTCTCGTAGAGCGAAAGCAACTGCTCGCCCAGTTGCGACAGGCGCTGGTAGCGCATGTTGTGCTCCATCAGGGCCTGCTCCTCGTCGCGCGTCAGGTGGTAGCGCAGGCGCAGGACGGAGACCTCATGCTCCAGTTGGGCATAGAGTTGGTCGTAGTCTATGAGGCTCCTGAAGTCGATATCGCCCTCTACGCTGACGCATACAAAACGGCGGCTGCCGCTGGGGTCGGTCAGCGGCGTGCTCTCAAGAACCTCTACTACAACATGCCCGGCCGCATAGAGCGTGACGTCAAGGACTACCTGATCCACACCTACTCCCGCAAACGCTACTACGAGTACCGCAACGGCACCCGCATCATCCCTCCCGACGTGGAGCATATTATCCGCGCGACCCTGCGCCGCTTCGGCTGGACAGAGGAGCCCTGCTTCGACGGCTATATCGAAGAATTCCTGTGGTAGCAAGAAAAAGGTGGTTAAATAAGACTCTTGTAGGTGGCTTTGATGGCATAGAACATGAAATAATAGGCCGAACGCAGTAGTGAGAGGTGCTCAACGTTGCGGTAGATGTTCCATTGCCAAGTGGTGACTCTCAACTTGTTTGAAGATACGGAGCGGGAGTTCTCTCTATAGGCTGCCAATGTGGTCTCTGTGCTGCGGGCAATGTAGCCCTGCTTTAGGATGGACAGCCACATGCCGTAGTCCTCATGGTGGATATTCTTGATATTGGCCTTTCCTACCTTGTGGGTATCGTAGATTCCCGTCAGGTTGCCAATGATGTTGCCGGAAAGCAGGGTGTTGTAGGTGGCACGCGACGGCGCGGTCACTATTCGGTTGGCTCGGGTGCTCATTTCGTCGATTTTCTCGTAGTTAGAATAGACGATGGCCGTTCTGTTATCATTGAAGAGTGGCAGTTGCTGTTCGAGTTTCTGCGGAAACCACACATCATCGCTGTCGAGGAATGCAATGTAGCGTCCCCGGGCTGCATGCACGCCCACGTTTCGCGGAGCCGACGGCATTTTAATGGGGTTCGGGTTATGAAGCAGATGTACTCTTGAGTCTGCCTGGACATATTCGTTGGCAATATCAACAGAATGGTCGGTGGAGGCATCGTCGATGATTAGCAATTCCCATCTCTTGTATGTCTGGGCCAGCACCGATTCTACGGCCTCTCTGAGATAGCGTTCCGAGTTGTGCATAGGCATAATGACAGATACCAGACTATTTTCTGAAGCCCCGTATCTTGACCTGTGATAGATGTATGCCTTTTTTGCTGACATTTACGGCTAACCTTGATTCAGCCGACAAAGGTACGCATTTTATTTCAATTGGCCAAATATTTATTGGAAAAAGGTGTCGATGGCCTTTTTTACTTCAAGAAAGTCTTCTTCCCATGTGGTCTGTTTCTTGCCAAATGTCCTCATGTCGCATGCCATTTTCCGAAGGTCTTCCTGATGGGAAACAATATGACTGAGCAACGTCTTGATGGCATCTATGGAGTAAGGATCTACGGCCATGCCGATATGGTGCTTCACCACAAAGTCGCCCAGGCAGGTCTTATCGGCATAAACGGTGGGAATGCCAAACGAGAGCGATTCGTGGAACTTGTTGGATATGGCATAGACCACGTTGAAGTCCTTGTTGGGATAGGCTGCCCATACGATGTCTGTCTGCTGGTAGAGTTTGGCCACGTCCTCGTAGGCATAGCGCCCTGTAAAGAAAATGTTTGAGGCGCCTTTGGCACATTCTTCCATAAACTGTCGGGCATGACCGTCGCCGTGGAAATATAGTTGGAAGCGGTTGTCATCGCGCATGGCATCAATGAGTGTTTTCATGATGTCGTGATAACGAAGGGTACCGATGAATGCAATACGGATAGGGTTGTGAACAATATAATCTTGCGGCGGTGGAGCCTGAAATGCTGGTTTGTTTTCCAGTATCAGTTGCTTTTTCCTGGGGGAGTAGAGTTGGGTGAAGAATCGTGAGGCATGGATGGTGAGATCTACGCGGCGCATGCACCAGCGCTCCACAATAGTCGAGGCCTTTCTGAGTATATATGCCTCGGTGGGCACATCAAGGTTTTCGTAAATGAACATTTGCCGACGACGGTCGAGTTTAGGTACCATGACCAGATTGTTCCAATGCGATGCAATGACAACATCGGGCTGGAGAGCCTTTATCGTAGCATGGCAGAACTGACGGTAGCCCCAGAGGTTGAGCAACTTACGCGTCTTGTTGCCGTACTGGGAACTTTTCTTGTAGACGTAGTAGTTCTCCTGCTCTTCTGAGTAGTCGTTGTTTCTATCCCACGTGATGACAGACACTTTGGCCTCGTTGCCGTAGTGCCGGGCAAACGAGGCAATGATTTTCCTGTTGCGGGTATTAATGGGATAACTCTCGTCGATGAGGGCAATATGCAGCATATATATAAAACTTTCTCATGTTTATATTCCATTAACGGAAACAGAGTCGTTTTATTGTTATATATTCTACTTTGAAAGAAAATTTCTGCCTTACGGAAGCGCAACTATGGCCTCTCTGATGGCGTCGAGCCATCCATGTCCGAACTCCTGGTCGGGCTCTACATAGTTGCCTTCGCCCCATTCGTTCCACGACTTGAGGATAATAACCTGGTGTTCGGGAGTCTTGTCCTTGACCATATCCAGAGCCTGCATGAGGTGTGCCTTGAATTTCTCGGGTGTTGCTCCGACGTAAACGCCGTCCCACGTTGTAGCGCGGGGGCTGCGGTCCCAGTTGGGCATGACGGTAGGGAACACGTTCTCCCATTTGTCTTCCGGTGCAAAAGAATTGCTTACGGTCTTGAAATAGTCGTAACAGGCACCTACGGGCAGTCCCATCTTTCTCAATGCTGTCTTTGTCAGGTCTTTGTATTTCCCCTGGCTCAGCATCTCGCCTCTGCGCCGGCCGATAGAGTTGACAGCATCGAAGCCCATGTCGAGCACCTGCCGGAAGATGTCGGCACTACTGTCAAGGTTAGGCAGAGTGAACGAACGTGAGCCGTCGGCATTCAGTTTGGATGACAATACAGAGTCGCACATGGCAACGAGATAGAGCCCCGGCAAACCATGCTCGTTGGCCAGTCGTCGCCAGTTGCTAATCCACTCCTTCACTCTTGGGTGTGTCCATGCATTATAGAGAATGAACAGCGGCTTGCCATCGACGGTGATATACCTGCTGTCACGGAAGGCAGGAAGCAGAGACAGGAAATGCTCCCTATCGTCGTCATCGCCAGGATAGGTCTGCTCCATCAGCATGGAGTTGGCCTGCATGTTGGACTTGCGGTTCCATGTTTTGTTGCTCCATGAGTGGTTAGCCCAGCACACGCAGAAGGGGAAGTCTGGCTTGCCGCTGCTCACCACTTCGTTGAAAGGCCGCTCCAGCAGTTGCTTACCGCCAAACCAGTAGTGGTAGTAGCAGAAGCCCTCAATGCCTGCTTCACGGGCCAACCGTGCCTGTGCTTCCCTTGTCTCTGGCAAGCGCAGGTCGTAGAATCCCAGGTCGGCCGGCAACTTAGGCTGCACATGGCCTTTGAAGAGCGGTTTAGCCTTGACCACGTTGAGCCATTCGGTGAAGCCTGGTCCCCACCATAGGTCGTTCTCGGGAATGGGGTGAAACTGGGGTAGATATAAAGCGATGATGCGAGGAGTCTTCATAATTAATCTTAGTAAAATCAGAGTTGCTTTAACAGTTCACGTATGCCATACGTTTTTTGCTTGTATGCCGGCATGACGCTTTGCAGATGCTCACGTATGTTTGCCTCGTTGTCCATAAGATAGTTGAAGGAACGAAGCAGGTCGCCCTCGGCAAAGTTCTTGCTATTGACCACCAGGCGCTCGTCTAGTCCCAAATCCTTGGCAATACCTCTCGACTTGATGGAGTAGCCCAGGGCAATGGCAGGCACGCACATGGAGTAGGCCGAGATAATGGCATGCGTCCTGGCTCCAATGAAGGCTTTGCATTTGGAAATGGCATAGCGTATCTGACAGTAGTTCAGGCTGTCGATGTCAAGCGTAAGAATGCGCTTGTCTGAATTGAAATGCCGTGTGACGATTTCTGCCATCTGACGGTCATCCTGGTTTAATATGGCATCATGCCATGTCACATGAGGTACAAGGAGTATGTCGTAGGTGGTGTTGTCGAGGATATGGCGTATTAACATGATTACCTCCTGTCCGAATTTACCGTCTAGCGACATGCCTCCCATCACGTAGTTGCTTATGTTGATGCCGATAAGAGGTGAGGGGTGAGGGGTGAGGGGTGAGAGGTGAGAAGGAATAGATGTAGGCAGGTCGAACGGCTCGGCGGGGAGGATGAATGCCGGGTCGGGGAAGAGGCAAACATTCTTTAATCCCAAGGACTTGAAGTATTCGTAGGTCAACGATTCTCTTGTGTAAATAAGCGAGAACCGATGCAGCGTTTCCAGTTTCTTTTCTGTCTGGTTTTCTGGCCCCATGGAGCATCCCCAAAGGATGGTCTTGATGCCGTGCTGATGGAGCCAGTCGTTGGTGTAGATAACCTCATTATTGTCATAGCACATCATGTCGCCACCAGTAGACACCACCACGTCATCTTTGGTAATCATATTCAGGAAACTCCTGTAATGATACAACAGTCTCCATTTATTAGTTTTTTCTGTATGCAGAAATCTGTTGATGGCCGCCAGAAAGCGGTCTATAAGCCAGGATTCGTGCTTGCAGGGGATGAGAGTTAGGTATTTGTCAAGTCCTAAACTCTTATCTAAATCCATATTGCGACAATAACCGAAAAGTTGTTCAGGATCTTTTTCGATAAGCATTGCGCTGCTCTTGGCAATGGCTTCGCATCCACGATTGCCGCCATCAAGATGTATAGGGAAGTAATATTTCATGCTATATTTGGGTGTTGGGTGTTGGGTGAGGGGTGTTGGGTGAGGGGTGAGAGGTGATGACATCTTCGTCTTTCCACACAAAAACCACCTTGGAAAACAAATAAATAGAGATTGCGGCAGCATAGACCACAGCGGTCTGCAGGGAATAGTACCTGTAGTAGAATATGCCGAATGTAGGTACTGCTCCCAGTGTGAAAAGCATGAGCACATCGGCAATGTCGAATTCCGTGCGGTTATAGCGCTGGATAACCAGACAGCAAAGAATGGCAAAAAAGGTACAGATAAACAGTACGCCAACATCGCCTGTATCGAGAAACCAGGAACCGACATGCGAGGCAAACACTCCTACGAAAAAGCCTTCCCTAGCAGAACGCTCGTCTTTGGTGTCAACATACTGACTCTTTAGTAATGCATAGGATGTCAAGGGTATCTCGCGCTCAATATAAATAAGGTTGCGGTTGTGGTTATCATAGAAATAACAGAAATTGGCATACGACTGCCCTGCATATTCCAGCATACTGCCTCCCGCCCCTTCTTCGGCTCTTTCGAATCTGGAAGCCGAAACGGCTACGACATATAACAGTCCGATGATGGCAACAGGAAGACCGCCTATCAGGAGAAACGACCTTACTTTCTTGGTTATCATATTTTGGAAAAACACCAAGGTAAAGAAAAACATCAGGCCATAGTGAATTATTTCTGTCCTGTCGGCAGACAGCATGCCTCGGAGCACGGGGCTGACGGATATTAACAGAAGAGGTGTAGTAAGCCACAGGTTCCTTTTCTCAACACATGAATAGTAGAAGAAGAGCGGAAGCCCCAGTATGGACATGAAACTCAAGTAGTATAGTAGCCGCAAGGGGGCAGGCATCCTCAGCATCTTGATGTCAGCGGGTGTCAAATCGCCATCGTAGCCTGCAGCCTTTAAATCTTTTAGATCGCCATTGAGTAAGTCGGAGAGTGAACCGGCTACAAGACTTAACACGATAAACCCTTGTAGGACAATAAACAAGGTGAACAAATAGATGGTGTAACGATGTACGTTGTTGATTGTTTTAAGATTCTCTGGCCTGACAAACGAAAACGGAATGATGGTCAGCGTAATAAGACCGCAATATAATATGGTAGGAATAAAGCCAAACTCTGTTTCCCATCCGTCAGACAACACGCCACCGCCTTCAGCATTCAGATAGCCTCCCCAAATCATAAATATACTGCACAATGAGGTCACGGCAAAAAGGGTCGACATGTATGCTGCCAGGTCGAACACTTTCCGCTTTTGCCAAAAATAGTAGGTCAGTGTGCTGAAGTATATGAATGGAACAGAGTACATTATTTGGGTGTTAAGTGGTGGGTGTTAGGTGGTGGGTGTTAGGTGGGGGATGTTAGGCGGGGTTTGTTAGGTGGTAGTTATTGGTGGATGAAATGGAACGGCGCGTGGAAACGGCTATCTTCATTTCGTCGAACATTATGCCAGTGCCGATAATCACAATCATTACCTCATTTTCGGGTATATTGAAGCGCTTTTGTATGGCCAGCAGTTGGTCGCTCATGAACCCACAGGAGAGAGGAATGTTGCCAAGTCCCACATAGTGCAAGGCGTTGATAAGATTCTGGGCGTATAGACCACCGTCAATGTAGCACTGGAAAGGTTCGTGTCCCAAGAAACCTTTCATATCGGCAGTAACAACGATGCAGCAAGGAATATCATCGCAAAAACCGTTGCAGCCACTCTGCATGCGAAGCAACTCATGGGCGTCGTCGCCAAAGTAGATGTGGGTGTGCCAGGCCTGGCGGTTGCAGGCCGACGGGGTGCGCGATGCCAGCAGGAGTGCCTCATCAAGCAGTTCCCGTGACGGCTGCTGGTCCTTGAAATAGCGTATGGAATGTCGGCTATACAGGAGTGACTTGAAGTCTGAACGTGCCCCGTTCTTCAGTTGTGCTGCCTGCATGGTCTCTACACCTGCCGGAGCAGAAAGGCTCTCGGGTGTGATGTCGGCCTCGCTACATAGTAAGAGAAAGTCCTTCTCTATGTTATCAACGTCAACACCCTCGTGCTGCTGATAGGCAATATAGGTCTTGATTGTTGAAAGCGGATAGATGAGAAAGGTGTTGGGTGTTGGGTGTCCAGCACCATATTTGTTATTATAGATGCGCAGGTCTTTTATCAGGGCTGACACTTTTTCCTGGCCAAAGCCACGGCGTGTCTTGCGCATCGACATGCCTTTCTCTATAATATGGTTTTTGCGAAGCAGCGTGTACTGCATCTTCTGCATGTCCTTGTTGGTGGATATGGATGCATTGTAGCGGCAAAGTCGTCTCCAATAGGATAGCACTTCTATGAGAAATTGCATGGAGAGCGGCAGGCGGGCTTTGATGCTATGATAGATGTGCTGTAATGTCATCTGAGTACGGATTTGATGTGAACAATGTCTTTCCAACCGACAAACACGGCTGCAAGTTGTTTATAGAATATCTTGTTGTAAGAGGGAATAAAGAGGTCGGAGAGCGTACCTGATACCAAGATGGTTGTAATGGCTGCAAATGCTACCCCCTGGATGCCATATCGCGGAATAAGCATCAAGTTGAGCACCACACAGGTGACACAGCCGATAATATTCCTGATGGGGGCATATTTCTGTATGCCCTCAATGATAATCAACTGGCCAGAAGTCTGAGACAAAGCATCGCCTACCACTTTGAAGGCCAGCACGGCCAGCACGGAGGCTGCACCGATATAGGCAGGGCCGAAGGTGAGATAGACGATGGGATAGGACAGCAGGCTGGTGAACAATGCAAGAATAATACAGGTGAACACAGTAACATTCATAAACACCCGTGAGAGCATGTCGTATCGCGATGCGTCCTGTTCACGGGTTTCCACGAGTATAGGGCTGATTGTCTGCGAAATAATGGTAGGCACAAAGACGAGAAGTTCTGTAAAACGCACCGCCACGGAATAAATGCCCAGATGACTTTGGTCTATCATGTTGCCAATCATAATCTGGTCGATGCGGTTGTATACAATGATGGCAGCCCCTGACAAGAGTAGCGGGAACGACTGCTTGAGCAGGAAGGTTGCCAGTTGTTTGTCGAAGCGCCATTTCTTTACAGAGTCTATCTTTCTGCTATAGGAAAGGATATAGCCAGTAGCCAATAGGAGGGAGTCAAGAAGCAGTGAACAGATAAACCATATCAGCGACATGTGTAGCATCACCAACGACACCTTTACAATAATGCCGACAATGGTCCGGGTGATTTCTGTCTTTACCACATACTCGTTCCAGACAATAGCCGTGAAATGGTTTCGAGCCACCCATGTGGTATTCAACACCATGGAGAACGCATAGATGAATATGCAACTACGTATCAAAGCATCCGATTCGTAGAGCATCGTGATAATGAAAACGGCAACAAGCGCCAAGATGGCAAACAGAATCTTTAAGGTAAACACAGTACCGATAATCTTGTCCCGGGCATTGCCATCCTTCGATTCCTCACGTATTTGAATAAGGTCAAGACCAAAATCGGCAAACACCTGGAAGATGGCCACGAAACTAATGACATAGTTCATAATGCCGTATTGCTCTTTACCCAGATATCTTGCAACAATAATACCAACAACAAGGACACTCAGTAAACTGACAGTCTTGCCGCAAAGAGCCCACCCAATATTTCTCAGGGCTTTCTTCTTGTTAGAGATTCCGGTCTGCTGTTCGGTCATAGTTTATAATAGACATAGACTGAAAGGACAAATGATGCCAGCATCATCGCGCCAATTACAAATATGAGCCTTTTCGGGCCGGCCGGTCTGATAGGCTTGGCAGCACCTTTAAGTATGGTGAAGACGGGCGTGCGTTCCTGAACTTTGGCATGTGCAGCCTGCAGTTGGGTGTTCAGCGTCTGGTAGGTGGTGTACTTCATCTGCATGTCATTCTCAAGGTCTTCCATCTTCATCTCCACGCTTTTCAGCGACAGGCGCGTGCTGGCATCGGCCATGCTGGCATACTGTCGGCGGACGTTCTCGTAGGCCATCAATGCATCGTTGGTAAGTTTCTCGTAGTATCGAAAGTCTGTGCGTGCCTTGTTGGTCCTGTATTCGGTGATGACATACTGCAGGGCTCCCATGACTGAGTCGGCCAGCGTCTTACAGATACGCGGATCCTGATCCGTCACATTGATGGTTATCACGCCGGTCTTCTTGTCTACCGCCAGCATGATATTGCCGCGTATGGCTTCCATTATGTCGTTGTCACCCTTAGAGAGCGTGTAAGGATTGAATTGAGCATCACCATCATCATCTTTATTGCTGCCAAACTTAATCAGGCCTGTCAGCCAGCCCAGTGCAGCACCCCACCAAGGCTTCTTCTGACAGTTCTTCAGATAGTCGTAATAGGTGGTCTTGAGGTCATTGTCCTGATTCTCCACTTCTACTTCAAACAACTTGGCCACAAAAGCATTGTCGTCCATCAGGTCGGGATAGAGCAATGGAGTGATGGCATCAGTGGTCTGCATATCACCGAAATCGAATCCGAAGGCCGATGCGATAGACCCCAGTGTGCCACCGTTCATGTTGCTGCCCATTTCTGGTGCCAGTTTTGCCTCGGTGGCATAGAACCTGGGTTGACTGAAGATATAGACACAGGACAACACGAAAACTATAGGCAGTACCTTATAGTATAGTTGCCTGTTACACCAGATCTTTTTCGCTATCGCTTTCAGATTGATTATGACTGGGGTGTTCTTTTCTTCCATGCGGAGGTCTACTTTGTCAGGTTTGCAATAGTAGCAATCATAGTGCCGAGAGAGGCGGCTCCAGTACCAATGCTTATGATTTCAGGCAGGCTAAGTGCACGGCGTGGTTTCTTGGTGGGAACCACGATCTGGCAACCGGGCTGCGGCTTGTTCTTGCCACCGGCACGCGCCACCATACCATTCATATATATAATAATGGTCTTCGATTTCTTAGCCGTAGATGTAGTGCCGCCGGCCATGTCAATATAGTAATTGGCATTCTTGCCTTCCTTGAAGCGTATGGTGTTGGGATAGAGCACTTCGCCGTTGACTTTCACCGTGCCGTCGTACTGCGGCACCACCACGCGGTCGCCCTCACGCAGGATGGGGTCGTCGCTGGTACCGGGGTTCTTCATGGCCTTGTCCAACTCAATGGCAACAGGATAGTCGTTCAGGGTCATTAACTTGCTGAGGTCTATTGAGTCCTTACCCGAGTTACGCTGGGCGGTGCGCAGCACCTGCTGCATCATCTCGCGGTCTTCGGCTGTCATGCGGCGCAGCAACTTGGCTCCTTCGGGATAGGCACGGTTGGTTAGTCCGCCTGCCTGCTTAATGACTTCGCTCAAGCGCTGTCCCTTGTTGCTGAGCGTATAGGATCCTTCAAACTGCACCTCACCTTCAATGGTGATATTCTTCTGCTCGTTATAATTGGGACTGCGACGCACGATGATTTCGTCGAAAGGCTTCAGCGTGAATGATGGCTGTCCCTCGATGGAAAAGTCGGGATTGAGTTTAAAACTGAATACTTCCGACAGATTGTCATTGGATTGAGTGGCATTGGGGTCTGTGATACGGCGCGACACGTCAACCTTTGCCAGCGATGCCGACTTAGTTGGACCTCCAGCCTGCATGATGAGGTCTTCGATGGTCTCGTTTTCGGCATATTTATAGACACCAGGATAGTTCACCTCACCGTTGATGGTAACAGTACGCTCTTCGTTCTGCTCATCGCGACTGGCAATATAGATTACATCCTCGTTTTTCAACTCCACATCGGGCAGGGTGCCATCCAGAATGCCGTTGATGTTGACACTCTGCACCTCAAGCGTGCGGTCGGCCTTCATGCGATGCATCACGGCATGATGTCCGTAGGCGCCTTCCTTCAGTCCTGCCGCAGCCTCTACCAAGGATTTCACGGTGGTGATGTCGCCGCCGACATGATACATGCCGGGACGGAAGACAGCCCCCTTGATTTCTACCATGTTCTGATAACGGTTCAGGGTGGAGTCAACGCTGACGGAGTCTTCGTCCATCAACTTAAACGAGTTCATGTCGAACTCACCGATGCTGAACACCGAATACTGGTTGCCGGCCTTGCGGTTGATGCGTACGGCCTTGGTATAGGCATCGCCGGTGAATCCTCCGGCATAGCGTAGCAGCGTAGCCAGACTCTCGGAAGTCTTCATCTCGTAAAACATGGGACGCTTCACCTTACCGGTAATGTTAACCAAGGCTTCATAAGGGCTTACGGTTATAACATCATTGTCCTGCAGGCGCACGTCGCCAGTCAGGTGGCCGTTGAGCAGGAAGTCGTATACATCGACGTTTGACAAGAGGCGTCCATTGCGATAGACCTTTACATTACGAAGCGTACCGATGTCGTTGGGACCGCCAGCCATGTAAAGGGCGTTGTAGACCGATGCAAAGGCCGACATGGTATAGGTTCCCGGCATCTTTACTTCGCCCATGATGCTGACGGTGATGGTGCGTGTCTGTCCGAGTGTCAGTTCTATCTTCGAACCTTGGTAGCGTGGGCCGATGGCACTTTTCAACCTGGATTTTGCCTGACTGACGGAGAGGCCTCCCAACTGGATGACCCCGATGCCACTGACGGTAATGGTTCCGTCGGGCGAGATGGTCTCGGTGAAACTCTCCTGTGAATCACCCCAGATATCGATGTTCACTACGTCGCCGGGGCCCAACTTATAACTCTGTGGAGTGGCCAGATTCATGGAACTCTCGAAGGTCAGGTTCTTGTTGTTGAACACATCATGGCCGAATATTTTGCGACCAGTTTCTTCTTCTTCGATGAAGTATTTCAGCGAGTCTGGCATCATAAAGTCGATGGCTTCGTCCATCTGAACAAAGTCACGGTCTTGATAGTTGTAAGTGTGATTCCTAACCTGGTTGGATTTTTTTGTATCTTTGATCCTGAACTTCGAAGCGTTTGTGCGGTCACGTTCGAATTGCTCTTCCCGGCGTTCACCATTGTTTTCACGCAGGCGGTTTTTTACTACTTGGCTGCCTGCTGTAATATCTTCTGCGCCCAAGGCCTCGCTGTTCATCTGTTTCTGGTATTTGCGCTGAATGCGGCGAATCTGCTCCATGCTGACACCATTTTTCATCAACTGTGTAACAATTTGTGAACGTGGACTTCCTTTGGAGGTTTGTTCCATTACATAGTTCATGACCTGATCGTCAGTCAAACCCGACTGAGCCATCAACGAGGCTCCAGTCAGAAATAACATTCCAACTAGAATAAGGTATTTTTTCATATTTTAGTTAAATATTTAATCATATTATTATATCTTATTAACTCAAAATTGACAAAATTATTGCAAAGGTAAGAAAAAAATATGGATAAATCCATTGTGATTATGAAATTTTTTGTAACTTTGCACCGCAATACCGAGTTTCGCAAAGAAAAAGATGGTACAAGCACAATGGGGTTGACTGGATTTGACGGCGAGACGAGATGGTGTGTAAGCATGCGGAGCGGGACGATGGGAGGCTCCTTAATCTCTTCTGTCGGAAAATTAATTGGCAACAATGAGTATGCTCTCGCTGCCTAATCGAAGTATAGTAGATTACTGGCTTAATTCTCTTACAAGGTAGGAGAACGGGACGTCGCTCCAAGGATGTGGTTCCGAATCTGAAGATCAAGCGGCGCAGGTTAAA
>JAEEGL010526367.1_pt1 | contig 14448 bp, 9 predicted proteins | sample 9134231 | NCBI WGS metagenome assembly JAEEGL01 (sample SAMN16246548, study PRJNA631951) | gut metagenome | biome: gut microbiome; feature: rumen; material: fiber-attached | host: Bos | place: Iran: Karaj | collected 2018-10
GCCTCATCCTGGCTCCACATCCTCTCCCGGCGCTGTCTTCGGTGGTAAAATGAGGTAAAAGTTAAGCGACACGCTCATTTTTCGCTTAACTTATCCGCCAGACAGCGCCTCATCTCAGCTCCGCATCCTCTCCCGGGCCTCCTGAGGAAAATGAAAAATCTGTGGCAGAACGCAGGCGAAGAACAATATTTCACGGAAACAGGAAAAGAGCCGCGTACGGTTAAACCTTGAAAAAGAACAGATTTGCGTATATAATATAAATTGTGGTTTTGTGCACAACAAAACCTTCGAAGGGAGCATTGATATGACCGGAAACCAAAGCGAAAATAATATGGCTAAACTTACCGGGTGCATCGAGAAAGAGCCGGTATTCAGCCACGAGGTGTACGGAGAAGGTTTTTATATTTTTATTGTACGCACCAGAAGGCTGAGCGAAAGCTCCGATCTGATACCGGTGACGGTTTCTGACAGGCTTACGGATATCAGCGGCTTAAAAAAGGGCCGGTTCACTATGCTCGAAGGACAGTTCCGCTCGTACAATTCGGTCATGAACAGCGGGCAGATCAAATTAACGCTCACTCTTTTTGCACAGGAGATCAGTTTCCCGGAAGTGATCCCCGATACGGACGTTGACGTCGTCGAAATGAACGGATTCATCTGCAAACCGCCGGTTTACCGCACCACGCCTTTTAACCGCGAAATTTCAGATTTTCTCCTTGCCGTGAACAGATCGTACAATAAATCCGATTACCTGCCTTGTATATGCTGGGGGAGGAACGCACGCTTCTGCGGGAAACGCAAGGTTGGCGATCACGTGCGCGTCGTCGGGCGTATGCAAAGCCGCGTATATCAGAAGAAACTGCCTGACGGCACTGTCTCGGAAAGGACAGCGTACGAAGTATCGGTCTCAAAAATAGAACTTGTTGACGCCCAGGAAGTACAGAACGCCGGGGAGGATAACCGGTCTGAACCGATACGCGTTGAAAACAGTACCGTTAACGTTACGAACGGAGCGACGGATATTATTCAGCAGGGGTAAATAAATGGACGAAAACAGTGAAGTAAACGGAACAAAAGATATCAGTGTGAATGAAGAGAAGGCTGATCCTCCTAAAAAGCATGGATGGTTGATCGAATCGCTCATACTTTTCGTAAAAGGCATCGTAGTTGGTATGGCAAACATAATACCCGGAGTCAGCGGCGGAACTATCGCCGTAGTTACCGGTATTTTCGATCCTCTTATCGAAGCGATAAACACACTATTTAAAAAGTTTAAAAAGAATATTAAATTTCTCCTTCCCGTAGGTCTCGGACTCGTCGCGGGCGTCGTGGCTTTCAGCAAACTGATCGGTCTTTCGCTCGATAAATTTCCACTCCAGACGGGACTGTTCTTTGCCGGACTCGTTATTGGATCGGTCCCTCTTATCCTGAAAAAAGCTCAGAACGGAAACAAATTCAAAGCGGTCTACCTGATCCCGTTCGCTGTCTGCGCGATAGCAGTCGTAGCACTTGCAGTGATCCAGACTTTCTTCTCCGGCGATGCAGCAAATATCCGGTCAGGCACGCTGCCCGTACTGACTTTCGGAATGATACTGAAATTGTTCTTCGGCGGTATGCTCAGCGCGGGGGCAATGGTCGTGCCTGGCGTCAGCGGTTCTCTGGTCATGATGCTGCTCGGTGTTTACGACGATATGCTGGCAATAATATCAGGGCTCGTTTCCTTCAGCGACATGCATAAGGTATTGTCCGCGGTGCTCTGCGCGATCCCGCTGGGGCTCGGCATCATTGCCGGCATCTTCACGATAGCAAAAATAATCGGATTTCTTTTTAAAAAATTCAGAGTCGGAACGTATTACGGTATACTCGGACTGCTCTGCGGCTCGGTTCTCGCTCTGTTTATCAGCCTCACCGGTTACGCGATCAAATTTACCGTACCGGGCATACTGATCGCTGTTCTTACTTTAGCTGCAGGCATCGCAATCGCATACTTTTCATCCAGACTCGGTAAAAAGGATTGAGCTGTTAAAATGAGTACTTTCAAGAAAATACTAAAAGCCATAGGAATATCGCTTGCATTCATGGTCGGATATGCCGTTGTCCAAATTATGGTCACGATATTATTTGCGGTCTATTTCTCGTTCTATTCGCTTAAAATGGATCTGTCCGTTTATCCCGGGAGTAATAAAGCCGAACAGATAATGGCTTATACGCAGCAGAATCTTATGATGAATATGGCGCTGATAGTGCTGATCGCGGGCATCATATCGATCGGCATCATGCTGCTTATACTGCTGCTGCTTAAAAAAGCGAAGAAATGGAATATGGCTGATTTCTTCCGCGTTCCGCATAAGATCGGTATCGCCATCCCTCTCGGGATCATTTGCTTTTTAACGGGTATGGCGTTTAACGTTGGACTCGTCAATATCATGGAACTGATCCCCATTCCGGAGTCGTGGATCGAGGCGAACAACGAATCGGTCGGGGCTGTTCTTTCAGGCAGCTTATGGATCGCGCTTGCGGCAACGTCTCTTATCGCTCCGGTAGCTGAAGAACTCATTTTCCGCGGCGTTTCATATACGATGCTCCGGGATGCGATCCCGCTCAAAAGACGCTTCGCGGTACTTATCGCCGGATTTGCCGTTTCTCTCGCTTTCGGGATCTACCACGGAAATATCCTTCAGGGTATTTATACTTTTGTGTTTTCTATCCTGCTTCTGGCAGTATACGAAAGGACCGGCTCCATATGGAGCTCGATCCTTGTACATGCAGGGTTCAACAGTTCCTGGCTGCTTGAATTGTTTGCCGAAAAAATATTCTCTCAAGAAAAGGTGCTGGTCAACGGGCTCCTGTTTCTGGGTATCGGATCAGTCCTTCTTGCCGGCTTCTTTCTTCTTTCCTCTTATGGCAAGAAGAATGCAGCAAACGCCGATGACGGCTGCGCAGATAGCGGAGATCACGATGACCCGGGCAATTGACCCGTCTTTCTGATCATTGTTCTTTTTATGGTCCGACGGAGTAGGCAGCGTACCCGGATCGACGTCCGCGCCGGAATCGATATTGACCGTTACGACCTGAGTATAAAGCACGAACGAATCCATACCGAATTCACTGGGAGCCTTGTCCGGATCCGTTGACGCAAGCAGTCTGTACATCAGCCTGACTGTTCCGTCCGATAGAGCCGTGACCGTGTCTCCGTTTACTTTTACGTGATCCTCGCCTTCAAGTATAACTATCTCTGGCCTCATCGCCGGCGACCCGTCACTGTATTTTTTTGAAAGATCCATCATGCCCATGCGGTTATAGACGGCAGGGTAGAACGTTATCGCATCTTTGCCGTTTTCGGTCGGGTTCAGCGTAAACGAATAATTATCACCGATATCAATAACGGTGGGGACGTACGATACGTTGTTGCAGAAATCGGTCGTGATGCCGCCAGCGCCGAGCAGATACGCGTCGCGTGTATTTGTGTGGTTATACGTCCACGGCCACGACGTTACGCCTCGGTACATAAGCGCCCGGATCATTTTAGTGTCATTGACTCCGCTCGCGTTGAACGTAGCGTTTTCAGGAACGACGGTGCTGATTATGCTCTTGACTTTCGACTCGTAGCTGCTGCCTGACGGCGTACCCATAAGTTGACCGACCGACATGCCCGGCTCCGCTTTCGGGAAACCGGTAACGGCTGAATTAACGAACGATATCATGCAGCATTTATTCTTCATATTGTATTTTTCAACGATCTCCGCCACTTTTTCTTCAAGATTTTCTTCTTTTATCTCTATGAAAAACATCACGTCCTCATCTTTCAGCGCTGCGAAATAATCGTCGAAAGAAGGAAGTTTAACTTTTTTGTATTTTGAGAACGTCCCGTAAGCGCTCGATTTGGTGACAAAAATCGAATCGAGCTCTTTGGAAGTATGGCTTCCGATCGTCCCTTTACCGGTCGTCAACGAACTCAGATCCGCGTCGTGGTACAGGTACAGTTTTCCGTCCGATGACAGCCTGACGTCCAGCTCGATGCAGTCTACACCTGCGGCGATCGCTTCTTTTGCACTCTCGACCGTGTTTTCAGGCGCCGAAGAGGGAAGGCCCCTGTGGCCTATGACCATCGGGTTCCTCACCAGCACGGCGGGATCTGTTCTGTAAAAAGAATAAGCATCGATCAAAGCCTCCGGAGTATCGGTAACGATCCCGTTGGCGCCGCTCTGGATCGAATTATGCAGCATTGCATCATCACCGGTACCTGCAGATTCAGCCACCCACACCGTGATAAGCCTGTGCTGCATATACTCAACGTTTGCTTTTGTTGCATACTTTTCGGGGATCAGAGCGATCTTCGCGCTGTTTTCGTTGGTAGAATAGATGATCTCGTCCAGTTTTTCTTGCGTAAGCTGATCTGCCTGAATGCCGCTGTAATCGATAGCGCCGCTTATTTTAGGCAGCCTTCTTCTCAATTCCTTGATGATCTCGGGCCTGTCCGAGATCAGGATGCAATCGATGAGCTTGCTGCTCTTAAGGTAATCGCGCAGTTCCGAGGCGGCGTCATCCGTTTTAACGTAGTAGACCGGGATCGCCTTTCTGAAAACTTTATCCGTGACCGTACCGATATCGCCGATAACTGTTTTACCGTCAGGGCTGACCACTTTTCCGCCGTCACCGATATACAGGATCATATTATCGGGTTTGTTTTCGGCGGTCAATACACGGTCTATCGTCTCGGCCGAATCCGCCACGGATATTGTCGCCGCGCGCGATATTACAGGCGTAACAGCGAACGTATGCGACATATATTTGTCGTCAACAAAAATCTCCGGATCGACAACGTAACTGCATTCGGACACCTTAACGTTATCAACGTGTATGACCGAGTAGTTTGCCTGTATCGCAGGGATGCCTTTCGTATACATTCCGCGGATAGAGGAAAGCGAGTCGGTGGCAATTATGAGTTTATCGTTGATATATTCGTAAACCATATCGCCGACGACCGAGATCTTAACGTGAGCAGTTTTTTCGAGCCCGATATCCGACCCGCCTGACGATGTGATCATAACGTTCCACGCGCCGGGGGAACGCTCGGCAAATTCTACACCGTTGGAGGCGGAGGTCTTCCTCCTTACGCACATATGGTAATATTTCTGGTCTTCGCTCTGCTGGCGCACGATCAGCGACATCCACCTGTTCTCGTCGCGCGAGGAAATAAAGCGGATATCTGCTTCAAAAGAATAATCACAGTATTCGGATAGTTTTTCCGGGAGCAGGACTTTTCCCAGTTCGACCGCTGACGCGTCAATAATAAGTTCGCCGTCTTTTACTTCGGCGCTTCCTCCGGTTTTAAGGTCCCGGTTAACGGACCACCCGTCAGGCAGCTTACCGTCGTCAACGGCGTCGAAGTTTTCGCTGAAAATCTCTTTTCCGGTCAGCATCCCGGTCGCTTCAGCGGCGTGAACTTTTCTGCCGGAAATGATCGCCCGGCCCGTAAAACAGGATGACAGCAGTATCGATAAAGTTAAAACTGATAAAATAACTGTTTTAACTGAAATACCGCGCAAGATCGATCTCATCATCTGCTCCTCCATAAGAACGAATTTATGTGCTGAGTCTAACAAATAAAACGGAAAAAGTCAATTGCATCAACGCGCATTTTCATTTGCATTTACGGTATTTTCGTGGTATCATAAAAGCCGAAAAAACACAGGAGGATAAATAATTATGAGCGAAAAACACAGAATAATAATTGACACCGACACGGGCGGAGACGACGCTGCCGCCATTATTCTCGCCGCAAAAAGCCCGGACGTAGAAATACTCGGCGTGACCGTTGCCGCAGGAAACGTTTCACTCGAGCAGGCTGTTAAAAACGCCTTGAGCGCGATCGAGATCGTGGGACTTAAAGTTAAAGTATATCCTGGAGCCGTAAGGCCCGTCTCCGGCGAAGAGCGCGAGACGTTCAGCGTTTACGGAAACGACGGAATGGGAGACGCGGGTATCGTAAAACCGAAGGGAAAAGCGCAGAAAGAGCACGCGGTAGATTACATACTCAGGACCGTGCGCGAAAATCCGGGAGAGATCGAGATCGTTGCCCTCGGACCTGTAACGAATATTGCCCTCGCGATCCAGAAAGACAGAGAGACGATGCTCAAAGTCAAAAGAATATTGTCCATGGGCACCGCCGGATTCGGCCCCGGAAACGCTACGCCTGTCGCGGAATTCAACGTATATAAGGACGCGGAAGCATATAAGATCATGCTCGAACTCGGCGTACCTGTAACGGTGCTCGGACTTGATATGGACGACGAACCCACGTGGACCAGTGAAGAAACGTGGCGGGAAATGCTGAACGGAAGTCCGCTCCAGGTGTTCATCGCGAAAGCAACCGGAAAGCTGCTCGAATTCAAAAAGGGCAACGGAATAGACGCGCTGGATCTTCCGGATGCGGTGGCAATGGCTACGCTCATCTGGCCTGATTTCGTGCTTGAGACCACTCAGTGCTACGGCAGCTGCATAACGGCTCCCGGCGAGACGCACGGTATGGTCATTTTCTACAAAGAAGGCTTCACGTACGACTCGATGCCGAAGATAGGGAAGGCGAACGTTTCGGTCGTAACGAAAGCGAGAAAAGACATTTTCGTAAGCAGGCTGAACGAGGTCCTCAGACAGTAAAAGAAATAAAACCGGTTTCCGGAAAATCAATGGAGGTCAATTATGGAAAACACGAACGTTGTCCCGGGCGGCGGACAATTCTCAGACACAGAACGCTATAAAAAACTTGTCCTTCTCCATTCAAACGATATGCACGGCGATTTCCTGGCAGAAGACGTCGACAATAAACTTGTCGGCGGCGTTGGTATGCTTTCGGGCTACATCAACAAAGTCAAAGAGGAAGAGCCGAACACGCTGTACTGCATCGCTGGCGACATGTTCCGCGGCTCGGTAATTGACTCCGAATTTCAGGGTATGTCAACGATCGAGATAATGAATATGATCTCTCCTGACGTTGTGACGCTCGGAAACCATGAAGTTGACTACGGCGTATCGCATCTGCTTTTCCTCGAAAAATGTGCGAGATTTCCGATCATCAACGCGAATTTCCACATCAAAACGAACGGCGCGCGGCTGTTCAAGCCGTATCTCGTAAAAGAGATAGGCGGCATGAAAGTGCTGTTCATCGGAATACTCACCGAACTCGTCATCGCACAGGCAAAGAATGACGGAAAAGTGGGTACTTTCGTTAACATCACCGAAGCGGCGGAGGAGATTGGGCGCATCTGCAACGCCCATAACTCTCTGGATATCGATTTCACCGTACTTCTTACGCACATCGGATTCGAGGAAGATAAGAAGCTGGCGGCAATGCTCGATCCCGCATGGGGCGTCGACGTGATAATCGGCGGCCACTCGCACACTTTCCTGAAGGAAGCCGAGAAGGTCAACGACATTCTGATCGTTCAGGCCGGCACCGGTACAGACCAGATCGGCCGCTTCGACATCGTTATTGACACGGCAAATAACTGCGTCGCCGAATATAAATGGCAGAGCGTGCCGATCGATAAAGAACATTGTCCGGTCGATACGGAGATCGAGAAGCTGATCAACGCGTATAAATCCAAGACTGACGCAAAGTACGGCCGCGTCATTACCAGGTTCAACAGAAAGCTTACGCACCCGTCGAGAACGCAGGAAACCTCTCTGGGCGACCTTATGGCTGACGCGCTCTGCAGGAGCCTCGGACTCGATATAATGCTGCTCGGTTCCGGAAGCGTGCGTACGGAGGAGCTCGGACCGATCGTTATGCTGGGCGACCTGACGACTGCGTTTCCTTATGATGACGAGGTGTTTATGGTCAAGATCTCAGGCGCGCAGCTTAAGCGGATGGTCAAGTTCGTCGTGCGCGACGAGGTATGGGAAGGTGCGCATACCGAGTTTTATCAGTTCTCAGAAGGCCTTCATATGGTTTATTCGCGTGCGGATCATGAGTTTAAAGAGTTCAAGTTTAAAGGCACAGATGTGGCGGATGATCAGATGTTTACTGTCGGGCTTCAGCTTTTCCACTATAACAACATGGAAAGTTCGTTCGGGATCACGCATGCGGAGATACTGGCCAATGCTCCCAGGCGCACGGTGACAACGTCCGCACGCGAGGTCATTGAGGAGTATCTGACCGAGAACCAGCACCTCGACGTGGGAATACTGGACAGACTGATTATTCAATAAATGGCAAATTGCAAATGGCAAATGGCAAATGGCAAATGGAAAATTGAAAATGGAGAATTGTGGAATATATTATAATCATCGCCTCCGGCGATACCTCAATTTTCCATTCTCAATTATTAAAGATAAAATATCTAGCTGCTTTTATTCCGTCAATGGCAGATGAGGTTATCCCTCCTGCGTATCCTGCGCCTTCGCCGACGGGGTAAAGGCCGCGCAAATTTACACTCTCGAAATTGACCGGATCGCGGTCGATCCGCACGGGGCTAGAGGATAGAGTCTCCGGTGCGGTCAATATTGCCCCCGCGTGCCCGAAGCCCGGAATTATGCTGTCGAAGTGCAGGATACCATGCAGGAGCGACGTTGACACGTAATCAGGAAAAATGCGGGCAACGTCGGCGTTCTGCGCCTTACCGCAAAGTGCTGTTCCGAACCCCTCATAATAAGCATCAATATCCCCGCCGTGCGATACCGCGCCGCTGTTCATAGTTTTTGCAAAATCGCCGAACGACTGAGCGGGAAGCGCTCCCGAGCCCATAGTTAGCTCATACGCCTTGCGCTCAATGCTTCTTAAAAAACCGATGCCGGAGAGAGGGTCTCCCGGGAAAGATTCGAACGGAACGTAATCGGCAGGAGAAACCCCCGCAAGAACGGCGCTGTTTGCATTGACGCCGTCTCTTTTGCTGTAGCTCATGCCGTTCGTGACCAGACCGCCGCGCTCGAAAGACGAATCGACAACGAAACCGCCTGGGCACATACAGAAAGTGTATACGCTCCTTGCAGAAGGGATATTGACCCCTGCGCCGCTTTCGGGATGTGAAACGAGCTTGTAGATCGCCGGGTAGCGCCTGGAAAGCAGCTCTGAATATTTGCCGTATTGCGAATCATTTATAAGTTTCTGAGGATGCTCGATGCGAAGTCCGACTGCGGTCGGTTTCGGCGAAAGAGCAACGCCGCTTCTACGCAGCATCTCGAAAGTATCTCTTGCCGCGTGGCCTGCTGCGAGGAAAACTGAATTCGTGCAGATCGTTAACGTTCCGTCGGGGGAGTCGCAAATCGCGGCACAGACAGCCCCGTTTTCGATCCCGAATCCGGTGAGTTTAGTGCGGAAGAGCACGCTGCCTCCCAGCCTGATTATTTCAAGGCGCATCGCTTTTACGATGCTTCTCAGCAGGTCTGTCCCGATGTGCGGATGCGTATCGATAAGGATATCCTCCGGAGCTCCGAATTCCACGAATGTTTCCAGCACCATTTTTCCGAGGCTGTTTTTCTCTTTAACGAGCGTGGTCATCTTTCCGTCGGAATATGCTCCTGCGCCGCCTTCACCGAACTGCACGTTGCTCTCGGGATCGAGCGGAGAACCGTTCCAGAAGCGGCTCACCGTACCGGTGCGGTTGTCAATATCTTCGCCGCGCTCTACTACTACCGGCCTCCTTCCGGCTCTGGCGAGGGTCAATGCACAGAATATTCCCGCCGGGCCGAATCCGGCGACAACGGGTCTTATCTCCGGGTCCATATCTGATTTTAAATTTTCCGCGGCATAAGATACATCTTTGCTGACGGCTTTTTCGGGCGGCTCACAGAATGAAATTTTCAGCCCGAGCGCAGGCGCTCTGCCTTTTCTGAAATCGAGCGACCGCCGCAGGATCTTAACGTTTTCAGGCGAAGGAGCGGGAAAACGCAGTTCGGATTTTTGATTATCTTTCTCCGACCTTGCTGCTTTAACGATCTGCGCGGACAATACTTTAAAAAACACCGGATCAGAGACGGTGAAATTGCCGCCCGTGCCGGTGAGCTTTTCCATATTAATGCTGATATCGAATATTGCCATAGCCCGGAATAAAAATGCTTTTTATAATATACGCGATATACGTGATATACGTGATACGCGCTTTCGTATTATCTTGGATCTCTTAACTCGAGTTTTGTAAGAGGAACGATCCCGAAACGGGCGAGATTTGCCGCGGCCATATTTGCGCTCTGCTGATCACCCGCTCTGTCCGGAGCGTGTGCGTCGGAACCGATCACCGCCTTCGCAGCTGTTTTAGAAACGATCTGCCAGAATCTATCCGAAGGGTAATGACGGTGTCCCTCCATACCGAGACAGTTGTACTCGAGAGGCACGTCGTATTTTACGGACGCTTCGCACATACGCAGGACCTCTTCCTCGTAAAATGACTTGTCGCCGGTGAAGCAGAGCATGTCCGGATGCGCGATATAAGTGTAAACACCCGTAGACATTGCCTCCGTGACCTGATCGACGAACTGGGTGACTCTGGCGGGATCATCGGTAACGGCGCTGTTATAAGTTCCGTCGTACTCATTGTGGGTAAAATGCTGGCCGCATATCAGATAATCGAGCGGGAAGCAGCGGATGTTGCTTAGCATCGCTTCAAATTCTTTCGGGTAGTATTCCGCTTCGTATCCGATGAAGATCCTGATCTTTCCGCTGTATTTTTCGCGCAGTTCAAGTATTTCGTTCACGTACGTTCCGGTCTCTTCGACGTCCATGCGAAAGCCGGAGCGGTGACCGTTCGAAAAAGGGTAGGGGACGTGGTCAGAAAAGCCCAGCTCTTCAAGACCGTTGCGAATGGCGTTGACAACGTAATCTTCCGGTTTTCCGGAGGCGTGGCGGCAATGGTACGAGTGTGTGTGATAGTTTGCAATCATTATATTGTCCTTCTCAAAATCCTGTTATCATCCTCACGAAAGTTTGAATGAGCGCAGATTCATCGTATCTCCGGACGTGCACTCGTCGAAGAAGTCGAACCGGATCAGGTTAAGCTCTCCTTTCCAGAAGCTTAACGCGGTGAGATCGATCTCCAGCGTGTGATATTCGCCGTCACAGATGAGCTCGGAGCGGATCATCTCGGAACCGTCCGGAACGGTTTTATCTCCTGTGCATAAAAACAGATCGCACACGTATGAATCGCGCGAATTCGAAGTGGGGATCATATATTCGATCGAGAGTTTGGAATACTTCTCCGCCGTGACGCCGGGCGTGAAATCGCCGAAATGCAGGAACGTCTGAGGATCGGCGCCGCCCTTAACGCGAAGCTTCGCGGCTTTAGCGGAACTGTTATAAGATACGGCGGAGTGGTTTCCCGCTACCAGCACGTACGTGTTCTTCTTGTTCGAGAAATCGATGTTTGTATAATCTACGTATACGTCGCGTTCGGCGCTGTAGCCTTTGTGCAGCGATTCGTTCGTTGCGAAGTCCTTGTTCGCTTTGAACGTGGCGCGTATTCCGTCGAGCGAGCCTGTCGTTATCAGGTAGCTGTATTCAAGCGCGGTGAAATTGGGCAGTTTTATGGTGAGCAGCGGGGCAACGTAATTCGTGGCGTTGTTGTTCGCGTCTTTCGATTTATTGTACTCAAATCTTCCGGCGTAGAAGAGGTCAATATTAGGCACGTACAGCCCTATTCCGAAGTCGTCCGAGCGGTTCGTCCAGGCGCACCACGTCTCGGTATTGTCGTCTTTCATATGGAAGCGGCAGTCGTCCGCGTATTTGGGATCGCCCCAGAACTTCAGATCCGCGCGGTGCGTAAGCTTCTCGTCAGCCCAGGAATTTACGCCGTTATACCACGTGAAGCAGTCAAGGTAGCTTACCGTGTAGAACGCGGGCAGCTCCTGGTTCGAAAGACCGTGCGGATAGCCTGAGAAGTCAACGAACCGGTTATCGACGCGGATGTGGTCCTTTTCGACGGTATATCTGTTCTCCATGTAAGAAGGAGTGATCAGATTGTTCTGCGACCAGTCCTGAGGCTGCGATTTGATATAAACGTAATTGCTCCCGATCTCGAGGTCGATAAGGCGGCTGCTGTTTCCGTATTTATCTCCGCCCTGCACCGGGTTATACGGCCAGGTATTGCCGTTGAACTCGCCGGGCGTGTACGAACTGTCGTAGCCGCCGTAATAGGACTGCTGCACGAGCCTGCCGGTATCGTGGCTGTTAATCAGATTCGTGAGACCGCTTACGGGGCAGTTCAGGTCTTCGATGTAGTTGATCCCGCCGCCCCAGTTGAGGCGAACGCCTACCTTGAACCGGTCGTTCTGGATAAAGAACGATTTATCGTTGTGAACGTCTATTTTTGACGAAGAAAGCGCAAGCAGGGTGAAATCTGCGGTCGATTTCAGGCTGTCAAATGCGACCGTTTCGATGCTGTTTGCGCAATCGCCGTTAAGATATCCGAGGATCAGGCCGTTGAACGTGACGTTTTCACCTGCTTCAAGGAAGAAGGCGTCGTCAACTGCCCGGTCTCCGACTTTATACGTGAGTTTGAATTTCAGCGCCTTTGTGGAAGAGTAGCGGATGGTGACGCGGTTGAAATCCTTGCCCGTGTAGTCAAGTATCGAGGCAGAGAAGCCTTTTTTAAAAGTAAATAAATTGCCTTCGGCTGAAGAATATCCTTCAGGAGTGTATATGACGCCGTTCTCCGCCATGTATTGTCCCGGCTCGAGCGTGCGTGCGATCGTAGGTTCGGGTTCCGCAGTGGGTCTCGCGGTCTCGGCTTCGTCTGTTTCTGAGGGCAATACCGCAGGATCTTCAGTTACCGGAGGTAATTCCGGTGCTTTCGTACAAGAAGCACCGGAAAGAACCGTGATAAGCGCCAGCAGCGACGCAATCAAAGCCAATATATTTCTTTTGCTTTTTTTCATTGTTTTTGCTCCTCGAATATTTGCACTTAAATTTTCGCAACCCACGAATTCCCTGATCCGGCCTTATCTGCCGTTATTTCTTTTTGGAACGGCTTATTATCACACCCGATATGACGGCTGCGACAGCAACTGCGCCAATAACGATCCCTATGATAGCTCCGGTCGGGAGACCTTTTTTAGGAGTATTGTCCGTGTTATCTTTATCCCCGGAATTGCCCTGATCTGTCGCTACGGGAGCATCGGTAGCAGGGGCACCGGTAGCTACGGGCGCATCGGTGGGAGCATCCGTAGCAGGCACTTCGGTTGGCACCGCGGTAGGAGCGGCGGTCGGTTTTTCGGTCGGTGCGGGAGTGGCGGGAAGGCCTTCTGCGAGAAATTTCTCGCCGAACGCCTGTGCTGATTCTACGTTTGTAAAGAAGGCAACGTAATACAGCTCGACTTCGGTATCGCTGTTAGTGGATACGAACGGGTCGAAGCGCAGGTTCGAAACGGCGCCTTCCCATCTCTTGATCTTGGTGAAGTCGAGCGTCACGACCTGAACGTCGGTGGTCTTCGCGTATTTGTACTCGAAATTCTGCGTTTCGCTGTAGCCGGGGTTAAGATCGGTCTGCCAGTAGATATTGCCCACAACGCCGCCGTCATCGGGATTGACCCTGACGCCCATCTGCATTACTTTGCACTCATCAGCGGAGATCTCATCGATGTCGCTGCCCGCAGCGAGCGAACCGAAGCAAAGTTCCACGTACGGATCTCCGCCTTCCGGAACGTCGACAACGTAGCATTTTTCGCCGAAATACACTTCCTGTATGATGTTTTTACCGCCCGCGAAGAGCATGTCGTTCACGTCGTCCTCATAATTCAGAGCGAGCAGGGCAACGGGCCCGGAGATCTCCACCGGTGCTTCGGTGACGTCGGGATCGACCGGCTTATCTGAGAAAAACTCGGCCTTCAGGCTGTGTACGGAGAACGGAGCGGAGAGGCTTTCGGCATCGAGTATGCAGAACGGTGTGCTTTCTGTGCCGGTATATGCTTTAGCATCTTCCTCTTTTTCGAAGAATGCGATCCAGGCGATGTCAATGTAGTCGCCTTCGATGACCTTTCCGCGGCCGGTGCTGTCGTCAAAGTTTTCAGCGTCGCGGTCGGGCTCGAGCGGGTCAAGGCGGATGTTCTCCGGGTTAATATAATGGCTGGAGTCCCAGATGGATTCGCGGCCGTACAGGGCGGCAACGGATGTCATGTCTACGATGAGGGTCTCCCATTCGCCCGAGTAGATGTAGTGCGCGGGGATGAAGGGCTCAGCAGGGGGAGATACGTAAAACTGGGCAATATATTCGACGTTGTCTTCATTGTAGCGTGCCGCGGTGCGGTGGCGTATGGCCGCCCATTTGACGGTGTCCGGGTCAATGTAATCGTTCTGACCTTTATCGCTGAATTCGAACGACGCGTACGGGTCAAAACCGTCTCCGATGAAGCGTACGTATTCGGCTTCCGTGCTTTTTCCGGCACTTTCAGCTTCTTCCGCGTATGCTGCGGGCAATGCCGCCGCTGCCAGCGTTACTACTATCGCCAGTGCTGTTAAAA
>JAEEGL010839647.1_pt1 | contig 14448 bp, 10 predicted proteins | sample 9134231 | NCBI WGS metagenome assembly JAEEGL01 (sample SAMN16246548, study PRJNA631951) | gut metagenome | biome: gut microbiome; feature: rumen; material: fiber-attached | host: Bos | place: Iran: Karaj | collected 2018-10
CTGACTCTCCAGATAAACCTTCCAACGATGTCTGAAGACGACAAACCTTATATTTCTCCTCTCCATTATCTCCGACCAAAGCATTCTTACCATCAACAGTGATTCCCATGACACTAAAATCAATATGGTTACAAACATAAGTTTCAAAGTCATAGACACCAGCCTTCTCAACATCAATAGTGTACTTAACCCACTCACCATTAACGATATATCCTAGGTTCTTCAAACAATTTTCCTTGTCATTCTTATCTGTGTAACCCAAGTCTACAGATTCATCTTTACGGAATCCTGTCTTTCCATAATCACCTGCATTACAAACCTTACAATTCCACCAATCCTCTCTATCGAAATCAAAGTAAGCCTCATCTTGTCCACCCTTATCATACTTCTCCATATTGATGATCAAATCGTTCTTACCATCAAATTTATGACCACCCTCGTATGGTGTCGATATAGATTTAGAGAAGTTATCTCCTTTCTTCAATTGTTCCTCAACATACTGACCAGCTGGTTTCATGCTGTTAGGATAGCTTGAGAAAGCAGATGAACTACGCTCATTGTCCGACCAGCTCCAGTTTGCCCAACTGATAATCTGATCACCAAGGTTTTTACCATTACAAACAGTCATCAGTCTGTCTGCATCTTCCAAACATACCTGTCCATTCGTTCCTCCATCATCCGTAGAAACACCCCATTCTGAAACAAAAACAGGAATTGACGCTGCCGCACCAGAAAGGATACCAAGGAAGAATTGCTGATCACATGTGTAGTGATGGAATGTGTACATCACATTCAAATCCTTCTGAGCCTCATCAGAAATAGGATACTCCATCGGACAAGAAAGTGCCTTATCCCACTGTGGTGTTCCTACAAGCACAACTGCATCCTTATCATTTTGAGATATTGCAGGAAGGATCTTCTCTGCATACGACTTTACCTCCACCCAGACTTCTGGACCATGGATATATGGGTCTCCTGCAATGTCGACATTCGGTTCATTACATATTTCATAAATTACGTTCTTGAAACCATTACTTGCAACCCAACCAGAAATAGATTTGAAAAAATTCTCAGCACCACTATAATCGCCTGCATTTGGATTTCCTGGAGTTAGGATATGCCAGTCAACGATACAATACATACCCAAATCATTTGTCCACTCAATACACTGCTTCATCCAATTGATGTCTTCATAGCCACCCTCTTTCAAGTACATAGCTATACGAGCAAGATTAGCTCCCTTGGATTTCATCAACTCAAAATCCCCTCTGTCGTCAAAACAACCGCCATGCCAATTCTTACCATGTGTACTCCATCCTCTCAACTGAACTGGTTGACCCGACTCTGATGACAACTGGTTACCAACAAGCTTAAGTTTACCCCACTCGTTGACATAGTTATTGTTGCCTGGATTTGAATAATCCAAAGCGAATGACTGCAAGCAAAGCATAGCAGCCGATACTAAAGTAAATAGTTTCTTCATGTTTTTCTTAAATATTAGAACAAAACAATAATTTCCTCTTAACAATGTCCATTAAGAGCTCCCAAATGTATCATATTATTTCAATTCTGACAACAAAAAGCAGATAAATTACGCAAAAATCCAAAAAAAATGAAAAAGAGACGCGAATCATCACGTCTCCTTTTCTCATTATTTTATGATTTTCTATTACCAGCCCCAGCCTCCGCCATTTCCGCTACCAGTTGCCAATTCTGACAACGAATCTTTGGAAACCGTGGCCTTCTCCTTATACTGGTTCTCAAACAAGTCAAGTTCGATATTCGCACTTGAGTCCACAGTATAGAAAGAATAGCCGCTCAATGAAGAACCGTATGCAAAAATCAACTTCGACAACGCATCTGGCACTTTACATGCAGCAATCACATCTCCAGATGAATTTGCCACACATAATATAGATCCGGCCGTCACTGAACATGATGTGTTAGTGATTGAATTTGCACATGTCGGCTTCACATCCTGGCTCCACATGCCTGCGCTGCTTGGTCCGAGGACCAACAATGTGCCTCCTGTATGCTTCTGATAACAGCTGTTGCCATCACCCGCATCAATAGGCGAGGAACCGCATGCGATCACAAGTCCACCTGTGAACTCCATACTTCCGTTTGAATCCAAACAATCATGATCACCCGATGACGCATAAGCCCATACCTGTCCTCCTGTAACTCTCAACATACCAGTTGTCTCTGTAGTCACATTCATACAGTCGTCTGTTGTGGTGATATGCAAATATCCTCCGTTGACATAAATATTAGAACCCTCTAGACCTTCGTAAGCCGTCTTGACTCTGATTGATCCATCATTGATAGTCAGATCTCCGTCTGAATGCATTGCGTCATCTGAAGTATCAATAGTGAAAATTCCACCGTTCACAACCATTTGGGTATTGGCATGGAATGCGTCATCTTTGGCATCAACTGTGATCGTTCCGCTATTGACTGTGATATTTTCTGCGACAAACGCCTTTGGATTTCCTGCATAATCAGAAGAGTTTCCATCACTCATACCGCCTGGCATGCCACCTGGTCGTCCACCTGTGGAAGAAGATGATGAAGAAGACGTTGCTGTTCCATTTGTAGTGACATTGATAGTCAATGCTGAATTGTCAGCGTTCTCAGCTCCAATAATCAAATCTGCGTCCGCTTTAACTCCTTTTGCTCCATCAGTTGTTATCAGAGTAAACTCTCCAGCTGTCAAATAAACATTGTTTCCTTTGATACAACGTCCTTCTGTATAGTCAGTAGATGTTTTTGAAGAACCTCCAAATCCTCCAGGACCTCCAAATCCAGAATTTCCTGTAGACGTAGTGGTGGTTGCTCCAGTGTAATAGCTTCCGTTGTTAGTGATCTTCACTACTCCACCCTCGACTGTAACATCTCCATCAGCAGTGATTCCCTTTGAAGCGATAGCATTCTTTCCAAGAGTCAAATCAACCGCACCTCCACTCATCTTCACACCTTTATCTGTCTTGATAGCGGCAGAATAAGAGGTGTCACCGTCAGCGATTAATGATGTACCGTCGATACTCATTATAATCTCACCACCATAAATTTCAATATCTGCAAGTGAAGTCTTCATTCCTTTCGCCGCGGCTCCGGTCATTGTAATGTCTACCTTTCCTCCCTTCACCACGATTGAGGAATCTGATTTCAAAGCTTTCACATCGTCGGCAACAGAATTGAAAACAAATTCTCCATCTTTAATAAGTATGGATTCAGAAGCATCCACTCCATCACCGGCTGTGCCAGAGATATTCAGTTTGCCACCATACATCTGCAGGCCATCACTGTTCAAGCCATCACCCTGAGCTGATTTGATATTGACTGTGCCGGCATAAAATTCCGTCTTCTTAGACGAGTTGATTGCATGCTTCGTGTTTCCTGAGATGGTAAGTTCACCGTCGCCTCCCAATTCTCCGAATTTCAATTTAGACTTCGCATAGATACATCCCTTATATGCAGATGCAGATGCGTCAGAAAGCGTCGACTTGCCTTTAAGCTCAACATTCGTAGCGTACGATTCACCGTTAGCTCCAATATTGATCACTATCGGCGACGACGTTGCGCTTGAAAGAGTTAGATTATCCATCACCAGAGTATACGCTCTGTCTGGAGTGATAGAGAATGATCCATCCTCAGAAGAACCAGAAAGATAATACACAATACCTTTCTTATCCTGTGCCGACGTGAATGATATATTCGCACCGTCAACTTCATACTTCACTTTGTCCCAAGAATAATCGTTGACACTTACCTTGTCACCATCGAATGTCACAAAGATTGTATCGGCCTTACTACCTTCTTCCAACGAGAAATCAGCGTACGACACATTTGGCACCTTAAACTCCTTGTCGACATTACCTGAGATCTTCATCACACCGTCGACAAACTTTATAAGGCTAATATCCTCGATATTGATGCTTTCAGTAGCATCTTGAAGATAAATGTTCAGTTTATCTTGAGCGAACAAAAACAGAGTGGCTAACGAAGCCGCTGATAAAATTATTTTCTTTTTCATAGCTTCTCAATTTTAAAAATTAAACCACCTAGTTTCACCCCATATATACCAGCTGCCAAACCACTCATATCAACCTCACCCTTCTGCTCCACCGTCTGTCTCTTCATAATCTTACCATCTAAAGAGAGAATCTCAACCTCCACTGTTCCGTCAACTTCCACATTCAACACATCTACCACCGGATTGGGATAAACATTAAACTTAACATCCGAAATCTGAGAAACATCCGACACTTCAACATTTGAAAAGTTCAACTTTTCAATGTCTTCCAGATTAATGGTCGAGATTTTGGCATTCTCATCATTCTGGATTAAAAGAGTACGGCCAGAAAAAGAGATCTGTCCCGTCTCATTAAGTGTAAAAGAATACTCTTCTCCACTTTTCAGCTCTGTCTTTACGACTGTGACTGTTTTTGCTGACAAGCCACTGCACAACAGGCAAAGCAAAATGATTAAACTAACTTTACACATATACCCTTTAAATTTATGGCACAAAACACATACAAATTGCACATATTTCGGCCGTTAGATTGATTTTTTCAAAAGTACAAAACGGCAATTTATAGACAACCCCTACAAACCACGTTTGGACTTTTTCATACCTAATTTGGTACGTTTGACACCCTTGAACACCTAAAAAGATTAAAAAAATGGGGGAAAAAGAAAAGAAATAGATTCGAGAAATACATTACTGACAGACTGAAAATATGAGATGTCGCAAAAATTGGGAGATTTGATACTCATTCATAAACAATAATTTATTATCTTTGCACGAAAAGAACGATTAAATTTTAACACAATATAAAGATATGGCTTCACAAGAAGATGCATTCAAGGCATTAGTTTCGCACTGTAAGGAGTATGGTTTTGTATTCCCATCGAGTGAGATTTATGGAGGTTTGGCAGCTGTTTACGACTATGGTCAGAACGGTGTAGAGTTGAAGAACAACATTAAGAAATATTGGTGGGACAGCATGACATTGCTACACCAAAATATTGTAGGTATTGATGCCGCAATCTTTATGGAGCCAACTACATGGAAGGCTTCCGGTCACGTTGATGCGTTCAATGATCCTTTGATTGACAACCGTGATTCAAAGAAGAGATACAGAGCTGACGTACTAATTGAGGATCAGCTTGCAAAGTATGACGACAAAATCAACAAGGAGTGTGAGAAGGCAGCCAAGAAGTTTGGTGACGCATTCGACAAAGAGCAGTTCATCTCAACAAACGCTCGCGTAAAGGAGTACGCAGAGAAGAGAGATGCACTTCACGAGCGTTTCGCAAAGGCTCTTAACGACAACAACCTTGACGAGCTAAAGCAGATCATCCTTGACGAGGAGATCGTTTGTCCTATTTCAGGAACAAGAAACTGGACTGATGTTAAGCAGTTCAACCTAATGTTCAAGACACAGATCGGTGCAAGTGCAGACAACACTATGGACATTTACCTACGTCCAGAGACATGTCAGGGTATCTTCACTAACTTCTTGAATGTACAGAAGACTGGCCGTATGAAGGTTCCATTCGGTATCGCACAGATCGGTAAGGCATTCCGTAACGAGATCGTTGCACGTCAGTTCATCTTCCGTATGCGTGAGTTTGAGCAGATGGAGATGCAGTTCTTCTGCAAGCCAGGCACAGAGATGGAGTGGTTCAAGCACTGGAAGAATTTCCGTTTGAAATGGCACAAGGCTCTTGGTTTGGGAGATCAGAAGTACCGTTACCACGATCATGACAAGTTGGCACACTACGCTAACGCGGCTACAGATATCGAGTTCGAGATGCCATTCGGATTCAAGGAGGTTGAGGGTATCCACTCTCGTACAAACTGGGATTTGAGCCGTCACGGACAGTTCTCAGGAAAGAAGCTTGAGTACTTCGATCCAGAAGAGAACAAGTCATATATACCATATGTAATCGAGACATCAATCGGAGTTGACCGTATGTTCTTGTCTATCCTTGCTGGTTCATACAAGGAGGAGCAGTTGGAAGGCGGCGACAAACGTGTGGTTCTTAACTTGCCACCAGCATTGGCACCAATCAAATGTGCAGTTCTTCCATTGTTGAAGAAGGATGGTCTTCCTGAGAAGGCAACTGAGATCATGAACGAGTTGAAGTTCGACTTCCGTTGCGCATACGAAGAGAAAGACACAATCGGTAAGAGATACCGTCGTCAGGACGCAATCGGTACACCATTCTGTATCACAGTCGACCATCAGACACTAGAAGACAACACAGTGACTGTACGTTACCGTGACACAATGGCTCAGGAGCGTATCAGCGTAGACGCACTTCACAGCAAGATCTCTGAAGCTGTTTCTATGAGAAACCTTTACAAGAAAATGATGCAGGACTAATATAGTCCTATCCATTTATAAAATATGCCTTGGCACGTGAGTGCCAGGGCATTTCAAAAAATTAGTCCTTAATCCCAAACAAAATGAAAAAGCTTATTTTGGCAGTATTGACGGTACTGCTTTCCACATTCATGTATGCACAGCCTTACACAATGATTAAGGGAGGTGCCCAATTCAGCAAATTCTCATCAGACGGTTCAGAACCTAAATTCGGTATCAGAGGTGGTGTCGGAGGATTCGTTCCACTTGGTGAGTCATCATTCTACTTTATGCCTCAGGCTCTTTATGCCCAGAAAGGTCAGAATGCAGGAAAATTCCTTGACGATTGTACCATCCACTACGCTGAAATACCAGTGACAATTGGAGCATTGCTCAAATTCACAAGACACATCAGTCTAGGACTTATGGCCGGGCCTTATGCTGCTGTTGGTGTTGCCGGAAAAAGCGACAATCCAGAAGTGACCAAACTGTTTGACACAATCAGCCGTTTCGACGCAGGTATATCAGCCGGCATCCAACTTCATATCTGGAAAATATTCCTGTTTGCGGATTATGATTACGGTTTGCGCAACATTATAAATTCAGACGATTTGGATATCGGAGAAAACTTGACAACACGTAGTGGTGCCATAGGTATCGGATTCACTTATTAGTGGAACATCAACAACTTGCAATACAATAATTTTGAGACGTGAAAAATCACGTCTCTTTTTTTTAAGATTTTCCACAACATTAAAGCTCATTTCATAAGGCACAAGCATTTTTTTAGCAAAAAAATTGTCATCATTCAATTAATCAACTAATTTTGTGGATATAGGATTTTTAAAACACATTGTATATGATCATTGCGGAAGGAGGCTCTACAAAATTAGACATTGTCGTAATCGATGAGCAAAATGAGGTTAGACGATACTCTTTGCCAGGGATCAACCCATTTTACCAATCGACGGAAGAAATGACGTCAACTTTGAAAGAGTCGCAAATACGAGGAGAAAGGGGAAATGCTCTTAAAAAAGTTTACTATTATGGGGCAGGATGTGCTTTTGAAGAGCAGACAAATGCAATAAAGGAATGTTTCAAACAAGCTTTCCAATCTGAGACTGTAGAGGTGGAGAGTGATCTTTTAGCGGCAGCGCGTGGACTTTTCGGAGACGAAAAAGGCATTGCTGCAATCCTAGGAACAGGTTCAAATTCAGGTTATTACGACGGAGAAAGAATCATCGACAATGTATCCTCGCTTGGATTCATGCTTGGCGACGAAGGCAGTGGAGGATATCTCGGCAAGCATTTGGTGAGCGACATTCTTAAAGGATTGACATCCGCTGAATTAGCAGATGAATTTTTCCATGAGCACCATACAAACAAAGAGGAAATAATGGAGAATGTCTACAAAAAGCCTTTTCCAAACCGTTATCTTGCAGGTTTTGTGCCATTCATAGCAAAACGAATAGAAAACGCATACGTCAACACACTTGTGATGAACTCATTCCGTGACTTTTTCAAACGAAACATAGCGCATTATAGCATATACGACACAAAGCAGATATCATTTGTCGGCGGAGTCGCTCAACAATTCAAGAGAGAACTGACTTTGGTCGCGTCGCAATACGGCTTTATTATCAATGATGTGCAAAAGTCACCATTGGAAAGACTAATCGATTATCATATAAAACATTAAAGAAGTTTTATAAATTTACCTTACAACATATTACCTCACAACATACAAATAACTTAAAACAGAAAGATGTTCCTTAAAAGACATCATTTCTTTTCATTATGTATTGTTGATAATTTTTTGTATCAATAAATGTTACACAACATACATAAAATTTCTAAAAAGGATTTAATTTTAGTAAATTTGTAGGATAATTAGTACTATGTACTATTAGGAGGGTAATTAATATTAGAAACTTATGGGCTATCTTAAGTTCGACAATTTTATGTTAGCTGATTTGGGACAATCTCTTCAAAAAGAAATCATTATCCCAAACAAACTAGGAGCATACTATAGCACAACCTCAACAGGTTGCAACACGCGCAAATATCACGGTGCGTTTGTAGTGCCATCAACTATAGAGGGCAAGGAGAAGTTATTGTTGATTTCATCCATAGACGAGACTTTGATTCAGAATACAGCCGAGTATAATTTCGGCGTACACGAATATTCAGCTGGATATTTCTCACCAAACGGACAGAATTACATACGTCTGTTTGATTACAATTCCAACTCTGTCACTTTAACATACAGAGCCGGAGGCACACTTGTTGAGAAATGTGTGACACTTTGTGAAAATGAGAACAGACTGATAGCCAGATACAAAATTCTCCGTGGAAACACCACAATCAAGATCGAACCATTACTAGCATTCCGTGACACATCTGAATTGTGTATGGAAAACAATTCCGTCCACAGAGAATATAAAGCGATAAGTAACGGAATTGCCCTGTCTCTATACAATGAGTATCCGATGCTTAACTTGCAGTTGTCAAAGAAATGTGAGTTTGTAGCGACTGGATATTGGAAAAACGGCATCGAATATTTCAACGAGAGAGACCGTGGCTACCACGACAGAGAAGATCTGTACGTTGCCGGACATTTCATAGTCGAGGCAAATGAGGGTGAAGAGATATATTTTACAGCCAGTCTGGACGAATGCAAGCCAAAAGATATCGAGACTGCATTCAACTCCCAAATAAAAAAAGGATCATCAGACACTATGGAATGCGTGCTTCAGCAGACAGCAAAAAGCATGTTCGTAGAGAAAGATGGAAAATCCTATATGATGGCCGGTTATCCATGGTATAAATGTATAGCTAGAAACATGGCTATCGCTATACCGGGACTGATTTCCGCAGGTCTGACACAAAAAGAGATTGACTCTCATCTTGACACACTTGGAAAAGAGATAGAAAAGATGATGTCTGAGTCAACCGAAAAGGGATACGACCAGAACATCACAGAAATAGAGCAGCCTGACGTTGTGCTGTGGTATGCGAAAGCCATTCAAGACTATGCTTCTGCATTTGGAAAGAGCAACGCACAAAAGAAGTATGCGGACAAATTGATCCGCATCGTCGACTTCATAAAGAGCGGCAAACATATTAATATAGAATTCACATACAATGGTCTGCTTTATATCCATGGATGGGAAAAGCCAATGACATGGATGAATGCAGTAGGAGTCAATGGGATGCCAATCACCCCAAGAAGCGGATGGGCAGTGGAGACCAACGCATTGTGGTACAACGCATTGAAATTCACAGCTGAACTTACAGACAACAGTTCATACGACCAGTTGGCAGACAATGTCGGCGACAATTTCGTCGCCATCTTCTGGAACGGCTCATACCTGTTTGATTTTGTTGACGGAGACCATTTTGAAAGAAGTGTCCGTCCAAACATGCTTTGGGCAGTGGCTCTTAAACATTCACCACTTAATGGTGAACAGCAAAAAGCCGTCGTGGATATGGCAACAAAAGAATTGCTGACACCAAAAGGAATCAGATCATTGAGTCCATACAGCGACAATTTCCATTGGAACGGAGCTGGCGGACAACAAGGACGCGACTACGCAGCATTCCAGGGAGCTGTTTACCCTTGGCTGATGGGCGCATATATAGAGAGTTATCTCCGTGTCTACAAACAGAGCGGATACTCGTTTGCAGAAAAATCAATGCACGGATTGGAAGACGAATTGTTTAACAATACCATAGGCACATACTCAGAGATGTACGACGGAATGGCTCCATACAAGAGCTGCGAAGGAATGTCGTACGGAATAAATGTTTGCGAAGTGATAAGAGCGAAACAAATACTGGGTAAATTTGAAGCAGAGTAAAGAAAGGATAGTGTATGAAGGCTTTAATGTTTGGGTGGGAATTTCCACCTCACATATTAGGAGGACTTGGTACTGCAAGCTACGGTTTGATAAAAGGTATGTCACGACACAAAGATATTGACATCACCTTGGTGTTACCAAAACCATGGGGTGACGAAGACCAAAGTTTCTTGAAAATCATTGCAGCAAACAAAGTGCCGATCGTATGGCAAGAGCCAGACAGCAAGTTCCTAAATGATTCGTTGGAAGGAAGAATTAGCAGCGACGAATATTACCATTTCAGAAACTGTATCTGTGAAGACAACCGTTATATAGGAACAAACGGCATCGGATCAGTAGAGTTTTCCGGACGCTATCCAGACAATCTGCTAGAAGAGATACGCAACTATGAGGCTGTGGCAGGTGTGGTGTGCCGATCTAACAACTTCGACATCATCCACTCCCACGACTGGCTTACATACAACGCCGGCGTGAAGGCAAAACAGATAACAGGAAAACCACTTGTCATCCACGTCCACGCGACTGATTTCGACAGAAGCCGCGGAAACGTGAACCCTACCGTCTACAACATTGAGAAATACGGTATGGACATGGCAGACCATATAATCACAGTGAGCAACATGACAAGAGACACTGTGATCAACAAATATCATATAGATCCAAGAAAGGTGACAACTGTGCACAATGCGGTGACACCGTTAAGCCGTGAGATTCTGGATATCAAGCCAAACAACAATACAGGCGACAAGATCGTGACATTCCTAGGACGAATCACAATGCAGAAGGGTCCGGAATTCTTCGTGCAGGCAGCAAGACAGGTGTTGCAAAGGACACCGAACGTGCGATTCGTGATGGCAGGAGGCGGTGACAAAATGGCCGAGATGGTCGACCTCGCGTCAGCATACGGCATAGTCGACAGATTTCACTTCACAGGATTCCTTAAAGGAAAGGAAGTTTACGAAATGCTTAAAAGCAGCGACCTTTATATAATGCCGTCTGTGTCTGAGCCATTCGGAATTTCACCGTTGGAGGCGATGCAATGTGGAGTGCCGACAATAGTGTCGAAGCAAAGCGGATGCGCAGAGATTCTATCGAAAGTGATCAAAGTCGATTTTTGGGATATCGACGCAATGGCCGACGCCATCCATTCGATTGTAACCAACGACGCTTTCGCAGAATACTTGAAAGTGGAGGGAAAGAAAGAGGTAGACGAGATAAAATGGGAATACGCAGGTGATAAAGTCATAAACGTATACAACCAAGTGCTTGGCTACAAATAATTTGTCAACAATTTAAAAGTAAAGATATATGAAGTCGATTTGTTTATACTTTCAAATACATCAGCCGTTTCGACTAAAAAGATATAGATTCTTCAACATTGGAGCCGACCACCACTATTTCGACGATGCCAATAACGAAGCTATCATAAAAAGGATTGCAAAGAACAGCTATATTCCAGCTAACGACGCAATGCTTCAGATGATCAAAGAGAGCAATGGCGAATTCAAAGTCGCTTACTCAATATCAGGTTTGGCATTGGAACAGCTTGAGCACTACTGTCCTGAAGTCATCGACAGTTTCAAGAAACTGGCAAAGACAGGATGTGTAGAGTTTCTTGGTGAGACATACGCCCACTCTTTCGCGTCATTACGCAAAGAGAACAATGAATTCGAGAAACAGGTAGAGGCCCATTCAAAGAAAATCGAATCTCTGTTCGGGCAGAAGCCAACAGTGTTCAGAAACTCAGAGCTACTATTCTGCGACGACATGGTGGACAGAGTGGTAAACATGGGATTTGCAGGAATGCTTGCGGAAGGAGCTCCACAAATATTGGACTGGAAGAGTCCGAACTACGTATATTGTTCTGCAGCAAACAAAAGAATGAAACTTCTTTTGAAAAACTGTGGAATGAGCGACGACATAGCATACAGATTCTCTGACTGGGGTTGGAGAGAGTTCCCTCTAACCGCTGACAAGTTTGCCAACTGGATGATGAACAATCCAGAAGAGCAGGTAGTCAACCTGTTCATGAACTACGAAGTGTTGGGTGAGATCCAGAATGCGAACACAGGTATCTTTGATTTCTTCAAAGCATTACCAAGAGTCGCAGCAAGCAGAGGTCTCAAATTCGTCACTCCTTCAGAGGTGATCAACAACAATAATCCGACAGACCAGATATCAGCACCCCACCCTACAACGTGGGCAAACGCCACAAAAGACCTGTCACCATGGCTTGCCAACACAATCCAGAACGAAGCATTCAATAAAATGTATGCTTTGACTGACAAGGTAAACAGATGTTCAGACAAACAGATAATCGATGATTGGTACAAAATACAATCAACAGACCATCTGTATTATATGAGTACATCGTTCTACAACCAGACATTCTGTCCATACGACTCACCATACGACGCATTCATCAACTTTATGAATGTCTTGTCTGACTTCAACAAACGCATCGACAGTTTCTTCACCGCCGACATCAGCGAAGAAGAGTTGAACTCACTGGTAAAAGAGAAACTTGCTCTTGAAGCTGAATTAGCCGCTCTAAAATCTGGCAAAAAAATTACTAAGTCAGAAGCAAAAGCTGAAAAAACAACAAAGAAAGCAGTAAAAGAAACAAAGGAAGCAGTTGAAGAAAAGCAGATTGTTGAAGAAAAAAAAGTGAAAAAAGCAGTTGAAAAGAAGCCGGTTGCCAAAGAAAAAGAGACAAAGAAAAAAGCAAAATAAGCAACTGAAAATTTCATGCCTTACAGCATATTTAAGCACGTTTTTTATATAAAACGTGCTTTTTTTTAATAAAAAAGGACAAAAAAAGTAAAAAAATGAACTTGTTTCTTGTATTCATTATAAATTAAAATATATATTTGCATAAAAATTATGTGGAATATGGAAAAGGAAAACATGCGTACGTCAGTTCCTATGGAAGGATTGACATTAGAGACAAGCGTCATTTTGGCGGTTAAGAACGGTAGAATCAGTGAGTCTATCACTTTGTTGGCTAACAAAGAGTTGAAGGATGCAGGCTACGAGCTTACATTCGAGCAGGCATTGGTGGTATTCTTGCTTAACTTCTACGATGGTTTGACACAGAGAGACATTGCTATCTCACTAGACAAAGACAGTCCGAGCATCACTCGTTTGATCGATGAGCTTGAAGGATTGAAGATGTTGGAGAGAAGAAGCGACCCTAACGACAGACGTGCTAAGAACATCTACCTAACTTCAAAGGGTAAAGGTGTTGTTCCAGGCATCATTGATGTTACAAAAGTTGCTTTCAAGAAGGCATTCAAGGGAATCAGCGACGATGAGGTCAATGTAATGCAGAGCGTCTTGAAACGTATGATGGAGAATATGCGTGCTGAAATGATCAACGTTGTAGCACAATAATTCACCAATGTTAAATTAGAAATTTAAAAACCTGAGGCTCTACAGCTTCAGGTTTTTTTGTTAAATTAAATTTTAAATTGTTAACTCGAATAAACTGGCCATCATCATAAGAAAAAGGCTCTTTTATAGCTAAACCACTCTACCGACAAACCAAGAAAAGGCCAACCTAAACATATAAACAACTATATTTCAGTAATTTAAAACACGAAACAAAAATAACATCTGTTGAAATCCACCTTTATTCATCGAATGGTTCATTGCAACTTATTATCTGCAGAAAGTTAATAATAGTGAAAAAACATGTTAAATTATGTGAAAATCCCGTTTAGTATTTACAGAATACTAACTTTGCATTGTCGTTAAAGAAACGCATGTTTTAACGACTTTTGAATTTGTCAGCGTGCGACACGAAGAAAATTCAAAACTTTTTATATTCCACAATTAATAAGTATCAGTATAAAAAGGGAAATAAAACAAACTTTTCCATAATTTTACAAGGAGATGAACTTTCTTTGTTCATCTCCCTTTTTGTTTTTCCAAGCAAGGCTTACTCCAAACATATAAAAAACAGAAGACTTTATTCGGTTCTATATTTCTTCTTTGCCACACATGTTCTCTTATCTCATTATACTCCGAACAGAAAAAAAACACTTTTTTTTGAATTTTCTTTCTCAGAAATTTGCAATATCAAAATAAAGCAGTACTTTTGCAGTCGCAAATGCGGATGTGGCGTAATTGGTAGCCGCGCTAGACTTAGGATCTAGTACTGAGAGGTGTGTGGGTTCGAGTCCCGTCATCCGCACGAAGAGAGACCAAGATTA
>JAEEGL011499099.1_pt1 | contig 14448 bp, 11 predicted proteins | sample 9134231 | NCBI WGS metagenome assembly JAEEGL01 (sample SAMN16246548, study PRJNA631951) | gut metagenome | biome: gut microbiome; feature: rumen; material: fiber-attached | host: Bos | place: Iran: Karaj | collected 2018-10
ATTCGTGTTCGGTTTTCAGGGAATAAATCCTGAAGAAATAATTTGTCTGATATATTCCTCGATAGCTCAATGGTAGAGCACTCGGCTGTTAACCGAGTTGTTGTAGGTTCGAGCCCTACTCGGGGAGCGCAATTTTTTTTTATATAGAAATTGTTTTATGGCTCCGTGGTCAAGAGGTTAAGACATCGCCCTTTCACGGCGGTAACACGGGTTCAATTCCCGTCGGAGTCACTTCCAGTTATAGTAAGTAAATATGAAATTTGGTGCCATAGCCAAGTGGTAAGGCGTGGGACTGCAACTCCCTGATCGGCGGTTCAAATCCGTCTGGCACCTCTATAAGACTTAAGAATAATCTTGAGTCTTTTTTATTTTATACAAAATCATGATATTAACGGCGGTTCGACTCGCAACCGCTGCGCTTGTTGCTCGTATCGGCGCCAAGGACAGCGCCTCAAGTCCGTCTGGCACCTCTAAGACTTAAGAGAATTCTTGAGTCTTTTTTATTTTTCAAAACTATGATAGTAACGGCGGTTCGACTCGCAACCGCTGCGTTATAAAATATAATCGTGGATTTTTATATGCAATACGTAGTAAAATAGGTTTTAGAGGTACATGCTATGAATGAGAAAAAAATTACAATACTACATGCTAATGATATCCACGGGCAGCTCAACTTTTCTGTGGGTAAGGATCTTGAGATAAAAGGGGGCATTTCCCTTTTGAGCGGGTATCTTAAAAAGGCAAGGCAGGAGGGTCCTGTCTTTTTTGGCATCTGCGGAGATGTGCTGCAGGAGGACGTACTTGGGTCCGATTACAAGGGAACCAACACTGTGGAACTGATCAATTATCTGGATCCGGATTGTCTTTCACTTGGAAATCATGAGCTGGACTACGGTCTTTCACATCTTCTGATTTTCAAGGGTTGCATTAAATCCCCCATAATCTGTGCCAATCTTATGGTATCAAATCTGGATCAGATGGTATTTATGCCCAGCATGATGCACGAGGTGGGCGGGGTAAGGATGCTTCTTATAGGTGTCATTCCGCAGGCTTTCTTCAACAAGATCATGTCCGATGATTTTAATCGAAACATGCTCTATTATAAAGATACATATGATGCAATAAGAGATGAAATAGAAGCCCATAGGGAAGACAAACCGGACCTTGTAGTGATAATGTCCCACTACGGAATAGAGGGAGACAGAAATCTGGCACAGAATATGCCGGATGATATTCATGTGGACCTTATCCTTGGTGGCCATACGCATATAGATATGGATGAAGCGGAAGTTATAAACGGGATACCGATCGCCCAATCCAGCTACGGAACAACTCATATCGGCCGGTTTGATCTGACAGTTGATACCGGGAAAGGCGGAATAAAGGATTTCACGTGGAGCAGGATCCCGCTTACCGCCGAAACATCCGACTTTGATTACATGGTTGATGATCTTGCGGATCGTGTGACATTCAACAAAAAAGTAAAACGTGACAATACTGTCATATGTGAATTTGAAAAAGTATTCGAGCATAAGAGCAGGCTTTATGAAACTGATCTTGGAAACTTTGTTGCGGATGTTTTTGCAGAGGAATACGGGGTTGATCTGGTGATACTCCAGTCAGGAAGTATCAGACGGCCTGAGTGCGGCCCTGTGGTGACGCAGAAGGATCTGAGTGAAGCGTATCCCTTTGATGACAGATTTGTAGAGGTATCCATGTCGGGTAAAGAATTAAAAGATGCATTTGATTACCTCTTTTCTTTAAAGCCGGATGGCTCTGTGATGAACGGAACTTTTCTGTACAGCAGCGGTTTCAGGCTCGTGGCAGACGGGGCTAAGTGCTGGCAGGAAGGATGCAGGGTTGAGAGTATAACTCTGAACGGCAGTGAATTATCGGATGATAAAATGTACAGAGTGGGAATGACCAGGAATTGCGTTTCAAACACTCCGAGATATTTTGATTTAAAGATAGACGAAGAGAGGCAGAAGGTACTCTCCCTCTCCACCTTCAGCGATCTTGCAAGATGGTGTCTCAGGCAGGAAGAAAAGATTCCGGCGCCGTCAAAAGGAAGATTTGAACTCAGAAACTTCGAGGGCTGAGAATGGATCAAAAAGCAAATGATAATAATACGGATGACGGACGCCTCTCTAAAGTAAGCCATGATATACGTACCCCGCTGAATGCCGTACTTGGGATGAGCAATATGATCCTTCGCGCGACGGACAAGGGGGACGCGGATCTTAGCGAGATCCACGGCTTCGCGGAAGACATCAAAAATGCCGGAGAAGAGCTGCTTCTTCTAACAAACGATTATCTGTACATATCGGATGTAAGACCGGATCAGAGTGATACACCCTCCGAAAACTGTGAAGATAGAATAAAAATATCGGGAGATACCGGCGAAGCAGAATCCTACAAACCTCTTTTTTGCGCAAGAAATGCTTCCATCCTTGTGGCGGACGATAACTCGGTAAACAGGAAGGTTTTCAGGAACCTGCTGCGGGATACGGGCCTTACCATCGATGAAGCAGCGGGTGGTTATGAGTGCGTGGTGAAAGCCCGCGACATTAAATATGACATGATCTTTCTGGACTATATGATGCCGGATCGGGATGGGATAAAGACTCTTAACTGTATCAGGACTGAGGGTGAAAAAAATGCAGACACCCCGGTTGTTGCGCTCACGGCAAGCACGGTGAGCGAGACTGTCAGAAAGCTGAAAGAAGCGGGATTTGACGCGATCATATCAAAACCTATATTGCCCGGAGAGTTGGAGAGACTTATTGCGGACACTCTTCCGAAAGAAAAAATAATCTGCTCCATAGCCGGGACTGCGGAAAACAAAACCGGGTATGATAAGGAAGAGAAGCACAGCGATCAGCTTGTTGCCATAGATATCGCAAGGCTTTATGCGGGAGATAAGGAGGAACTGGACGGCTATTTCAGAGACATTTCTTCCAGTGCTCCCGACAGCTTTTATCAGTATGCTGTAAAGGTCCATTCGATGAAGACATCGGCTCTTATGGTTAAGGCTTATGAGCCCTGGGCTCTTGCCAAAAGTCTGGAGGAAGCGGCGGAGAGTGAGAACGCCGGCTTTATTGAAAGCGTTCATCCCGTTTTTACGAAAAGCTGGATGGCTATGGGTGAACAGCTTGAAAGAGACTACCTTTATTCGGTTAAGACGAAAGGGACACTCGATCCGGAGTATGAGATAATACTTCACTATCTTTCCTTGCTCGAAAAAGCTGTGGAAGAGCTTGATGTAGAGAGCGCAGATACACTTCTTGATATGATACGGAGCTACTGGTATCCCGAGGAACTTACAGGCTATATAAGCCGCCTCAATGCGGCAGTGGCGGGATTAAATGCCACGGATACGGGAAAATATGTTTCAGAGATCAGAGGTATAATACGTGAAAACTATATTGCTGATAGGAAAAATCGATGACATAGCAAGGAGCCTTCATGAGTGCCTGATAGACACATACAATGTGCAGATATGTTCCGAAAATGTCGAGCATATACAGGGGATGTGCAGGATAACCAACCCTGCCATGGTGATCGTGTGCCAGGTGAGTCAGGACGATGAGGATGCTACCGTATTTGATTTCTTTAACGGTCAGGCAAAAAAGACCCCGCTGCTTCTTATCACAAGCCGTGAAAGCTGGGCGACGGAAGCAAAACGGCATCTTGAGACGGTCACTTTTGACTATCTTTTAAGACCTGTCACCAAAGACATGGTGCTGGAAAAATGCAAGAGACTTCTCGATGATCGTTCCGATCTTAATTCCGCAGATAAAGAAGTCAAAAAAAGAAAAGTTCTGCTTGTGGATGACAGCCCGGTGCTGCTTCGAAATGTACGGGCCCTGCTTGAACCCAGATATAAGGTGTTCCTGGCAAACAGCGGGAAGAAAGCTCTTCAGATACTAAAAGAGAGGGAGATAGACGTTGTCCTCCTCGATTACATTATGCCGGGAATGGACGGACTTGAGGTCTACAACCAGATGCTGGCTGATGAGTACACCTGTAATATCCCCGTGATCTTCCTGACGGGCGTCAATCAGAAACAGAAAGCCCTTGAAGTGCTTCAGACCATGCCCTTCGGATATGTGCTGAAGCCGCCGGATCGGGAAGAGCTGGAGGACAGGATAGAAGAGGCTGTAGCAGGCACTATTTGACAACATACCATCTCAAATTGCGGAGGCTCACAAAAAGCTTTCGCAATTTGTGCTGTAAATACGTAATTTCTTCTTGATTTACGCGTTTTTTTATGTTATCATTTCATTTCGTGATATATTTTCCTTGCTCGCATTAAAGGGCGGGCCAGAGACCAAAAGGAGGTAACAGATGAACAAGTATGAATTAGCCGTTGTTGTCAACGCTAACCTCGAAGACGAAGCAAGAACCGCTGTTGTTGATAAGGTAAAGGCACTTGTCGAGAGATTTAAGGGCAACATCACAGAGGTGGATGAATGGGGCAAAAAGAAGCTTGCCTATGAGATCCAGAAGATGAAAGAAGCATACTATTACTTCATTCGTTTCGAGGCTGATGTCGACGCTCCCGCAGAGATCGAGAGCAGAATCCGTATCATGGATGGCGTCATCAGATACTTAGTCGTTAGACAGGACGAAGCTTAAGAAAGAGAGTAGAGTATGAACAAAGTAATCCTTATGGGTAGACTTACCCGCGATCCGGAAGTCAGAGTATCAACAGGTGAGAGACAGACCAACATCGGAAGATTTTCGATTGCAGTAGACCGTCGTTTTAAGAGAGAGGGTCAGCCTGACGCCGATTTCTTTAACTGCACCTGCTTTGGCAAACAGGCCGAGTTCATTGAGAAGTATCTTCACAAGGGAACCAAGGTCGTTGTTGTGGGCAGTGTACAGAATGACAACTATACCAAGCAGGATGGTTCTCAGGTGTACAGCGTGCAGATCATGGTAGACGAGATCGAGTTTGCGGAGAGCAAGAATTCTTCCGAAGGTTCAGGTGCAGGATATCAGCCTGCTCAGCCCTCAGCCGGAGCAAACGACTTCATGAATATTCCGGATGGTATAGTTGAGGAATTACCGTTTAATTAAGTGTTGATTTTCAGGAGGATTTATTATGGCATTCACTAAGACCGAGCGCCCTGACGGCCCTGCTAAGAGAAAAGGCGGAATCCGCAGACGCAAAAAGGTTTGCATTTTCTGTGGCAAAGATAACGTTATAGATTATAAAGATGCAGCAAAGCTTAAGAAGTTTGTTTCCGAGAGAGGAAAGATCCTTCCCCGCCGTATCACCGGCAACTGTGCTAAGCATCAGAGAGAGCTTACCGTAGCCATCAAGCGTGCACGCCAGCTTGCTATTATGCCCTACGTACAGGACTGATACTGCAGATGATCCAAGACACCCTTCTTGTAATAAGAGGGGTGTCTTTTTTTAGTTACTTGTGGTAGAATGGTGGTTGGTGAGTTGGTTTTTTTACGCTTAAAATGTATGAAGATTAAAATGAGATTGAAGGGGCGTCTCAGGACCTACCTTCGTTTTACAATTTATCTTGGCATACTGCTCGTAGTGATAGGAGTAGCGGCCTTTGTGCTCAACAAGACAGCAGGAATAATGCTGGCCTTGTTTACTCTTGTCTATTTTGCGGTCGTACTTATCCTGTATTTTTACAATAAGCCCGTCATCATGAACGAGCTTGTGAGCTTTGCCACGGAATACGGTCAGATACAGAGGAAGCTCCTCAGAGAGCTTGATCTTCCCTATGCTCTGCTTGATGAGGACGGAAAGATAATGTGGACCAACCGTGCCTTTGAGCGCACCGTTCACCAGCCTAAGGGGTATTCAAAGGGTATACAGACACTATTCCCTACCATCACCGAGGACAGGCTCCCGGGCGTAGATAACGATCAGACGGAGTGCGAGATCGAATTTGAGGGAAGAGACTATACCGCCAAGTTTCGCAAGATCCCCCTCAGGGAGATGGCGGAGCACAGTGATATTATCGAGGCGAAGGATTATGACGGCTTCCTTGTCGCATGCTTCCTGTTTGACGAGACAGCGCTTCACATTGCTCTTCAGGAGCTGGATGATCAGAGCCTTTGCGTGGGAATGATTTACCTTGACAATTACGATGAGGCTCTTGAGAGTGTCGAAGAAGTAAGACAGTCACTTCTGGTGGCACTTATCGACAGAAAGGTTAACAAATACGTTGCAAGTATCGACGGGATCTGCCGCAAGATGGAAAAGGACAAGTTCCTTGTGATACTCAGCAAGAAAGCAGTCACCCAGCTTCAGGAGTCACATTTTGAGCTCCTTGAAGATATCAAGACAGTCAACATCGGAAATGAGATGGCGGTTACCATCAGTATAGGTCTTGGTGTGGACGGTCTTACCTACGCACAGAATTATGAGTTTGCAAGAAACGCCATAGATCTTGCCCTCGGAAGAGGCGGAGATCAGGCTGTTATCAAGACTGCGGAAGCGGTCACATATTACGGCGGAAAGAGCCAGCAGGTTGAAAAGAATACAAGAGTAAAAGCGAGAGTTAAAGCGCATGCTCTTCGCGAGCTGGTGACGGCAAAGGAAAATGTGCTGGTTATGGGACATTCAAGGCCCGATGCCGACAGCTTCGGTGCAGCGGTAGGAATCTACTGTATGGCCCGGGTGCTTGAAAGAAAGGCCAATATAGTGCTGGATGGAATGACATCCGATATCCAGCCTCTTGTTGAGTGCTTTACGAGTGTTTCCGGAAATGAGGATGCGATAATCAGTGGGCAGACCGCCATGGAAATGGCCGGGAACAACACGGTGCTGGTTGTTGTGGATGTCAACAAGCCTTCTATCACGGAGTGTCCGGAACTTCTGCATATGGTCAAATCGGTCGTTGTGCTGGATCATCACCGTGCCGGAAGCGAGATCATCGAGAATGCCACGCTTTCCTATGTCGAGCCCTATGCATCATCGGCATGCGAGATGATATCCGAGATCCTGCAGTATGTTCAGGATAATATAAAGATTCATATAGAAGAAGCCGATTGCATGTATTCGGGAATAATGGTCGATACCAACAACTTCCTTACAAAGACGGGTGTGCGTACCTTTGAGGCGGCAGCATTTTTGCGCAGATGCGGAGCGGACGTTACCCGCGTCAGAAAGATGTTCAGAGCGGATGCCCTTGAGTATAAGGCAAAGGCGGATGCTGTCAGTCAGGCGGAGATATATCGTGATTCCTACGCAATATCGACCTGTTACTCGGAAGATCTTCCCAGTCCCACAGTTATTGGTGCGCAGGCAGCCAACGAGCTCTTGAACATCAAGGGGATAAAAGCAAGCTTTGTTCTTACCGACTATCAGGGAAAGATATATGTCAGCGCACGCTCTATAGATGAAGTAAATGTTCAGCTTATCATGGAAAGGCTCGGCGGCGGCGGACATATGAATGTAGCTGCATGTCAGATGGAGGGGATCGGGCTCGAGGAAGCCATAGGCGAACTCAAGGGTACCATAGATTCCATGATAGAGAGCGGCGAATTATAAGAAATGCCTGCTGCGCACTTTGCGGCAAAAGGCATTTGAGGAGGAAATAATAAAATGAAGATCATTCTTATAAAAGACGAAAAGAAGCTCGGTAAAAAGGGCGATCTTGTGGAAGTGAGCGACGGATACGCAAGAAATTACATTCTTCCCAAGAAGATAGGTGTGGAGGCCAATGCCGGCAAGCTCAACGATCTGAAGCTTAAAAATGCCAACGACGAAAAGGTGGCAAAAGAGAATCTCGAGGCAGCACAGGCACTTGCCAAAGAGCTGGACAGCAAATCCGTCAAGATAGCCATCAAGGCCGGAAGCGGCGGACGTTCTTTCGGTTCGGTTGCCGGAAAAGAGATAGCTGCGGCTGCAAAAGAACAGCTCGGTATCGAGATCGATAAGAAAAAGATTGTTCTCGCAGAGCCTCTCAAAAACTTCGGCTCTTATGATGTTTCAATAAAGCTTCACCCCAGTGTTACCGGAGTGCTTAATGTCAAAGTAGTCGAAGAATAACGTCTTATGGCAAACGAAGAAAACGTACTGAAAAGAATAGCGCCGCACAGTGAGGAAGCTGAGAGCGCGGTCATCGGTTCGATGCTGATAGACAATGAAGCGATAAGCGTAGCAGCTGAGCTGCTTAACGGAGAGGATTTTTACAACAAGGTATACGGTGTGTTATTCGATACCATGGTAGAAATCGGGGATTCCGGTGCATCCATCGATCCGGTTGTCCTGCAGGATAAGCTTCGCGAGAAGAATGTGGCGCCTCAATACAACAGCATACAGTATATACAGAGTCTGATAAATGCAACTCCTACATCCGCGAATGTAAGATCTTATGCAAACATAGTTGCCGAGAAATCGCTCCTTCGCCGTCTTATAAAGGAAAGCGAAGCAATTTCGGGCAGATGCTACAAGGATGAGGAAGATATTGAGATCATATTAAACGACTCGGAAAAGTCGATCTTTAATTTAGTTCAGAACCGCAATACCTCCGATATCACCCCGATCAAAAAGGTGGTTACCAACGCTCTTGAAAAGATAGAAGCGGCATACTATAACAAGGGAGTGGTGACCGGTGTGGCAACAGGATTCACCGATCTGGACTACAAGACAGCCGGAATGCAGCCCTCCGATCTTGTGCTTCTGGCTGCGAGACCTTCAATGGGTAAGACTGCCTTTGTGCTCAACATGGCGCAGTTTATGGCCATAAAGAACAGAAGGCATGTAGCGATATTCAGCCTTGAGATGAGCAAGGAACAGCTTATAAACCGTATGTTATCACTCCAGTCCGGAGTGGATGCGCAGCATCTCAGGAATGGTCACCTCTCCATGGATGAGTGGAACAGGCTTACCGAGAGTGCCAACGAGATAGGAATGAGTAATCTCATTATAGACGACACTCCCTCGATCTCGGTGGCTCAGTTAAGGTCCAAATGCCGTAAGCTCAAGATGAGTCAGGGGCTTGACGTGGTGATAATCGACTACCTTCAGCTCATGAGCGGCAGCGGAAAAGCAAATGATTCCGTTAATAATATGATCTCGGAGATATCAAGATCCTTAAAGGCTCTTGCAAGGGAACTGCAGGTGCCGGTAATAGCCCTTTCACAGCTCTCCAGAGCTGTCGAAAAGCGTGACGATAAAAGGCCCATGCTGTCGGATCTGCGTGATTCGGGAGCGATCGAGCAGGATGCCGATGTGGTAATGTTCCTATTCAGGGAGTCCTACTACACGAAGGATACATCCAAAGAAAACCTCGCCGAGCTTATCGTGGCTAAACAGAGAAACGGCCCGGTGGGCACGGTAGAGCTTGCATGGCTGCCTGAACTTACCAAATTTGCAAATCTTGAGCATAAGAAAAAACAGGATTCGTAATTTTTTAAAATTTTTGATGACATTATCAAAAAATAGTGTTATTATAAACGAGTCGTGTGAAAACGCTCAAAGTAGCGCGGCAAATAAGAAATCATTTCGGAAAGGAGAAATCATGAGCAATTTGTACAGACTTAACAACGTGAATATTGCAACTTCAGATAAGATAAGAGACAGTCTGTGCTCATCATGCGGCTCATGACTTTTCTGCTTCCTTGACGTATTTTGATATAGCAAGCGTTTCAGACTCTGTCTTATCCGGCGATAGGACAGAGTCTTTGTTTTTTCCCGTTGAGGGAGAGATTTATGGTAAAGAATTATGGAAAAAGAGATTATAAAAGAAAACACAAAGAAAAAATTAAACGACAACAAAAGATTTAAAAGCAACCCAAGGCTTATCATGTTTTTCTTAAACGGAAGCAAGAGGTTTTTTATCGCAAGTATCATTTGCAGCCTGCTTGTTACCACATTTGAGCTGATAAACCCCAGGATCATAGCATACACGGTTGACACGGTCATAGGGGAAGAGAACAAAGCCCTTCCCGGTTTTTTACAGTCGATAGTTGACGGGATCGGCGGAGGAGAATATATAAAGTCACATCTTTATATAATCGCGCTTGTGATCATCGGCGTAGCAGCATTGGCGGTTATAAGCCGCTTTATGTTCCGTATGTTCAATGCGCGCGGTCAGGAAAAACTTGTCCGCAATATGCGTGACACCTTGTACAGACACATAATCAGGCTCCCCGTTAAGTGGCACAACGAGAATCAGACCGGAGATATCATTCAGAGGTGTACATCGGATGTTGATACCGTAAGGCGTTTCCTTGCGGAGCAGCTCACCAACCTTGTAAGGGTTGTGATCCTCATAGTGATGTCTATCATCTTTATGCTGAATATAAATGTTAAGCTTGCCATGATCGCTATAGCCCTGGTGCCTGTGATCATCCTGTATTCGCTTTTCTTCCACAGGAGCATAGGAAAATCCTTCCAGAAGGTTGATGACATGGAGGGAAGGCTCTCTGCAATGGTGCAGGAAAACCTTACAGGTGTGCGTGTGGTGCGCGCATTCGGAAAGGAAAGCTACGAGCGTGAGCGCTTCGGAAAAGCAAACAGCAAATACTGCAACATGTGGGTAAGACTGATGCAGCTGCTTTCCATCTTCTGGGCAACGGGAGACCTTGTGAGCGGATCTCAGGTAATGCTTGTGGTCGCATTCGGCGCAGCCTTCTGCGTAAGAGGAACCCTTACTACCGGAGAGCTTATTGCATTTATTTCCTACAATGCACTTCTCACCTGGCCTGTTCGCTCACTGGGAAGAGTCATCTCCGAGATGAGTAAAGCGGGTATCTCCATTGACCGTATCAGGTATATTATGAATTCCGTGGAGGAAGATAATGCTACTGATCCCAGGGAAGCGGATATGAAGGGTGACATCACTTTTGAGAACGTTACCTTTGTATATCCCGAGAAGGAAGAGAAGGAAGAAACTCCGGAAGAGAAAGATAAAAAGAAAACTTCGGAAGATATAATAAAAGCCGCCAAGGAAGCATCTGAAAAGAAGGATGCCGAAGAAATTCCGGAGAATAAGGAACTTATCAAGGTGCTTGACGATGTATCCTTCGAGATAAAAGCGGGAACTACTATAGGTATCTTAGGCGGAACAGGCTCGGGTAAATCCACGCTCATCCAGCTGCTCGACAGGCTTCTTGAGATCGATGAAGAAAGCGGATGCAGCGGACGTATCACTATCGGCGGAGTCGATATCAGGGATATCGACAGGAAGTATCTGCGCACGAATATCGGAATAGTGCTTCAGGAACCCTATCTGTTCTCGGGAACTCTGGCGGAAAATATCTCTATCACGGATGACAGCCTAGACATGGATAAGGTAAAGTCTGCATCCAAGGTGGCAGCTCTGGAGGAGACTGTAGAGAAATTCTCCAAGGGGTATGAGACCTACGTGGGTGAAAGAGGAGTTACATTATCGGGTGGTCAGAAGCAGCGCACCGCTATTGCGCAGATGCTGTTAAGGCAGCCCCCAATAATGGTATTCGACGATTCGCTTTCCGCGGTTGACGCCGAAACAGACGCAAAGATACGCACCGCCTTAAGAGAAAGATCCAAGGGCACAACCACTATTCTTATCGCCCACAGGATATCAACCATCATGCACGCGGATATGATAATCGTCCTTGACCGTGGACGCGTTGTAGAGCGCGGAACCCATGATGAGCTTGTTGCCAAAGGCGGACTATACAATAAAATATTCAGGCTTCAGCAACCCGCATAATAAGCTTTCACATTTGAGGAAAGCAGCGGCATTTGCAGCTTGATGAGGTGTAAAAAATGGAAGATATAAAAAAAGAGGAAGAGAAGGTAAAGCTGCGGCTTTTCGGAATACCGCTCATCCTTCCCTTCTTAAAACAATATGGAAAAAGAATAATACTGATGATATTCTTAGGCGTTGTCAGCAGTTCTATCGACTCGGTATTTCCGCTGTTCAACAGATATGTCATCAACCACAATGTGGCGCTTAAGACACTTGATACTCTGGGTTATGTGGTGCTGTTTTACATGCTGCTTCTCACATTCAAGGTAGTGATCGACTACTTCACCACCTTCCTGTGCAGCAGGCTTGAGCTTTGGGTAAACAGGGACATCAGAAATGCAAGCTTTAACCACCTGCAGACACTGTCATTCTCGTATTTCAACCAGAATAACGTGGGTTATATCCACGCCAGAGTAATGAGCGATTCCGGCAGGATCGGCGAGCTCGTGAGCTGGTTTATGATGGAATTTGTCTGGAACTTTGCTTACATAGCCGGAGTTATAGTTGTAATGTTTCTGACAAACTACAAGCTGGCTCTTATCGTGGTGGCGATTATCCCTGTTGCTGTAGTAGTGATAATCCTTTTTGAGAAAAAGCTTACCGTGCTAAACAGAAGAGTGAGGGAACTCAACTCCAAGATAACCGGAGATTTCAACGAGGGAATAACCGGAGTGCGCTCCATCAAGACCCTTGCTGCGGAAGAGCGCATGCAGGGCGAATTTGAAAAGGACACCGAGAAGATGAGGAAGGAATCGGTGGGCACAGCCAGAATGGGGGCGCTCCTCTGGTCGCTCGTATCCCTTACCGGTTCTATAATCCTTGCACTCGTACTCTGGCGCGGCGGATACATGTCCATAGACGGAGTGATGCAGATCGGTACACTTTCGGTATTCATGAGCTACGCACTGGGAATAATGGATCCCATCCAGACAATCGTTGCTGACTTTTCTGCCCTGATACAGGTGCAGGTAAATATCGAGCGTGTAAATAAGCTTCTTACCACACAGTCGGATGTGGCCGATTCACCTGAAGTGGTGGAAAAATACGGTGACACCTTCAATCCCAAGAAGGAAAACTGGGAAGAACTTGACGGCGATATCGAATTTAAGGATGTATCCTTCCGTTATCCCGACGGCGATGAAATGGTGCTCGAGCACTTTAACCTTAAAGTCCCTCAGGGAGCAAGTGTGGCAATAGTCGGCGAGACCGGTGCAGGTAAATCAACCCTTGTAAATCTCGTTTGCCGATTCTTTGAACCCACGGAAGGACAGGTGCTCATAGACGGCCGCGATGCGCGGGAACGCTCGCAGCTCTGGCTGCACAGCCATATCGGATATGTGCTGCAGACACCGCATCTTTTTACCGGAACGGTAAGAGAGAATCTCTGCTACGGAAAGACCGATGCGACGGATGAAGAGATATGGAATGCCCTCAGGCTTGTTTCGGCGGAAGAGATCGTTAATAAGATGGAAAAGGGGCTGGACAGCGATGTTGGTGAAGGCGGAGGAATGCTTTCCACCGGTGAAAGACAGCTTATCTCATTCGCAAGAGCCATACTTGCGGATCCCAGGATCCTGGTGCTTGACGAGGCCACAAGCTCCGTAGATACAGTGACGGAAAGAACCATCCAGAACGCGATCGGAACGGTTACCAAGGGACGTACCAGCTTCGTCATCGCCCACAGGCTTTCCACCAGCACCGATTCCGATGTGATCCTGGCAGTAAGGGACGGTAAGATCGTGGAGCAGGGAACCCATAAGGAACTGATGGGCAAGAAGGGATACTACCACTCCCTGGTCATGCAGCAGTATGATCATTTGAGTGAAGGTATACTGAAAGATTAATTCTTTGTCCGAAGTTGGAGGTATCCTGATAACAGAATAATATAGTTTAAAAGAGAGCGATCAGTTTGCTCTCTTTTTTGCCCTCAAACCCAGTAAAATCAAGGGATTGACAAAAACTGATCGGGGGGTATAATTAGCTTTAGGCACATGTTGGACTAGCCCCTGAAGGCCACTTCAGCACAATGCCAATATTTTTTTGAAGGAGAAGTATCAGGATGGTAAAAACAAAGAGTTTTGCAAAAATGAAGAATGGCTTACTGGCTAAGCTGTTCGGCGCGGCTGTTCTTTCAGTCGGACTTATTGCACTGGCAGGTACAAAGGCGATGGCAACAAATGAGGTGGAGGATAATAATTCTTTGCCATCTGCAATGCAGATCAGTTTAAATGATGATGTAACGGGTAACCTTTCTTCGGAAGAAGATATCGATTGGTATAAGTTCACTCTTGCAGAGCCTGGAACGATGTCCGTTTCATTTGAAAATGAGGCAACAAATCATGATTATACATGGAAAATGTATGTGTACGGAGATGATGAACAAAGAATAGTTTATCATGAGGGATACTATGGAGGAGATGCAAAGAAATCAACTACAGATGCAAAGACAGTTCCGGCTGGAACATATTATATAAAAGTACAGAATAGTAATTATAGAAATGCGAACTATACGCTGACAGTCAACTACGAGTCCTCGGTCGGGAAAGACATGGAGCAGGAAAGCAATGACAGCATCACGACTGCAAATAATATTGAAGTAGGAAAGGCATATAAGGGACAATTAAGATTATCATCAGATATCGATTGGTATAAGTTCACTCTTGCAGAGCCTGGAACGATGTCAGTTTCATTTGAAAATGAGGCAACAAATCATGATTATACATGGAAAATG
>JAEEGL011576194.1_pt1 | contig 14448 bp, 13 predicted proteins | sample 9134231 | NCBI WGS metagenome assembly JAEEGL01 (sample SAMN16246548, study PRJNA631951) | gut metagenome | biome: gut microbiome; feature: rumen; material: fiber-attached | host: Bos | place: Iran: Karaj | collected 2018-10
ACTGCCACATCTCTAACCTCTTCAGCCTTCCAGCTTGAAACCGATTGGCTACCCGATCATACAGTGAATTTCTAGCTTCGAAAAATTATCAGGGGTAGGGGGACAAGTCGCAGGTTTTAATTCGCCCGCTCGCAAAGCTCGCACCCCTCCCCCCGCTCCTTTGGAGCGCCAGTAGCTATAAGCTACAAACCTGGGGCTCTGCCCCAAACCCCGGTGTTTTCCAATGGCATAGATTATTAAGCCATGCTTCCGCTTTACAATATCAGCGTATATGCAAGAAGAAGAGGATGGGGATATTAGTGAAAAGACGATGAACGACGAAATAAATCAATGGCGCGAGGAGTTAAAGCGCGACCGCGATGAGCTAAAGCACCAGCGCAAAGAAACCGATAGAGTCATTCGCGAAAGTCGCGAAATGGATGCCAGTCTAAAGGAAGCTTGGTCAAGACTTGAAGCTCAAACGAAGGAACTGATTAACAGCCAGGAAGAGCTTAGGGAGAGCATCAAAGAACTTGAAGCGGCAATAGCCGCTGAGGGCGTAGCCCGAGTGGGCGCGAAGTGCGAGAAGAGAAATTAAAAGATGCGGATAAACTATTTGAATCTGAAGCAGGGTGAGCCTGTGGAACTGGCTCATAAGATTTCAGTGTTTGTGGGGCCGAATAATGCTGGTAAGTCGCAGACACTAAAGGATATTCGCTGCCTGATGGATAGACAACAGGCGAATATGAAGCCTGTCATACTGAAGGATAATACAACTTGCTTTGATATTCCTGATCTAAATACCATCAAGAAAGATATCTCGTTTTCCCAGAGTCGCTCAAATGTAAATCAATATACAATCGATGGTATTGGCAGTAATTTGATAAAAAAGAATACTTTTGACGTTAATATACAGCATATAGATGGTTATGATAGCTATACTGATGAGCAAAAACGCAATATATTCTTCGCATGGTTTGGAAAAAGTTATATAGCTCTGATGGATGCCGAGACACGTTTGAGACTATCATCAGAAACCCAATCCTTCATCCCTTCGGAATCCACGCCAGAGAACCTGCTTCAGACCTTGTTCAAGAACCCCGAGATTGAAACTAGACTAAGAACAGCGTTCAAAGAGGCTTTTAGTCAGGACATAAAACTAGATGTAAGCCAATTGCAGAAGTTATGTCTGCGTATTGGTAATGATGTAAACCGGATACCTGCTGACCCTCGTACGGCTTATACCATTGCCAAGGACATACCCAAGATTGACAACCAAGGTGACGGTTATCGTAGCTTTGCAGGTATAGTGATAGGCCTATTGGTATGCCAAAATAGAATTATTTTACTTGATGAACCAGAGGCATTCTTACATCCAGCACAGGCATTTTTCCTTGGCAAGTGGATTGGAGAAAACAGCACATCGTTGGGTACACAACTGCTCATTTGTACGCATAGCTCCAATTTCCTGAGTGGAATACTTACCGGTACAAGAGATTTGGATATCTTCCGACTGCATAGGGAAGGGAACCAGACATTCTATAACCACCTTACCCCTGAAGTGGCCAATCAATTGATAGGAAATCCAATATTGTCAAGCCAACGAGTAATAGAGGGTATTTTCCATAGCGGAGTCGTTATATGTGAAGCAGATGCAGACAGGGCTGTATATCAGTCTGTGGCATCAATCTACCATAATTCGAATCGTGAGATTCTATTTATTCATGCTCATAATAAGCAGACACTTGCTCTTGTAGCAAAAGTATTAAAGAAGACAGGAACGCCAGTGGCTGTTATTGCAGATATAGATATACTACGTTTTGAGGATGATCTTGACGAGACATATGAGGCACTTACGGGCACAGAGATTATTCAAGGACTGAAAGATCGCCAGAAGATGTTAGATGGTTTCTTGAGTAGTAGACCAGATAATGAGGTTCTTCAGGAATTGATTCAAAATGTAGAAGAGTTATTAAAACAACTTCAACACAATGAACATACACTTGAAGGCGCAAAAGGAGCTTTATCAAGAATAAAGAGTGAAACATCGAGGTGGTCTGAAATAAAGAGAAAAGGAATAGATGCTTTAGATAGCGAGCAAAAGGAGAATGCAGAACAGCTTATAAAAGAATTAGAAAAGGTAGGTTTGTTTGTCGTATCTGCTGGCGAATTGGAAGGATGGTTGAGTTTAGGTACTCAAAAGAAAAATAAGTGGATAATAGAAGCTCTAAAAGCTATTAACGAACATAAGGCTTCCGAACAACTGATAAGGTTTGTAGGAGATGTCTTACATTACTTCATTAGGAAGCAATAAGCATGAAGAGCATCTCGGCGCGAAGCGGCGAGACGGTAGAGAGGGAAAAGCTATCAGTGGGGCCAGGTGATAGGTTGAGGAAAGTTAAGAGAGTAGGAGAGCGCTAAATCCGCGTGGGATTAACTGAATATGGATGATAGAAGAATATAATGATGGCACTGAAACGATATAATAATTCGAGCCGTTTCCCGAAAAAAACTCAGGCCGTGTCCCGGCCTACCAAAACAGAGAAAAATCATCGGTTTCTGTGATTTTTCGAGTTAAGCCTTTCACCCTATGATTGGGGGAAAGGTTAGGAAAGGGGGTTGATGCCCCTTCTTAAGGACAAGAAGGGGGTGGGGATGTTGGTGAAAAAGAGGTTTGGTGAAGAGATTGAAGCCCTCCTGGCAGGAGGGTTGGGTGGTCGAAAAAAACACTGCTGAGAAGCAGCATTATAAAAAAATCGTTATGTACGGAGGAGAGGTGCACACCTCTCTCATAAAAATAAAGGTTCAATAATGGTAGCCCTCTCCTCCTTTTTAATAACAATTAATTACAGGGTCTGAGATTCACAGTTATATGTGGCAATAGGAAACACATCTTCCATCTTCCTTCTTACATCTTACATCAAAGATATTTCTGTTAAGCGAGTGAGGAACCATGCTGGTTCAGAGCAACTCCAGCAATCCTTGCTTCTTATCAGATTTCACAGTTTTTTTGAGACAAACTATCATACTCATTTACTCCTGTAGCAATCTTCATTTTTTTTGACTTTCAGATTGTATCAGACTTATAATGGACAATGATTTAGATAAGACAGTGGAAAATAATTCTCAGCATAACAGTCGCCGTATTGCAAAGAATACATTGGTGCTTTACCTCCGTACAGTCTTGGTAATGTGCATCTCCTTGTATTCTAGTAGGGTTATCTTGCATTCTTTGGGGATTAATGACTATGGAATCTACAATGTTGTGGGTGGTTTCGTAACCATGTTCAGCGTGATTTCTTCGTCATTGTCCAGTTCTATAAGCAGGTATCTTACCTATGAGATTGGCCATGGCGATAAAGGTATGCTTAATCGTATATTCTCGATGAGTATCAATATCCAGCTGACTGTTTTTTTCATCATTATTATATTGGGCGAGACGATAGGCATATGGTTCTTGAATACTCAGATGAATATTCCTCAGGATAGAATGGTTGCTGCCAACTGGATCCTTCAATGCTCAATATTGTCATTTGCTTTGAGCTTGATGAACGTTCCGTTTAATGCTCTCATTATTGCTCATGAACGTATGGGTGTGTTCGCTTATATCACCATCTATGAGGCAGTCAGCAAGCTGATAATAGCTTATTTGCTTTATATCTCCCCTTGGGACCGACTGGTTTTCTATGGCATATTGTTGGCAATACTGTCGTTTTCTGTGCTATTGTTCTATGGATTCTATTGCTATCATCATTTTGAAGAAGCAGTTTATAGAAGGGTTCATGATCAGAAACTCTTACGTGAGATGTCGAATTTTGCAGGGTGGAGTTTTTTCTCTAACACAGCGTATATCTTCAACACTCAGGGAGTGAATCTCCTGATCAACTTCTTCTTTGGTGTAGCTGTCAATGCTGCAAGAGGCGTGTCCGTACAGGTGGAGTCGATAGTGACACGCTTTGTTAATGATTTCATGTTGGCTCTTAATCCCCAGATAACCAAGTCCTATGCTCAAGGGGATACTCAGACAATGAATGATCTGGTAATAAGAGGTGCAAAGTTTTCCATGTTCTTGTTTCTATTATTGTCATTCCCCATATTGATTGAAACGGACTATATTCTTGATCTGTGGTTAGTCGAAGTACCGGAACATACAACTGCCTTTATAAGACTTTCCGTTATCGGGACGATGATGATGAGTATAGGAAACACCGGATATACAGCATGTATGGCGACAGGAAATATTAAGAGATATTCGTTGTGGATAACGTCAACAGGGTGCTTGATTTTTCCTCTGACATATGTTGCCTTTGCAATGGGATTGCCAGTAGAGTCCACTTATGTTATTTTCATTATAATCTATTTCATTGTGGATATGGTGAGGTTGTGGATTATGAATTCATTGTTGAATTTCCCGGTATTTCTGTTTGTTAAGGAAGTTTTCTTGAGGCTTATCTGTATTTCTGCGGTTTCGTTGGTGGTTCCTTTGGGATTAGTTAATATGATGTCTCAATCATTCTTGAGACTTATAGTCGTAGGCATGGCTTGTCTTATTTGTACATGCTGTTCAATATGGTTTGTCGGATTGATTGACTCAGAAAGAAGGTTAGTAAAAGAAAAATGCCTGTTATTATTATCCCGATTTGCAAGATAGCGATTCTGGAATAAAGTAAATTAGAAAGGAAAGGATATGAAGGCAATTATCAAACGAGCACTTCTTTATATCATTAAAGGTACTCCTGTCCACTTGGTCAAGGCAAACATAAGCTACTTGTCGCCAGATCAGAAACTTAAAGGGAAACGTATTGTAGTGACGGGAGGTGGCCGTGGACTTGGTTATGCCATGGCAAAACGCTTCGTCGCAGAAGGGGCAAAAGTGCTGATTGCAGGCAGAAATGAAAGTACATTACGTAAAGCATCTGACACAATTGGATGTGAATGGCTTTGTCTGGATATTCAGGAAGTGGAATCTTTTGAAAGCTTTTTCGAAGAAGCAAGCAGGAAACTGGAAGGCATAGACGCTTTGGTCAATAATGCAGGTATATCCCTTCATGAGGAGGATTATTCGAAAGTGACGCCTGAGTCGTTTGATTCGCAGATGAATACTAATCTACGAGGCCCGTTTTTCCTGACCCAGAAGTTTGTCGGTCTTGTCCTCAAAAGAAATCAACCGGCATCTGTCCTGTTTATATCATCAGAAACAGGAGAAACTGTTGACGAACGTCCGTATGGTTGGACAAAGGCTGCAACGAACAGTATGGTTAGAGGACTGGCTTATAGATTAATGGATAAGGATATCAGAGTGAATGCCATTGCTCCAGGTGTTACTGCATCTGACATGACTGGGTATGATGAGAATGGCAATTTATATAATGCAGAGAGTAAAAATGGTAGAGTTTATCTTCCTGATGAAATCGCAGAAGTTGCTTGTTTCTTGTTGTCAAGCGCATCTGGTAGCATTTCGGGACAAATTTTGACCTGTAATAATGGTAAGACAATCAATGCCCGTTGGAAATAGTAACGTAATATGGAAAAACGATATTATACTAGCGAACGCAACGTACAGATCGTAATAGCTCTTCTGAAAGTCTATGGGATCCGTAAGGTCATAGCCTCTCCAGGAACTACGAATATGACTTTTGTAGCCAGCATACAGAATGACCCGTTTTTCGAAATCTATTCATCTGTCGATGAACGGAGTGCTGCCTATCTGGCTTGTGGCTTAGCTGCCGAAAGTGGAGAGCCGGTTGTCATCTCATGTACAGGTGCAACGGCTTCACGCAACTATATGTCCGGGCTTACTGAAGCATATTATCGTAAACTTCCTGTCCTGGCAATCACGTCTCACCGTGGCGACTCTTCCATCGGCCATCTATGGGATCAGCAGATTGACCGTAGAAGCATACCAAATGATGTTGCCATGACAAGTGTTACGGTTCCTCTGGTTAAAGATTCTTCTGATTTCCGCTATTGTATGAATGAGGCTACAAAAGCAATACTTGCCCTCTCTCAGCATGGTGGCGGTCCTGCGCATATCAATATGCATACTGGCTACAGTCAGGATTTCTCTTGCAAGGAACTCCCCAAAGTAACTAAGATAGAGCTCTATACAGCTTTGTCGACACTTCCAGAACTCCCTGAAGGCAAACGGGTGGCAGTTTTTATTGGCTCTCACAAACCATTTACTAAAGAAGAAACTAATGCCATCGATAACTTCTGTGCGGCTCATGATTCTGTTGTGTTCTGTGATCATACTAGTGGCTACCGTGGCAAATATGAGACTCACTTCTCGCTGTTCTTTACGCAGGACAATTATCGGTCACCACTCCTTTCTGCTGATATTCTCATCCATTTGGGAGAAGTTAGTGGCGACCTTGCTCGCATGAGTATTGGTGGTGTATGGCGAGTAAGCGAAGACGGCCAATTGCGCAATACCTTTGGCTGCCTAACTCGTATCTTTGAGATGCCGGAGGCCTTTTTCTTCATTGCCTATACTCCTGTGCAATATGAATCTCGTTCAGACTATTATGATGCTTGCCAACAGGAACTGAAGGTGGCTTTTGACAAACTTCCCCAACTTCCTTTCTCCAATGTTTGGATGGCACAGCAGATTCATGAACGTTTGCCTGAAGGTTGCTTCTTCCACATGGGAATCTACAATTCACTCCGTAGCTACAACTTCTTCACTTTGCCCAAGTCTGTCACATCATCATGTAATGTGGGCGGATTTGGTATTGATGGAGGTATCTCTTCTTTGATAGGAGCTTCCTTTGCTCATCCTGATCAATTACATATAGGAGTTTTTGGCGATCTTGCCTTCTTCTACGATATGAACGTTTGCGGGAACCGTCATGTGGGTAATAATGTCCGTATCCTGCTTGTTAATAATGGTAAGGGTAATGAGTTCCGTAATTATGGGCATTATTGTTCTGTCCTAGGTGAAGATGCTGATAGATTTGTTGCAGCGGCAGGTCATTATGGATGTAAGTCTTATGAGCTTGTGAAACACTATGCTCAAGATCTCGGATATGTTTATCTGCAAGCTTCAACCAAGGATGAATTCCTATCCAATATTGGCACTTTTCTGGAACCAGCTGTAGGTGACAAGCCCATACTGATGGAGGTATTTACTGATACGGATGGCGAAAGTGGGGCTATCGAAATCATGCGGACGTTTCTGAAAGACCAGAAGACCATTGTCAAAAATAAGATGATGGGTTCTGTTCGCATGGTCTTGGGCAAGAAAGGAGTAGAAATCATAAAGAAAATGGCAGGCCGATATTAACCTTCTTCCTGTTTTTCTAACCAGTCCAATATTTTATAATGAGAATAGGAATCCTAACCCAGCCATTGTATACTAACTATGGCGGTATCGTACAATGCTATGCGTTGCAGACCATCCTTCAGCGGACGGGACATGAAACCGTGGTTCTGCAAAGAGAGTTTGATCGGAAGTATTCGTTAAAAGGGGGGTGCATTTACTATATGAAGCATATCGCCAAGCGCTTACTTGGTAGGCGTTCTTCTTGGCACTATTATGTTGATCAAAAACGTCGTGATTACATCGCCAAAAACACCTATCGGTTTATTGAAAAACATATCAACCCACGATCAGAGCATTGCTATAGTACAGATGAACTTAGTGGTGTCGTGGATAAGAGCAATTTGGATGCAATCATCGTTGGAAGCGATCAAGTTTGGCGCCCCTATTATTCTCCATGTCAGCCCAATTACTTCTTGGATTTTCTTCCAAAAGACACTCCTATTAAAAGGTTGAGTTATGCAGCCTCTTTTGGTGGTGATGATTGGTCGTTCACACCGGAAATGACAAAAGAATGCGGGGCTTTATTGAAGCGTTTTGATGCCGTCTCTGTGAGAGAAGCCTCTGCAATAAAGCTATGTAGGGATTATTTTGGAGTGGAAGCTGTTCAGACGTTAGACCCTACATTGCTCCTGGAAAAAGAAGATTATTCCCGATTTCTGTCAGTACAAAGAAAAAGAGGTGACTTGTTCTGCTATATACTTGATAGGAGTGAAGGTAAAAGAGATATTGTTGATATGGTTGCCAAAGGGACATCTTTCGTACCATTTGAATCAATGCCAGCGTTATCTGATGATATTTACAATCTATATGGGGATATAGAAAAATGTGTCTATCCACCTGTTGAAGACTGGCTGTCAGCATTTGCAGAAGCGAAGATGGTTTTAACAGATTCTTTCCATGGAACTGTTTTCAGTATCATTTTCAACAAGCCTTTCTGGGTGATAGTTAACGAAAGTCGTGGAAGAGCTCGATTTGAAAGCCTTCTTTCTTTGTTCAATTTGCAGCATCGCATGATATCATCCGGCACCCTTAAGGATGTCAATCTGAAGGATGATATAGACTGGATGGCTGTGAACTCAAGGAAGGTGGAACTTCAGGAATTATCAAGACAGTTTCTTGTTCGTGCATTAAAGAAATAATACTATATGCGTCCATTACATATCATTATGCCCATGGCAGGGGAGGGTAGCCGATTCTTGAAAGAAGGATGGACTACACCCAAACCGCTAATCATGCTGAATGGCGAACCATTGTTTAAACATGCCATCAGCAGTGTTCATATCGATGATGTACCAATGAAGTACTCATTCATTGTGCGTCAGGAGCATATCGATAAATACCAGATAGATGAGCAGATAAGGTCCTTTCTGCCAGAAGCGAATGTGTTTTCTGTGCTGAAGACTACACGTGGTGCAGTGGAGACATGTCTGATGGCTGAAAGCACCATAGCTCCAGGGGATGGTATTGTGGTAATGGACTGTGACTTGGAATTTCGTAGTAAGGCTTATGTTAATGGCATCCGCGAGATATTGAGTCAACCTGTCAATATCGCCAATGGCGGTATGTTAGTCTCTTTTGAGTCTGATCTCCTCAAATACAGTTATGCAGAAGTGGATGAACAGTGGCGTGTCATTCGTACAGCCGAGAAAGAGGTGATAAGCAGCCATGCCCTATGTGGCGCTTATTTCTTCTCTACTGGTAGTGGGTTCCTGAGTGCTGCGCATAGGTTGTTGAACGAGCAGAACTTCAGTAAGCCAGAGTTCTATGTGTCTCTGCTTTATAATTATTTGTTGGCTAATGGTGAGATAGTACGTTTGGCAACGATGGAGGAGTATTATTCATACGGAACACCTGAGGAGTTGAAACGATATTTATAAGCAATGGTTAAAGCAATAATAACGGATTTTGACGGAACGCTGGTAGATACTTTTGAGGCGAATTACGAAGCTTATATGCTTGCCTTTAAGCGGTACTATTACGAGATAGGTTATGGAATCACCAGAGAACAATATCAAGCATGCTTCGGTTTGCGGTTCGATGCCTTTATGGACTATATGAAGGTGACGGACGAGGACCTTAGGATGAAGATTAAGAAAGAGAAAGCTCGGGTATACCCTATGTGTTTTCACAGCTTAAAGCCAAACACGACGCTTATTGAATTTATCAGGAGATCGAAAAAAAGTGGTATTAAAACGGCCATAGCATCTACTGCACAAAGAAATAATCTGATGAATGTTCTAAATCATTTGAAACTATCAGATTTATTCGATGTGATAATTGCTGGAGATGCAGTGAAGGACGGAAAACCCAATCCTGAGATTTATCTTACCTCTATGAAGGATTTGGAGGTGTTACCAGAGGATACACTTATCTTCGAGGACAGTGAAGTCGGGCTACAAGCTGCAGAAGCCAGCGGAGCTAACCTTATTAAGATAACAAAAGATTTTTTCGAGTAATGAATATAGAAGTTAAAGGACATTCTGGCTGTCAGATTGACGTCGTGCGGGAAGAAGACGGCCTGTTTATATATAAGAGTACACACGATCCTGGCTATTTGAATCGTCTTCAACTGCAGGGCAGAAAGCAGCAGGAGGCATCAAAGATGGAACTGCAGCATATCCGTGTGCCGAAAATTATTGATATACAACGTGATGCGGAGAACGTAGTCCTGAAAATGGAGTATGTTTATTCGAAAAACTTTGTAGGTTATTTCGAATATGCTGGTTTTGAACAGATTTCTTATTTTATTCAGGCATTGTGCCTCTTCCTTAAGTATGAGATTAACCAATCGCCCGTACAAAAGGTCGATGCAGATATACTGAAAACGAAATTCGCAGATGTGCAGCGAAAGACTTTGCAAAATCCTGTTTTAAGTGATGATGAAGAAGTAGTTCAGCTTTTAAAACACTCTGCCAGCTATTTCGGTGCCGTATCTGATATGTTGATGCCTGTTGGAATTTGTCATGGTGACCTGACGTTCTCGAATATCCTCTTTAATGGCAATAATTATTATCTGATAGATTTTCTCGACTCGTTTGTTGAGTCGCCTCTACTCGATATCGTGAAGATACGTCAAGACTCTGCGTTCCTCTGGTCTCAGCTGATGTTCTCTGGTCAATATGATGCCATACGTTTGCAGATAGTGGCCAATAAGATTGATCAGGAGATTGTCCGCTTTGCCAGCCAGTACGAGTGGTATCAGTATTATCCTGTTTTCCAATTGATGAACTTCCTGCGTGTGTTGCAGTATGCTAAAGAAGAAAAGGTCATCAATTATCTGAAACGTATTATCAATCAGTTGCTTCATGAATTTTAATTTGATTGTCCCTGCTGCTGCGCATAGGGAAGAATATAATGAACGGTTGCCACGAGTGTTTAGGCTGAGTTCACGCGGATTGCCTTTGTGTATTGAAGCCGTGATGGGACTGGATCTTCAGCAGTTTTCTTCCATCTACTTTACCATCCTTCGTCAGCATGACGAACAGTATTGCATCACCTCGATGCTGCGTGTTCAGTTAGACAGGGTCGGGCTTCAACGTGCAAAAATTGTACTGCTTGGCGAGCCCACTACTTCCCAGGCAGCGACAATTTGTGAAACCATCATCAAAGAGAATGTTACCGGTCCTATTTTCGTGAAGGATGCAGATTGCTATTTTACAGCAGAAGTGCTCCCTCAGAATGGTTTGGTAGTCTATCCTTTAGAGAAATTGTCACAGGTTAACCCTCAGCATAAGAGTTATGTTGCTGTTGATGATATGCAGTTCGTAACAAATACAATTGAAAAGCGTGTCGTTGACCACTTCTTTAATGCTGGTGGCTACTGTTTTGAAGATGCTCAGACATTTATGGATTATTATCAGCGTTATATGGATCAGCCGGGGCTTTATCTGTCCCATATTGTCTATGCGATGTTACTTGATCGGAAAATATTCCGTCCTTATATAGCAGAAAATTATCAGGATTTACATCTCGAATGGAAAGAATCACACTAAGTTTTGGCAAGGATAAGACGGCTATCATCAAGGGGATAGCTATTGTATTCATGATTATCTTGCATTGTGGAGAACCCGAAAACTATCAAATTGATGTCCCTTCCTTGCATAGTCAGTGGCTGGTACATTTCATGGAGAGTTTCAAGATTTGTGTTGGCATTTTTACTTTCATGGTGGGTTATGGTTATGCATTTGCTAGAAAGAAAGACTGGCATTATAGCTTTCAGCATATCAAGAAACTCCTGATACCATTCTGGGTAATTCTCTTTGTGTTCACCTTGCCGTTCTGCTTCAGGGAGGTCACGCTCTCGCAGTGGTTGCTTAACATGTTTGGCGTAAACTCGCACTTTAACTGGTTCAGCTGGTTTGTGGCTTTCTTCATCTATGCGATGATTGTTTTACCATTCATGTCAAGGCTTATTGACCGCTGGCCATTGATAGCTCCAGGAGGGCTGGTCATACTGACTTATGGCGTGGAAGTTGTTGTCCATCAATTCGTTCCCGACTTTTCAGACAATGATTGGACACAACGCCTGTTTGATTGTATGATTTGTTCTCCAGGAATGATCTTGGGCTACCTGTTCTCCAAAGAGCAGTGGTTCCAGCAAATATACGTACCTCGGCATTGGCTGTCTGTTGTTGTAGCCATATTACTAACGTTTTTGGTTTTTGTTGCCAGAATGAATAAAGAGGATGTCTTGGGCTTTAATCTTGATTTCTTCTATGCTCCCCTTATTATCTTTTCCATCATCGTTGTATTTAATGTGGTACAGCTGCCTATCCTGAGCAAAATACTGACAAAGTTGGGTGAAGCATCGGTGTATATGTGGTTTTTTCACGCTTTGTTTTTCCAGACAGTTACTCGGGATGATTATCAACCACTGATTACGTTTTCTGATCATTTGTGGGTGATTATTGTGTGGACTGTCTTTGTAACATTCTTAGTATCCTTCATTTTGGTAAAGGTGAATGGATGGGTGTCATCGGTTTGTCATAAATAGATAGTAGTTATGAGAATAGTATTTGTGAATTTGCATACCAATGAGTTTTTGGTAAAAACAGCCAGTAAATATATCTTTAAGCAGTCTGTTGCTATAAAGCATAGGTATCTGTTGGATTATCTTCTGAATGAGACGGATATTGAAGTCTGCTCTTACGTCAATCGTAATGGAACATCTATAGCGCATAGTCTGCCCCAACCTCTGATGGGAATCCTTAGGGCATGCCGTTTCCTGGAGTCGAAGTGGGTACTCAAGAAAAATGGTGTGGCAGGAAAGATTAAGATATTGAAAAAAATGTCTGACATCCGTCATGACGATATGATTATCATCTATCAGCTGTTTGCAGAGAGTTGTCCGGAACTGGCTGACGTGAAGAGTTTCAAGGTGGTTAGTATGTTGCATTTCTTTGGTACGCAATCAAATTCAGATGCAATTAGGAAACTGAAACCTGACTTGTTAATTGCTGAAAGTAACTTGAAGAAATATAGTGCAATATTCCAGAAATACTATTCTTGGTACAAAAAGGATATTCTGGTCCATCCATTCGTGTTTGAAAAACGTTTCCTGCCAAAACGCCCGTTTGGTGAACGAAAGAATTGCGTCTTCTCAACTGGAACGATTACTTATAAGAAACATCCGGAATTCATTGATGTCTATGGTGATCCTTGCGACCAGCCGATCAGAAAATACGTAAAGGATCATAGGGAGGAGTTGAAAGGCATGATTGATTGTTTTAATAGTGACTATTCTGAGGATGCCAACAAGAAGATGGAAGTAAAGGCAAATGATAACAGATTGACACGGCTTGTTAAAGGTTTTTATTACAAGTTCTTTGCTTCCCAACAGAAATCTTATTATTCCTTTAATATGGTCGACAAGTTCAATGACTATAAGATGTGTCTCATCGGCGAAGAGATCTTGGGCGTCCCTGGTATAGGATTTGTGGAAGGAATGGCCTGTGGATGTGCCTATATTGGTCATCATATAGGGTATTATGAAGATTATGGCATGAAGGAGGGCACTCATTATATTGGCTATGATGGAACGCCTGATGATCTGAAAGAAAAAATATCATACTATCAGCAACCCGGTCATCAGAACGAGTTGGAATGCATAGCCAAGGAGGGGTGTGACTTTGTACGTACGAAATTCAATGCAAAACAAGCTGCAAAAGATTTACTCGTGAATCTGCAGGAAGCCCAGATTCAAAACCAATAATGTATGCTAGTTATTTACAATTATTTTGAAGAATGGATAAATTGAAATTGATATTAACGTTACCTATTTGCTGGTTATGGATTGGGAATTATTTCTTGACTAGCCAAAGGAAGAAAATAGAGATGGATATAGATCGTTTTTGCGATGTACAGAACGGTGGAAGAAAACAGAGTTATATGGTAGCTCTGCATCATAAGTTTGTCGTCTATCGTGAATTCCGGTCTCTTTTTTATAAACGGATAGGGAGATGGAGTAAGTTGTGGTCATGGTTGATGCCTCCACAGATTCATTTGTCGTTTGATGTCCCTCGAGAAAAAATGGGGGGAGGCATATTCGTTCAGCATGGCTATTGTACGGATGTGAGTTGTCGTCAGATAGGTGATAATTGTTGGATTAACCAAAAAGTGACAATTGCCTACAAAGGCAAAGAGTGTCCTGTTTTAGGGAATAATGTCCGAATAGGTGCTGGAGCAATAATCATTGGAGGAGTTCATATTGGTGATAATGCTAAGATTGCTGCGGGTGCAATAGTTGTCAAGGATGTTCCTGCTAATTGTACGGTGGCATGTCAGCCCGCACAGATTGTGAAGAGAGATTAAATTACGTTGACTCTATGTTGGTGTCTGTCATTATACCTATTTATAATGTTGAAGCATATCTCTCTCAATGCTTGGATAGTGTTATAGCCCAAACCTACTCAGACCTTGAGGTTCTCTTGATTAATGACGGGTCAACAGATGGCTCTTTGGCCATAGCAAACCAGTATGCCGCAAACGACCCGAGGATTGTTGTTGTCGATAAGCCCAACGAAGGGGTCGCTGCCACTCGTAATGTGGGTATTGGAAAGGCAAAAGGGGAGTACGTTCAATTTGTCGATGCGGATGATTGGATACAGCATGATATGATTGAGCAGATGTTGAATACTGCATTGAAATGC
>JAEEGL012142030.1_pt1 | contig 14448 bp, 13 predicted proteins | sample 9134231 | NCBI WGS metagenome assembly JAEEGL01 (sample SAMN16246548, study PRJNA631951) | gut metagenome | biome: gut microbiome; feature: rumen; material: fiber-attached | host: Bos | place: Iran: Karaj | collected 2018-10
CGGCAAGGCGGTATTTCTCCTCGAGACGTTGCTCCAAATCGTCGATGATCGTATGGGCCTTAAGCATATTCATCCCGGCCGGCATTTCGGCATGCAAGGAAACAAAAATGCGCCCCGGGCCGTAATTGTGAACGATGATGTCATGGACTCCGAGAACGCCGCCCGTCTGCATCACTTCCGTCTTGATGTCCTCCACCAGCGCTGGGTCAGGTGCCTCTCCCAAGAGCGGCTGAATTGTCTCCCAAGCCGCGACCGCGCCGCTATAAATGATGAAGACAGCGACGAAGAGGCCGGCCGCGCCATCGATGTTAAAGCCGTAAACATCGTAGATAATCATGGCCAGAAGTACTACGAAAGTCGTGAGGCAGTCGTTACGGCTGTCGGCGGCGGTAGCAGCGATAGCGGGCGAGGAAATGCGGTCAGCAATGGACTGATAGAAGCGGCTCAGGGCCAGCTTCACCGCAATGGAAAGGACCAGTACCCCCAAAGTCACAGTGTCGACCGACAACGCCTGTGGGTTGCTGATCTTGTCAATTGAGTCACGGAAAAGCTCGACGCCGACCACGATAATCACCGCCGCCACAAAAAGCCCGGCCAGATACTCGACCCGCCCGTGACCGAAAGGATGCTCCGGATCCGCCGGTTGCGCGGCGATGCGAAAGCCCAACAGCATAACAATTGCAGAGCCGGCGTCGGACAGATTGTTCACCGCGTCCGCTACAATCGAGAGTGCACCGCTCAAAAGACCGATTGCCAACTTAGCAGCAAAGAGCAAAAGATTAACACAAATACCGGCGCCGCCGGCAAAGACGCCATATTGCTTTCTGGTTTTAGGGTCATCCGTGTTGGCCGGATTGTCAATGAATCGTTTCAAAACTGCGTCCATCATGATTCCCTCCTTAAAGACCGTCCATTCTCAATTAAGCCATGAAATTGAATATCAATAATTGATGAAAATGAATTTTTCTGCTTTTCTATTCGATATAGCACGAATGCCTTCCTCAAGAAAGAGGAAGGCATTCGTGCTATTTAATTATTATCATGTTATCCTATGATTGAGGTTTTGTCAAGCCTTTTCGGAAAAACCTCCCTGCAATCTCGCCCACGACCGGGCGAATCACGCTTCGCGCAAAAAGGCCCGGTAGCCCTTTACGGCCTCATAGAGGTCGAGCTTGCTGGTGACTTCCCATGGCGCGTGCATGGAGGCCACGGCAACGCCGCAGTCAATGACCTGCATCCCATAAAGAGACATGATGTAGGCGATGGTACCGCCGCCACCCTGATCGACACGCCCCAATTCCGCTGTCTGGAATCGGACCTTGTGCTTATCCAGCATGGTGCGAAGCTCCGCCAGATATTCAGCGTTGGCGTCGTTGCTACCGGACTTGCCCCGGGCACCGGTGTATTTATTGAATACCAATCCGCTACCGAGGTAAGCAGCGTTCTTCTTGTCAAAAGCGTTGGCGTAAAGCGGATCGAAGGCAGCGCTGACATCCGAGGATAGCATCTTCGAAGCGGCGAGGCAGCGTCTCATAGCCAGCTCGCTATAAGAACCAGCGGCCTCCATGAGTTCCGCCAGACTGTTCTCGAAGAAACGCGAATGCATCCCGGTCGCCCCGACGCTACCGATTTCCTCCTTATCCACCAGCAAGCAGCAAAGCGTCTTTGCCGTGGGCTTCGCTTCGAGCATCGCTGTCAACGAAGCGTAAGCGCAAATTCTATCATCCTGCCCATATCCCAAGAGCAAGCTACGGTCAAGGCCCATTTCCCGGGCCCGCCCCGCCGGAACCAGTGTAAGCTCCGCAGACAGGAGGTCATCCTCCCCGATGCCATATTCCTTCTCCAGAATCTTCTTGACGCCGTTCCTGACTGCATCTTTCTCTTCCCCGCTGAGCGGCAGAGAGCCGGCCAGAACATCTAGCTTCTCGCCTTCGACGACCTTATTGGCCTTCTTTTCCATCTGTTCCTGTGCCAAATGGATCAGGAGATCGGTCACGCAGAATACAGGATCATTCGCTTCCTCACCGATAGTGATATCAAGCACACGGCCGTCTTTCCTGACGACAACGCCGTGCAACGCCAAAGGCAAAGCTACCCATTGGTATTTCTTGATGCCGCCATAATAATGGGTATCCAAGAGCGCCAAACCACCGTCCTCATAGAGCGGCTTCTGTTTCAGATCAAGACGGCAGCTGTCGATATGAGCGCCGAGAATTGCCAGTCCCTCGGTGAGCGGCGCCGCGCCGAGCCGGAACAGGACAACCGTCTTTTTCATACCGGCAACATACACCTTATCGCCGGGACGCAGGAGACGCTTCCCCGCGAGACGCGAAAGTTCCACGAAGCCTGCGGCCTCCGCCCGACGAACGGATTCCACCACGGATTCCCGCTCCGTCTTGCAGTCCGAGAGAAAATCCAGATAATCCGCGGCCAACGCTTCCAGTTCCTTTTTTTCCTTAGCAGTATAAGAAAGCCAGGGCGATTTCTTATGCGCCGCCCCGACCGCTTCCTTCCCTGCCGCTTTCGTCTTTCCCGTCCTCTTGTCCATGTGTTCCTCCCTATTCTTTCCTCGTTTCTGTTATCCGTTTGCCGCCTGTTTTTCCATAGTCGCCACGATAGCCGCGAAATCCTCCCGCGTTTCCGCCCGGTTGAAGGCCTCCCGCAATGCAGCGCCGCCGGGTAGTCCACGGGTGTACCAAGTGGCATGCTTACGCATCTCGCGGGCCCCGATATAATCCCCTTTGAACGCAATCAGCATATCAAGATGGCGCAGGAGGAGCGTCCCGCGCTCAACTATCGTGGGCGGCGGAGTCTCGGCGTCCGTCTCAAGAAACTCCTTGAACCGACGGAATATCCATGGATTCCCTTGAGCCGCCCGGCCAATCATAACGCCATCGCAGTCCGTCTCCCGGAACACTTGAGCGAGATCCTGCGTGGTGCGGATATCACCGTTGGCAATGACAGGGATTCGCACCGCCGCCTTGACCCGAGCAATAATCTCCCAATCTGCCCGGCCGCTGTAATACTGTTCCCGCGTGCGCCCGTGGAGCGCGATGGCATCCACACCTGCATCCTCCGCCCGGCGGGCCATCTCCACCGCATTGATATGGTCCGCATCCCAACCGGCTCGTATCTTCACCGTGAGCGGCAGCTTCACCGCCCGCCGTACCGCCGCCAGGATTGCTTGTGCCCGCGCCGGCTCCCGGAGGAGGGCCGATCCGGCTCCTCCCTTCACGACTTTCGGCGCCGGACAGCCCATGTTGAAATCGATGATATCCGCTGTCCCCAAGCTCTCCACATAGGCAGCCGCCTCGGCAGCCGCCTCCGGCGACGCCCCGAAAAGCTGCAACGCCAACGGCCGCTCCTCCGGCACCGTCCGGAGCATTTCCAACGTACGAAGGTTACGGAAGCGGATACCCAGGACACTGACCATCTCTGAAAAGCACAGCCCACAACCCATCTCCCGCGCCAGGATGCGATACGGCGTATCGGTTACACCCGCCATCGGCGCAAGAAACACGGGCACCGGAAAATCCAGCTGGCCGATCCTCATGCGTGCTTCGTCTCCGGGAGGTTCCGCTCGTACAGCACCCGAAGGCCGGTCAGTGTCAGGAACGTATCCACCTTGTCGATGGTCTTCGACTCCTTGGCAATCATCTGGGCCAACCCGCCAGTGGCGATGACCTTCATCTCCTGCTTCATTTCCGCTTTGATACGACGGACAATCTCGTCAATCTGCCCGACGAAGCCGAAAATAACACCAGCCTGCATGGCGGTAATAGTATTACGGCAAATGATCGTGCGCGGTGTAACCAGTGCCACCCGCGGAAGCTGAGCGGCCCGTTGGAACAGAGCCTCTGAAGAAATACCGATGCCCGGCGCGATGACGCCCCCCAGATAATCGCCGTTGTCCGCCACGATATCGAAGGTCGTAGCGGTGCCAATATCGACGACGATGAGCGGCCCGCCATATTGCTCGAAGGCCCCGACTGTATTCACGATACGATCGGCGCCGATTTCCCTCGGATTCTCGTACTTCAGCTTGATGCCGGTCTTAATGCCAGGCCCCACCACCAAAGGATGCAACCTGAAATACCGCTCGCACATCTTCACCATTGGGACCACCAACGGCGGCACCACGGACGAGATGATGATGGCATCGATATCCTCCATACCAATGCCCTGAAAGTGGAACAGGTTGTTGATGAGCATACCGTACTCGTCGCCGGTCTTCTGCCGGTCGGTGGAAATGCGCCAATGGCAGTGGAGCTTCTTTCCCTCATAGGTGCCGAGAACAATGTTACTATTGCCGATATCGACTACGAAAAGCATTATGCCCCTCCATTCCCGCTCCCGCGGGCGTTTTGATGAAAGCCGACGCCGTCATCAATGTCAACAGCACCGGTTTTAAATGCATTTTCCGGCTCACTTTTTTCGCGGGCGAATCGAAACATCTCCCGCCAGCACTCGGCGACGTCCGAACGCGGTATCAAGGAGCAAGGCCCCGTCCTCGTCAATATCTGCCGCAATCCCAGTAAAGGTCTCATTGACGCCGATGACGTTGACCTCCTGGCCCAGTGTGACCGAGTAACGGCGCCACTCGTCGAAGACCGCTCCGAAGCCGTTTTCCATGGCGTCCAGATATAGTACCTCCATTGCGTCGAGAATCGCCGCGAAAAGTTTTGCCCGGGGCAACGGTTCTCCTTTGATGATGGAAAGCGACGTCGCGATATCCCGGACTTCCGGCGGGAAATCCGACGGCAACAGGTTCACGTTCACACCCGAGCCGATGACGATATAGTGGATGCGCTCCATTTCTGCGTTCATTTCCGTCAGGATGCCGACGAACTTACGTCCCTCGTAGAGGACATCATTGGGCCATTTGATGCCAGCCTCGACGCCAAACGCCCGCACCGCCCGGACAATCGCCACCGCCGCCAGAAGGGTACACTTCGGCGCTTCCTGCGGCAGAAAATCAGGCCGCAAGATCACCGAAAACCAGATGCCCTTCTGCCGGGGGGAGAACCAACCGCGCGAAAGACGCCCTTTGCCCGCTCCCTGTTCCTCCGCTACTACCACGGTACCGTCCTCCGCTCCCTGGGTCGCCAGCCTCTTGGCCTCCTCATTGGAAGACGTAGTAAGGTTGAAATGAACAATATGTCGCCCGATCCTCTGGGTACTGATGAGCGGCTGTATCTCTTGCGGCAACAAGAGGTCCGGCGCCTCCCGCAGAGAGTATCCGCTACGGGAATGGCTAACGATTTCGTAGCCGCTCTCACGGAGCGTCTGAATCCGCTTCCAGACTGCCGTTCGCGATACGCCAAGCCGCTGCGCGATTTCCTCACCGGAGATATAGCCGTCTCCCGCGCCCCGGAGCAATTCTATGATCTTAGCGTCCATCCGATTCCTCCCCATCAGGACTCCTATCCATCGGAATCCCTTAGCTGTCCGTGAAATCAATCGGAGAGCGGTACGACCCGCGGCCAGTACCGGCTCCCTTTCCCACTGAACCAGCGGTTAATAAGCCATCACGAAAACTCTTTGATTTTATCCCATCCGCTATGAAGAAGCACGATGAAACGTACTGCGCTTAAGAAAGCACCTCACTTCACGCGGATCAACTCGTACTGACGCGTACCCAACCCGATCTTCTCGCCGTGAATCAGCGTCTCCTCCCAGTTCACGTTCGGATTGCTGTCGAGGAAATGGTCGTGACGGTGGTTCCAATCCGGTTTCGCCAGATTGTCCGCGAGTTGGCTGTTGGGATTCGGCGCCGCCTTCTGGCAGGCATCCACCGCTGCCTGGTCCACCGCCACGGGATCGAAGGACGCGAACATGCCGATATTCGGCAGGATAGCAGCGTCATTGTCACCGTGACAATCGCAATTCGGCGAGATATCCATCGCCATATTGATATGGAACGTGGGCCGATCCTGGCAGATTGCCTGGGCATACTCGGCCATCTTGCGATCAAGGAGGTCGCTGGCATCCCACTGGTTGTTGCTGATGGCGTCGAAGGCACAGGCCCCGATACAGCGACCACAGCCCTTGCAGACATTTTGGTCAATACGGGCCTTATTGTTCTCATAGGAAATCGCATTTGATCCGCACTCTTTGGCGCATCGCCGACAGCCCCGGCACTTCGCCTCGTCCACCTGTACCTTACCCGAGGAATGCTGCTCCATCTTTCCGGCCCGGCTACCACCGCCCATGCCGAGATTTTTGACGCAGCCGCCAAACCCCGTCATCTCATGACCCTTGAAATGTGCCAGACTGATGACGATATCGGCGTCCATCAGCGCCCGGCCGATTTTCGCCGTCTTCACGTATTCACCGTTCTTTACCGGCACCTCCGCCTCGTCAGTTCCGCGCAGGCCATCGGCGATGATGATCTGACAGCCCGTCGTCGTCGGATTGAAACCGTTGAGGTTCGCACAGTCCAGATGCTCCAGCGCGTGCTTGCGGCTACCGGGATACAGTGTGTTGCAGTCCGTCAGGAACGGGATGCCGCCCTGCGCTTTCACCAGTTCCGCCACAGCCCGGGCATAGTTCGGACGCAGGAACGCGAGATTGCCGAGCTCCCCGAAGTGCATTTTGATAGCGACGAATTTACCCTCCATGTCAATTTCCTTGAAGCCCGCCGCCAAACATAGGCGCTTGAGTTTCTCAGTCAGCGGCGTCCCTACGATGACGCGAAAATCCGTGAAAAAGACCTTGGCTTTCTCCATTTTGCTTCATCCTTTCCTTCTTGCACAATTATGAAAAACCATTGGACAGAACCCAATTTCCGTCACACTGTCCGCCCGTTCCCTCGGAATCCGGGAACCAGCAACAGGGCGCTAATGACAAGTCCGATAAACAGAGGGTCAATGGGCGCAGCCAGCGCCGTGGAAAAAAGCGCCGCAGCTGCCGTCGATACCGCCATTGAAGACAACGCCCAGCGGGGCGAGATACGGCCCGGCAGGAACACTGCCGCCGAAAGCGGCAGGAAAACGCCGGCGCCACGGAGCGCCATGGACAGATAATTCCACATGAGAACTTGGGAATCCATGTTCAGGATCGCTATCAGACAAGCCGCCGCCATCACCCCCAACACCACGCCACGGTTCAGAAGCAGCATGCGCCCCTCTTCTCCCACTGTCATCAACCGTGCCAGGAGATCGTGCGACAGCATCGTGCCAATTCCCAGTGATAGGCCACCAATGGAGCTGATGAGGGACAGTGCGATGCCGCCGAGAGCAATCCCCCCCAACCACGCCGGCAGATGCTCCGCCAGGAACACAGGCAGCACCAGGACCGGTATCGTCTCCGGGGCGGCGGCGCGCATATACATCCCAATCGCCACCGACGGCAATCCCACAGGGATAACGATCAGCGCCGCCATGAATGCTCCCACCGCTGCCGTCCGAGGCGCAGCCGCCGAGAAAATCGCCTGAATATACGTCTGCGTACAGAGGATACCGACAATCAGCGAGAAAAGATTCGCCATGGCGCCGCTAACGCCCCGTCCCCAAAGACTTTGCCAGGGAAGAACAGGGAACGCTTCAGAGAACACCGGCTCTGGCGGCAAAAGCTGCCAAGCTGTAATCCCGGCAAAAAAGAGGCTGAACCAGATGACGCCCATCTTCAAAATACCGCCAACCCCGGCACTCTTCATGCCGCCAAAAAACGTATAAAGCGCCACCAGCGCCACCAGGACCATTGCCGCCGGCCACGGCCCGATGCCCAGCACCGCCGAGAGGATGCCGATGCCCGGCAGGCCGCTCGCCACGGCGCTGAATAGAATGCCGGCGGAGGAAACGACACTGGCAATTGTCCCTGCCATTTTTCCATAGTTCATCGCCAGATACTCCGGAATCGTCGTCAGGCCTGCCTGTCGAAGGGGTTTGGCATAAAAAAGCCCCATGAGGATAAAGGCAATACCCGAGCCTAGTGTGAACCACCAAGCGGGAAGCCCCACCGAAAACGCCATCTGCGCTGTTCCCACCGTAGCCCCGCCGCCAACGACCGTCCCAGCGATGCTGCCAGCCACCATCGCCGAGCTCGCTGACCGTCCGCCCAGACTATAGCCATCCGTCGATCGGACCTCGCGGGCTGCGTAGAGGCCAGCCCCCATCACCAAAGCAATTGTCAAAACCATGAACCCGACATGCGCCGATGACAGCTCCAACGGATAAACGCCTCCTTGTTTTCCCATTATAGCAAAAAAAAGCGCCGTCCGGCAACGGCTGAAAGAAAGAAAAAGAGGAAAAAGGCGCAGGACGGGCAAGGACCTGGTTATACAACCGCTCCGTGGAAAAACATTCCCTTCAGCGATCAGTCTCAAACAAAAGCGTCACCGGCCCGTCGTTGACCGATGCCACGGCCATCGTAGCGCCGAACTCGCCATGCTCGACTTTGAACCCGTGGTTTCGACATTCGGCCATGAATCTCTCGTACAGCGGCTCCGCCACCTCCGGTTTTGCCGCCCCGGAAAACCCCGGCCGGCGGCTCTTGAGGTCGGCGTAGAGCGTGAACTGAGACACCACTAAGAGCGCGCCGTCAACTTGCGCGAGGGAGAGGTTCATCTTTCCCTCCTCGTCCTCAAATACCCTGGCCCTACAAATCCTGTCCGCCAGGCGGATTGCGTCCTGCTCCGTATCCTGAGGACCGACGCCCAGAAGAATCAGAAAACCGACGTCAATCGCCCCGGCCGTCCGGCCTCCGATCGTCACTGAAGCTCCCTTTACTCGGGTAACAACTGCCCGCATTCTCTCAATCCTTTCCTGATCTTTCCGGAGAGTGACGCTTAACCTTGAGGAGGAGCGCGTTTGCCATCTCCCCCGTCAGGAACTCGCTGCGGATTTCGTCGGCGCAGCCTTGCACGATACGTAAAGACAACTCGTTTTCGCTGTTCATAATGTCAAAGGGCGTACCGTTATAGTGAATTGCGAGGCTAGCAACTTCCTCCTCCGGATTGTATTCCACCGTCCAGAGAAGACGAGGATTGTCAGGAAGTCGTGGCAGAAGAAGCTGCATCACTATTTCCTCAAAGAGCAAAAGCAGCGACTGGACGACATCCTGGGAGATATTATTCTTTCGCCCAAAACTCTCGATTTCCATGTGACAGCCGATGAAATCGAAGTACCGGCTCTCAATGGCGATCGACAGCACCTTGAGCCGACGGATGAACTGCCGCGTCCGTTCACGCTCCGGATGGACGAATATCTTTTCCGGTGTGCCTTCTTCGTAAACGCCACCCTCATCCATATAGAGGATACGGCTGGCGATACGGCGCGCAAAATCCATGTCATGGGTAACGATGAGCATGGTGACGCCACCCTCTGCTGCTACCTGCCGTATGACCGCCTCGACCTCCCCCACCATCGCCGGGTCAAGCGCAGAGGTCGGCTCGTCGAAAAGGAGAATTTCGGGCCTCATGGCCAAAGCACGAACAATAGCGATGCGCTGTTGCTGTCCGCCGGAGAGTTCATCCGGATAACGCAGTGCTTTTTCCGCGAGGCCGACCTTATGGAGCAGCGTCATTGCACGGTCATACGCCTCCTGCCTCGAAAGGCCGAGAAGCGCCTCCGGGGCCGCCATGATATTCTCCACGACCGTCATTTGCGAAAACAAATTGAAGGATTGAAAAATCATGCCGATCTTTTGCCGCAAATGGTCAATGCGAACGTCCGGCGCAGTAATTTCCTGCTCCCGGAAGATAATCTCACCCGAGGTGACGCGCTCCATCTGGTTAATCATGCGGAGAAGCGTGGATTTCCCTGTCCCCGAAGGGCCGATGATTACGATGACTTCCCCTTCGCTGACAGTGAGATTCACGTCCACGAGCGGTGTTGCGCCAGGATATTCCTTTCGCAGATGGGCGATGCGTAGAAGCTCCGTCCGGCTCATGTTCTCACCCCCCGTAGGATCTCCTCTGCCGTCCGCCGTCGCGGATCAAGGCGCGCCAGCAACCGCTCTGTCAGCTGCATGAAGAGCCAGGCGAGAATGAGATACAAGACAGAAATGGCAATCAGCGGCATGAAAGCGTCATACGTACGCGCCCGGATGAGATCCGCCATCTTCGTCAAGTCCTGCACCGCGATATAGCCGACGATGGCCGTGAATTTCAAAAGGTTCACCAAGCTGGCCTGATAGGTGGGAAAGAAAGTGAGCACTGCCTGGGGCAGGATGAATTTCCGAAATGCCTGACGCTCCGTAAAGCCCAAGGCCAACGCAGCTTCCATCTGTCCTTTGGGGACGCTCGCCGCTCCGCTTTGCAGCATCCCAAAGACGTCAAATCCTGTCGTGATGGTAAAGACGACGATTGCCACCGCGTCTCCCCCAATCGCAGCATGGCCAAAAACAACATAATAGAAAAGCATCAGGAGCACCATCATCGGCATGCCGGCAAAGAAGCGCGAAACCAGACGGATGGCGTTGTTCATGGCCGGGATGTTTTCCCGGTGCAGAAAACAGAGAAAAAAACCCAAAACCGTCCCGAAAAGCGCGGAACAGGCCGTGATGAGGAGCGTCGTCCCCATCCCCATCGCGAGCATCTTCCAGCGCCCCTCGTCAATGAGTGTGGCTTTAATCTTCCGTTCCAGCGAGGCGAAAAAGCCCAACTCAGTTCCTTCGTCCGCGCAGACCACGACCAGACATTCATCCACATATGTCGGTGACGAAAAAAAGAATTTCTCCCGCCGTTGCGGCGTAATTTCAATCGCGTTAATTCCGATGTCATACTTTCCCGTCTCGACGCCTACCAGCGCACCCTCAAACGAGGCGGCCAGCTCAATTTTATAGTCGTAACCGCAGTCGGCGCAAAAAAGCGCAAAAAGCTCCATCTCGTAGCCGATTACAGTATTTCCTTTCAGATAAACAAACGGCATATTGATGCCGTTGGAGACCGCGGTCAGAGTACCGTTTTCGCCAGTAAGCGCGGGCCTTTCAAAGTGCTGTTTCCCGTTGTTGCCGGAAAACCATTTCTCCCGCAAAGCCTTGAGTGTTCCATCCGCCTCCCGCCGCCAAAGGAACTCATTCATCTGGCCTGCCAGACGGTTTCCCTTTTCTGATTTTGGGAAGAGAAAGGCGGAAGGGATCTCCCCCAGCGGCGGCGAGAGGGGCTCAATATCGTGCACGCCCTCTTGGAGCAGCGAGTCCACGAAAACCTTTGGGAGAATGAAGGCATCAACCTTCCCCTGACGCAAAAGCTGTACCATGTCGGAAATCGTATCGGGGTAAATGAACTGCGCGTCAGGCCAGCGCTCCCTGGAGACGCGTTCGGCGATGCCACCGGGCCAGCGTGCCACCCGCTCCGGCGAAAACTCGTCCAGCGACACACCCGCCACCGTGCCGGTGACCGCCAACCAAAACAACATCAGCAGTCCGACAGTTCTTTTCATCATTCCAACCATCCTCCCCTTACAGACTGCTGATGGCTTCCGGCGCAATAAACTCAATCGTCTCTTCTCAATTCCTCATAATGCAACGCGATGAAGCGCCCCTTTGGCGGCGGGACTACCGGCCCGGAACGCGTCAGGAACCAGCGCGCCAAATCGTTATAAGTGGAAAGCGAACGAACCTGTATCGTGTCCGATTCAATCCGCCGAGAAAAGTAACGGTAAAAATTCTTTGCGCAGTTGCGCGTGAAGCCGAGCCGGTATATCCGACTGTCGTCCAGTTCCTCTCCCCATAGGTGCAGGTGCACGATGCGGCCGCCCTGATTCCGGCAGTCAGCGAAATCCACGACCAACTCAAATCCACGGCTGTACTGGAACTTGCCGCTGATCAGAGAACCGTCCGGTTTTCGCGCGAAGAGCCAAGCAAACATTTCCCGAAGCTCCTTGCCGCTGAAACCGACTTCGACGAAAACATCATCATAGGGATAAAGTTCTCTAAGTTCCGCTTCCGTCAAAGTCCCTGAACATTCCATCCGGCGAATGCTGCCGGACTGTAGCAGCACGAGATCGACCCCGTAGCTTTCTTGAAACGCGTCCGCTACGATATCGCCGAGCTCTGTCTCCAAGAGGCGGCTCTCGTGATGGCAGGGAACGGCGAACTCACCAATCTTTCCCTTCGAGATCGGACGGTTCGTGTAAAGGACGCGATCCGCCAGGCTCTCAATCTCCTCGTCAAAATCGCAGTTCTCACTGGTGATTTCCACCAGTTTCCAACGCCAGGAAACGAGCCGGTGCGCCGCTGTATCGATCCCCAGATCGAAACGACCGATATGCGTTGTCCCGTAGTTCGATTGAACAATCACGATATCGTTGACGACCTCCGGCGCCGCCATGGCAATATGCGAATGGCCGCCCAGGATCAGATCCACCCGGCAATCCGCCGGCATTTCCCTCGCTAATGCCCGATCGCCCTCGATGCCGTAATGCGTCATCAGCACCACGAGGTCAATGTGTTCATCCGCATGGCGCCTGGACTCTTCCCGGATAGCTTCGTAGGAATCCTTGTAACTGAGCATATCCCGACAGAATGAGTCCGAATCAATCTTGTCAAAGAAACTCCGGGGCAGAAGGCCAATCACCAACAGCTTGACACCTTGCAAATCCCGAACAAGACTTGCCTGGAACAGATGCTTATTCAGCGGTGCGACCATGATATTCGCGTTCAGCACCGGCATTCCAAGGCATTCCTTGAAAATCAGGAGATGTGCGAGACCGTAATCCATCTCATGATTTCCCAGGGAAATTGCGTCTGGACGGATGCTGTTGATGAGCTCAACAGTATTGACTCCCTTATAATCCGCCCCCTGGATATCCGCCTCGAGAATATCTCCCGAAATGCTGAAGAACACCCGGTCCTCACTGGAGCGAACGCGCTTGATGTAATCGGCCATCATGGAGATCCCGCCGTACATGACCAAATCCTTGTCCACTTTGAACATCAGGCATCCATGCCAATCATCGCTGTGCAGCAACGTCAACCGCTTAACCGCCACGACTTCGTTCACCATAGCGTTCCTCCTTCGGCGCGTCAGGACGGCAACGCCAACCGCACGAAGGAATGGCGGCTGACAATCCCCGCTATCTTACCATCCCGCGTAACGGGAAGCCGCTTGATTCGGTTCTCCAGCATGAGCCGCCCCGCCTCCATGACATCTGCGTTCTCGTCCACCGTCATGACCGGCGAGGTCATGATATCCTTCGCGCTTCGCGTCATGAGCCTCTTCATCTCGTCCCGGTGACTGCCCCGGAGACTACCGCCCATGACCATCGAACAGAACTCCCAGAAACTCGGATTTGTTCCTTTCACCCGCTGACGAAGCAAATCGCTCTCGCTGACCACACCAACGACGCGATTATCCCCATCGACCACAGGAACGCCTGAAATATCATATTTGACCAAAAGCCACGCAATCTTCTCGACCAAAGTATCCGGCCGGACCATCACGACCTTTTCTTTCATCAGTTCTTTGATCTTCATATTCGTCACATCCTAAATTCCAGATTCTACCGCCAGTCGGACAAAGGAATGGCGGCTGACGATGCCTGTGAGCTTGCCATCCCGCGTGACGGGAAGGCGCTTAATCCGCCGGTCCAGCATGAGCTTCGCGGCCCGCGTGATGTCCTCCGACTCTTCCATCGAGACAGCGGGCGAGGTCATGAGTTCACTTGCTGTCCTGGCCCTGACCTTCTGGATGGACTTCTGCTTCTCCGCCGAGATGCCGGCACTTTCCAACATAGCTCCTTGAAGTTCCGGGGCAATGCCGGCACTCATCATCATTGCGTAACTATCCCAAAGATCGGCCTGCTCCTTCTCAACCTGATGGCGGAGCAAGTCGCTCTCGCTCACGATACCCACCGGACGCATCTCCTCGTCCACGACCGGCAACCCGGAAATGCTGTTCTCAATCAAGAGCCGTGCAATCTCGGCAATCGTTGTTTCCGGCCGTACGGTGATGACCTTTGTACTCATCATGTCCTTCAGCTGCATTTTCTCTCTCCCTCAACGCTGTAACAACAGCTTGACAAATGCCGACCTGCTGATGATCCCTGCCAGTTTTCCCTGCTTCGTGACGACAACGCGCTTGATCCGACGCTCGAACATCAGCTGCCCCACGGTATCGAGATCATCGTTCTCATCCACGGTGATCGCCGGTGACGTCATAATCTCGCCCGCGTTCTGCGCCATCCACTTGCGCATCGAGTCCTGGTAACTCCTGAGCTTCTCACTACCGTTCACGCCCCAAAGGCATACCTGCCAGACATTCGGCTCGTTGGGTTTGATTTCCTGACGCATCAGGTCCATTTCACTGACGACGCCCAGTACTCTGTTTGCCTCGTCCACGACCGGAAAACCCGAAATCTTGTTCTCGAACATCAACCGCGCAATTTCCTCAATCGTCGTCTCCTTCGATACCGCGATGACTTCGCTTTTCATTACATCTTTTGCCAGCATCGGATTAACTCCTTTCACTTTCTGCCGCCTGAAACGTTTTAGGCATTCTGCAGC
>JAEEGL013104917.1_pt1 | contig 14448 bp, 25 predicted proteins | sample 9134231 | NCBI WGS metagenome assembly JAEEGL01 (sample SAMN16246548, study PRJNA631951) | gut metagenome | biome: gut microbiome; feature: rumen; material: fiber-attached | host: Bos | place: Iran: Karaj | collected 2018-10
GCGTGCTTGTTATAGGTGCACACTACCTAAAATTAACTTTTTAAGGGGCGGAGAGTTTTGTTTTTCTCTCTCACTTTCTGTATATATTATATCAGATTTTTATAAGTTTTTCAAAATTTGAAGTCTTATTTTTTTCTGATTTTTTGGAGCGGAACTTTTGGGTTCTCTCTCATCTTTCTGTATATATTATATTATAATTTTAAAAAATTTTCAAAATTCGCAGCTTGTCAAGTTTGTTAAAAATTTAACAATCGCAGCCGCTCTCGCGGTTAATCGCAGCTCACAGCTGCTGTCAAAATTTGACAAAACGCAGCTCACCGATTCGCAGCTCCTGGAAATTTGACAGGCGGTATGGCAAAACGCAGCTGCTACAAAATTTGACACCGCGGTGCGGCGGTTTACATAATATGGTTGACATAATTCGTAAACTTTAATGATTTAAACTTTAGAACTTTAAATCGCTAAAGTGGAAAAGTTTGAAAAAGTTTACCATAATAATATTATGTCAACCTAAAGGTTGACTTAGTTTACATAATTTGGTTTACATAACGCCATGGCATTGCCATGGCAGAATCGCCGCACGTTAATGTATTAAAGTGTGAAAGCAAAAGGAAAAGGACGATTACTCGTCCTTTTCTCGTTTGGCCTTATCTTTGGCGATTTTGGCCGCCTTTGCTTTGGCCTTCTCTTCGGCCTTCTCGGTCTTTGCGGCGACCTCGACTTTGTACGCCTCGGCTTCGGCGTATCCGTCGAACTCCTCGCCGTCGCTCCCTTTGGGGATGCTGACGGTGAGCATCACATAACCTTCCTCACCGTCTACGACGACCGGGTAGCAGACCTTGCCGCTCCCGACTCGGAGGACATCGCAGTCCGCGTCTGCGAGTACACGCATAAGGGACTGAACCGCGCCTTCGCGGAGTATATTCTGATTTTTGCGACTAAGCACTTAAACCACCTTCCTTTCTAGTGCTTCTATAGTATAACAGAAGAGTTTCCAAAAGTCAACCCCTAAGATGAAAAAAACTTTGTTAAATTTCTGACAATCGCCATGGCAAAATTTCGCGCTTTAACGTGCGAAATTATTGCCCTTTTTTGAAACTGTTGCGGTTATAACTGCCTTTCCCTTTCTTGGGGCGGGTAGTTGCGTGACGATTGCGAAACGCAAGGAATTCTTGCAACTGGTCGGCGGGAATTTTTTTGTAATTCTTGTTAGCAGTCATCGGTGAAACCTCCTATAAAAGCATCAAACCCGGTGTCATAATCTTCGTCATCCCAAGGGAAACGGTAATCGTCTTCGACGTAATCGTCGTCGACGTAATCGTCCGCACTGAATGACATTACAACTCCGTCCTCGCACTCAATAATTTCATTGGGTTCACCCAACACTTCGCAAATGTCTTCCCAAGTAAGCATTGTATTTTCTCCTTTCATTTTTTTGAATCTATCAAGGGTTGAGTTCCTTAAGCGATTGGGATTATATGGTAGATATCCATTCCGTCGCGTGTGCGAGTGCTACCACACTCATCGGGTCGGCACTTTCTGCCACTCAACCCTTGATATTTATGGGGTCATAAGTGCGGAGCTTCGTCAAGACTTTCTTGTTTTGTTCTTGGGCTTGCTCTTTCCTTTTGACATCTTTATTATATCACCTTTTGCGGGCTTGTCAAGAGTGTTTTTTATTTTTTTGGTGGAGTGTGCGGGCCTCGCACCCGCCTCATCGGCGCCTCTGATGAGGGACACCAATGGTCTAATCTACGCTATCAACACCCCATATTTTTTTACACTCTTATTGTATCACATCGTGTGGAGTTTGTCAAGAGGTTTCTTCAAATTTTATCTAGAATATTTTTTTGAAGTGTTCGGAGTGCCCTTGTATCTCCGCTTTTTGAGGTTCTTTCGTAAAAGACTCTAGTCTCTCCCTCTTGACAATTACATTGTACCACACTTTGTGGAGTTTGTCAAGAGGTTTTCAAAAGTTTTTTTTGAAATTTCAGCAACCATCTTCTTATTTTGCTTATTTCGCATTACAGTTTCCTTGCGATTAGGCAATTATCACTTCCCTGTCGTGGTTCCTCTTGACAATTATTATTATACTCTCTTTTTCCAAAAAGTCAATAGTTTTTATTTGTTAACTTTTTCACAATCGACCGCCATGGCAAAACTTTAACGATTTAAAGTGGGACTTAATAAGTATCAAGTCCCATCATTTCGGCTTCTTCATCGGTATATTTGCCGAGATATTTTACTTTTTCGCCCCAAAAATACTGTGCGAGAATTTCATCAGTTTCTTGAATGTTATTGCATTGGATAAAAAACTGTTCACCGCGACAGTCACTCCATTCGCTGACAATTTCATACAAATAATTCCACATTTTTTTATTCTCTTTCTTTTTAATAATTTTATTTAGAAATTCTTCAATACGATACATTTAATTCAATATCCTCTAACATTATAGGAACACTACGCACCACATCTGAAAATATTTCTTTTTCCTTATCGCAAAAATAGGGGCAAAAACAAGAAAAAGGGCATTCGCTTTTATTTTCGTTTGTATCAATGACATTGACTGCGGTATCTTCCATTTTGTGACATTCATCATCATACAGTTTACAGATATTCCAAACTGCATCAGCGACAACCCTAAAAGTTGTGCGTTCTGTTGAGGTTAATTCATACTTTGTGATTTTTTCCATTTTTATCTTCCTTTCTTTTTCTATATTTATTATATCACAATTCTATTTAAATGTCAACCCTTAAATTAAAAATATAAAATATAAATTTAAAATTGCGTTTGCTCCGTGCATTATCAGACCATTTGCTTTTTTATCAATCGTGATGTCTTTTATCATTCCAATTATTGCAACTGTAAGGCCAAACCACGCAATCGACAAACCAAACCGCATTATAAGAATTACATTTATTAAAGTTATAACGGCTCGCAAATCATTCCATTCAAATTTGTAAGTCATTGTATCTCTCTCCTTATATTTGGTACTTTTATTATAACAAATAAATTCCAAAAGTCAATAGGAAAGTTTGTTAACTTTTTCACAAATGCCATGGCGAAACTTCACCACATTAAAGTGATGAAGTAGTTTATTTTTCAATTCTTCTTGGATAAAATCATCTTATCCCAACATTCAAGAACAGACCGTTCATTTTCCATTTTTTCTTTAAGGTATTTAAAATTTCTTTTATCAATTTTATTTTTCCACTGATAAATAGTGGTCTTTTTATAAACATCGTCGTGTAAATTGACAAGAATACTTTTTGTTTTTCCTGTTTTTTCAATAATTCCCATTGCAGACAAGGCCGACATAACAGACCCATCAATTTCAAGTTCACTGGCGTAGAAAGGTTTCTTTGCCTTCATAATTTTTGCAAGACCCATAATTGTATTTACTTCCATTATTTTAATCTCCTTTTCTTTTTGTGATTATAGTATAACAGATTTTTAGAAAAAGTCAACACTTTTTCAAAAAAAAATTTTGTTAACTTTTTCACAATTGCCATGGCGCCGCACTTCAACGATTTAAAGTGCGGAAGGCTTTAGTCCGCCCAAAGCCTTCCGTCTAAATCTGTAACTCTTTTGAAACATTCTGACATAATTTCTTTTTCAATCATTACATCGTCAAGACCTTTGTGTTCTTCTATAAAATTAATATCATCAGTCAAAAATCTGTATAAAACCTCTGCGGTGTATTTTCTGCAACCTCTTTTTGTTAAGAAGTCATTGCGATAACAAAATTCTCCATAATTTTCATCATCTTTAAAAACCGCTCTTGACATTTTCAAAGTGTCCCAAATTTCAACGCCATAAGGGAAGAAAAACCGCATTTTAGAAGTTGTTATATATCTCAAAGTTGTCTGAAGTGATTTATAATCAAATCTTGCATTGTGGGCAAAAATTTTTGTTACATTGTTTCTTTTACAACACTCAGTAAAAATTTTCTTTACTGTTAGAAATCTCGCCAATTTGCGGGAACCGTTATTTAAATCGGCTTGATATTGCGGAATCTTCTCGGCATAATAAGCACTTGACATCAAACCTTTATCAAGGAATATATCGCTTATTACATAAGAATAAGACTCATAAACAGTGCCTGTGCGGTCGGTTAATATCCAACCTAAATCGTAACACAAGGGACAATCAATATCATTTGCGGTTTCCGTATCTAATACAATAAATTTTTCCATTGGTGGAACTCCTTTCTTATTACAGTCATTATTATATACTAACCTTTTATAATTGTCAACACTTTTTTCAAAAAAACTTTGTCAACTTTTTCACAAAGTCGCGCCATGGCAGACTTTCGCGATTTAAATCGCTAAAGTTTACATAAAAAAGAAAAGGGGATTACTCCCCTTTCTTTTCGTTCCGCTTTGCGGTATCTTTGGCAATTTTCTTTGCCTTTTCTTCCGCTTTGGCTTTTGCCTTTTCTTCTTTGGCTTTTACTTCCACCGCATACGCTTCGGCTTCTGCGTAACCGTCAAACGATTCGCCCGCAGAACCTTTTGGAATTGAGATGGTGAACATTACATAACATTCATCATCACCGCACATTGCGGGGATACAGATTTTGCCATTTCCGACCTTGAGAACATCATCGCCCCGATTGGTGAGATACTCGGTGAGTTTTTTGAGTTCGGAATTGCGAAGTTCGTCCTGAATTTTTCTGTTAGTTGCCATTTTTTATAACTCCTTTCGTTTACAGTTATAGTATATCACTTTTTTTCTGTTTGTCAAGACTTTTTTTAGGAAAATTTTTTCTCTTTTTTAAATTTTCTAAATTTATTATATCATATTTTTTTAAAAAAGTCAACTTTGTTAAAATTTTAACAAAGTGCCATGGCAAAATGTCCGCGTGGTGCGGACATTTAAGCGACTCGCTCTAAAATTTCGGCTAACTTTTCGTTGATATCAACGGTTTGCGGATTGTAACTAAAACCGTGTGTCCACTTGTTGCGGACTCTTTCATCGTCATCAAAAATGATGTCATTATCGTGTGCAAATTTGCTTTTATTTACCCCATATTTGGTAATAATGATTTTATCAAAGTCAATATTGCAATTGCGGGAAAGCCATTCCTTTTTTGCATTTTCGACCGCTAAATTGTACTGTTTTTTGCCGTTTTTTGCGACCCACGAAATAATACCGATATTAATACCGAAATTCTGTAACCAATCGCAAAGATATGCGAACTTTTCCATATTTATCATCGGCTTTGCATTATCATACGGAGTGGTCTTTTCCGCTTTAATGTCTGAAAGCCAATTTTCTTCTCCGTAAAGATTTGCGATTGTTCCGTCCATATCAAACCATATCGTCATTTTATTATCTCCTTTCCTTTTCATCAATATAATATCATATATCCGTGATTTTGTCAACACTTGAACTTTGTTAACTTTTTCACAAATCGCCATGGCAAAACTTCAGTGATTTAAATCACTGAAGTCCGCACTCGGAATAAAATTTGAAAATTTTTTGCTGTAATTCTTCCCACATTTTCGCTATTTCGGCAGAATTATCATTCATAAAATCTATCGCCCACAAAGTAGCAACTTTTTCTATTTTACTATTGAAATATCGGAAATATGCTTGTTTGTTATCTTTTGATACCTTTTTGCGGTTGAAATATCTTTTTAATTCCCAATCACTGAAGTCATCAATCGTCATATGATGCCCGACCTCGTGGAACAAACTTAAAAGAAATATATCGCTATTTGCGACTGCACTATCAAGACTTGCCACATATTCACGATACCATTGGTCGTGTTTCTCACTAACAACAAACGCATAACCGATTTTCTGTTCGTATATATAATAATTAAAGTCACAATCAAGACAAAAATCAATATCTAAACCGAACTGTTCAAAGAAATTGTGTAAAGTTTCGTCTATTTCATTAGTTTTAGGAAGCATTGTGATTCTCCTTTCAGTTTCTAATTAATTATATCTTAATTTTATATAAAAGTCAATAATTGTTAAAAATTTAACAATTGCCATGGCAAACCCGTCGCGATTTAAATCGCTAAAGTAAAAAGCAAAATTAAAAGGTCGGCATTTGCCGACCTTTTGGTTTACTCTGCGAGAGTGTAAACGCTCGTTTTACGCTTGTCAACCTTGACATCGGGAGTCTTGTTGACCTTACCTTCTGCCACCAACTGGCGGAGAAGAGCGGAAGCCTTTGAAGTGGAGATTTCAAGAGCGGCACCGACTGTGCTTGCAGTGTGAACTCCCTCTGCCGCAAGGACTCCGAGTATTGCGTCCTTTATCGGCTCGTTCTCTTTCTGAGCCTTAGAAGGGGTGGAAGCTCTCTTGGCGTTGCGAGCATCGAGCTTTTCGACTGCTGCCTGAGCGAAGGATACGATTTCGTCATTCATTTCGCCGTTGATGATTGCATTGTAGAACTCACGATTTGTCATTTTATATTTCCTTTCTGTGCCTTTGGCACTTCAGCGGTTTATGGTCGCTACCCTTATTTACATATTTATTATATCAGATTTTTTTGAGTTTGTCAAGAACTTTTTTTATTTTTTTTTATTTTTTTTGTTCTTTCCTCTCTTCATCTTTCGTATTTATTATATCAGATTTTTTTTATTTTGTCAAGAGTTTTTTTTATTTTTTTTTGAATTTTTTTCGGATTTTTTTCTTTTTCTTTCCCTCTGACATTTATTAGTATATCAGATTTTTTGAAAAAGTCAACAGTTTTTTTAAAAAAAGATTGTTAAATTTTTAACAATCGCCATGGCACTTGTTAAACTTTTCACAAATATTCCCATAAAAGCCACAAGTCCGCATTTCTGCGGACTCGTGAAAAGGAGGAAAGAGAAAAGGAAATCACCAATGTACTCTTGTTAATTTTGCCCAATATTCATAATTGGGATCGCCTGTTTTTTCTGCACGCTTTGCCCAAATTTTCTCAGCGAGAGCGGCTGGCTCGTTGGTATACTGTAGGACCTGAGCTTTAGCATAATGCTTTTCAGCATCGGCATAAGTAAATTTCTCATTGATGGGGCGATAAGCGATTGAGTTGGCATATACAGCAAATGCATAAGTTGTCATTTTATATTCTCCTCAAGTTTAAAGTTTTTGGAAAGTTCTGTCCTTTTAACCTCGGCTCTTCCACTGCGGTTGCAATTGGCGCTCACTTTGTTTCTTTCCCCTTTGTGATTATAGTATAATATAATGGGGAAAGAATGTCAAGTATTTTTTTAAAAAAAAGATTGTTAAATATTTCACAAGTGCCATGGCATTTTGCCCGCGTTAAAATAACAGTGCGAGCATCAATGCAGTGGTGAAGATACCAATCAACCAACTAACAACGCGACGAGCATCAATGGGCCAATACAATGGCATATACGCCCAACCGCACAGACTACCAATTAGAACCGCTATAATGATACGAGTGAGAACCATAATCATATATTCCTTTCTTGTTCTATTATTATTATAACATAATAACTTAATTATGTCAACATTTTTATTTTTATATGTTTGTTAATTTTTTAACAAGTGCCATGGCAAAACTAAAAGCACTCAAGCGAGTGCTTTAAGTGTTGATATTATTTCTTTTTCACTGTATGCAGTGCCTGTCCACGATTCACGATTTGGCCTTTCATCATCAAAGAGGATTGCGTTATCGCTTGCATACTTGTGTTTTGGAGTGCCGTAGTCAATGATGTGTACTTCATTCCACCGGACCGAAGGAAGATGCTTGTTTAACCACTTTATCTTTGCGTCTGCAATTTCGGCATTGAATTGACTATTGCCATTTTTTGCGGTCCAACTAATTATTCCGATTGTGTGTCCCTGATTCTGAATTTTATTCAAAAGGCGGGCGAGATGCGAAAGATTCAAAAGGGCTTTGGCCTCTTTATAAGGCCGGGTATTCTGAGCTTGAAGGTCTGCTAGCCAATTAGGGCGGCCGTAGAAGTCGGCTATTGTTCCGTCCATATCAAAGTAAATTTTCATTGTTCTATCTCCTTTCGGAGTGGCTCAGAGGTTTTCCTCGAGCCACTTTATCATTTTTCCGGTTGTCGCTTTGAATCTGATTATCTGTCTTGCTTCTTCGTAGTAGCCAAACTGTCTGACGAATCTTTCAAACTCAGGGCGATTCATATTGTAGATTGTTACCGTGTTGTCTATGATTACCGTCCAGTCCCAGTTGTTGCTTGCGGTGTGTGCGAAGTAGTTGCGGAAGATTGTCTCAAAGCTGTTGCCGATTACTACCTGAGTGAGAGCGGCTTTGCTGCTCTTGACGCTGGTGTGCGTCTCTTCGATATCCGAGCCCTTGTCGAACGGTGTGTTGCCGTCTTTCTCAGGTGCGAGCCCTTTGCTGGCTTTGTTGGCAATTTCGGCGAAGTCCCCGCCGTTGATCCATTTTTCGCCGTCCAGGCTGTACTTTACACGGGAACGGTTCGGCTCGTAAAAGTATCTGATATTGATTTCCGAAGTTGTCTTTGTCATTGGGTTTTCCTCCTTACCTTTTGTGATTATAATATATCATATCTGAACCGCCATGTCAACCCTTTTTTTAAAAATTTCTTTGTTAAGTTTTTAACAATCTTCAAGAGTTAGTTTCCTCTAACCCCGGCCTATTTTATGAAACCGATACGGATAGCAAAAAAAGACCGCCTTAACGGGAAGACAGTCGTTTTTTACAAATTTTAACTCGGTACTGATTTAATTCTTTAGCGTACTAGCGCAGCACCGGGGTAGCATTTTAGGTAATTAGCACTTTAATTCGCTAAAGTGCGGGGCGCCTGGTACATTAGCCTCACAAAATAAAATTTTCAGCCTCACAAATTAAAAATTTCAATCACAAATTGAATTTTCCAATCACAAATTAAAATAAAGAATACTCCTATAAATTGGTCGTTGTCATCTAAAAATCAAACTAAAAATTAATACGATGCCCAATAGCCGCATATTGTGTAGCATTATAACTAGTTGGAGTAAATGGTTCAGGTGACATCCAATATTTAACAAATTCTGGATTAGGACGTTCATCACCACCAACACCAATTGTGGGGTTAAAATCTTTGTTCCCCATAGTTGCTGCAGGACCACTGCCGCGATAACTGGTTAAGTTATATTCCAATAACACACTGCCGGGCACTAAGTATTGCCCACCAATAAGGAAAAATTGATTGCCCGCACCCGGTTTATCAATATCTGCCATACTAGTATTTTCAAACGATAAACGTAATAATTGTTGTCCATAATTCGCGGCCACATATTTGGCAATATCTCCAAAACTATTTGCATATGGAGCATTTAAGTTAAAAGAAGCATTAATTATTGACTGATTTTCACCATCATTCATAGTTAATGAACTACCAAGAAGCGCAGTATTATATGTGCGGTGCTAGTTCTATTCTGCAAAGTTTTTACTCTGAATTCCGAAAATTTTACCACCTAAATTTATTAATACGTCAATTGGATGCTCGTATCCTCCTTCCATGCGATGACTACCAAAGACTTGTGCCATAAATGAATTTTCCTTATTAGTGCCTCCAGCTTCATACAGCATGTGAGCAATGACACTACCAGCAATTTCACCAATAGCACCTTTAACACCTTTTCTGTAGTTAGCACCTTTTTGAAAAAAACTAGCATCACTTTTAATAGTTGCATCAAAATATTCTTTAAATAGTTGGGCTACTCGTCCATTTGGAGAATTCATAGATGAAATAAAAGCATTACGTATTTCCGTATTTGCCCTACGAAGTTCCGCATCAACATTAATACCCATTGCTTTCATTTCTTCATAGACCGTAGAAGTTAAATCCCAAGGAAAATTAGCCTACTGAAAAAACATATTAAATAATCGAGTTTGTGTAGTAGGTGTATCACCTTGTGGAGAAATTGTTAATGCACCTTCCTATAATACTTGCTAAAACATTTTTTCAAGGTCAGCTCTGGTTTTTAAACCAGTCATTTTTAAATTTTGAAAATGTTTCCAATCTGGGTACATTTTAAAAGTTAATTTAGACCCAGGCTCACATTCACCATCAATACTAAGAAAGTCTCCACTAACATCGATGCTATCTAATGCATCGGCTAAAAGCCCTCGTATTTGCTCGGTGCTCTATTTTGCATCTGCAAAATTAAAAGTAATTGTAATTGGTATGTTCATATCAAATTGATTATTAGTACTCCAGGATATGTTGTTAATAATAGTATCTAAATTCTTACCAGAAGTTCCAACCTTCTCAGTACAGTTACGCAGTAATTTTAAATCTTCAAAATCATAGTCTTTTAATGCTTTAAATTGAGCAATTAATTCATGAATATCATTAACTCCCATTGCATTATAAAAGGCTTTTTCACGTTCACGCATGTTTTGAATAATCATTATATTTTTATGTATTTCCCAAGTACCATTTAGCCCTTTCGGCAAATATTCAGTATTAGTATATAACCAGCCCATAATATCACCCCGCTTAATATACTATAGTTAAGTAGCAAAAATCCCACTCTACTATTTTATAATGGGAATTTTGACTTTGCCGCATTTTTGTGGTATAATAGTGTTGTGGATGGGGAGGTAACACTATGTGAGCCACACCCATTGACATAAAAGATTACAATACTTTACTAGGAGGTCCTCGCGTTGGATGCTTCGCATCCAAAGCTCGGGAATGCGCGCGAATGGCAACACCACGTTTGCGGTTGGACTGGTCGCTGAATACGGCCGCCGAACGCACTGAATTTGTAAATAAATATATAGAATCGGTTGATTTCCAATTTAACGAAGAAGAGCTGGAAATGCTGGGAAGCTATGTCTTGTGGGCGAAGCCATCTTCCGCGGAAGAAGAACGACTAAACGAGGAATTCCCCGTTGAAATTAAAAGCGCACATAACACATGGTCTAAAAACGCTGACCAAAGCATTGAACAGATTCTGGAAACTCCGTCCACTGAACGCAATTTTATTGATTTATCAGTGCCGCTTCGCAAGAAAAAGGAACGGTTTGACCGCGCTAAAGCACGTCAAGAGGCTCCGCCGCACATTCTGGAAGTGTTAGAGGATTTATGGCGGCAGATCGACTACATAGACCTGCAAATTAGATATTATGATTTGCGGCACGGACGCACCACCAAGGAACCGCCCGAACACCTAGTTGATAGATTTGATGAGCCTACTATTGCGAAGATTAAGGAAAAGTCAGAATCAATGCCGCAGTATTAGTATTTACATCTGCGGCACTTAATTGTAGAACTGCGGCGTGAACAATACACTTTGCGGGACTTCTATAAACCGATTATACAACGGGAGACGCCGCCCTTAATGGAAGAACCCACTTCAATTGAATTCGGTGCCGAAGTGGACGTGCTGCCGCTTGGCCTGTGTGACGACCGCAAAATAGCGGGGCTAATATTCCGGGACGAGCAAAAACTGCTGCCCCGCAACTACTCCCAACAAGAACTGCGGCTTATTTCCGACTATCTGTGGCGTGAATCTGAGGATGCTCCACTTATATATGATTTTAGAGAGTTAGAGCATGTGTATCAAACCCTTTTAAGTATTAACTAGTTTGATGATGATGATCCTATTATTGTCACACTTAGATATTATATTAAGTTAGCTAATCTAAGTGAAATACATAATAAAATATTGGAACTGAAATTACACAGGTACTTAAACCAAACTATTGCCGATGTTATTAATGGTGAGTTTGGAAAGACTTATACCGCCAACTATATTAGTACAATCTTTCGTTAGAAAATTATCCCACGTATTAATGCGGCGGCTCAATATCACTATGATATTGTAAGCAATTTGTTCTTTGAGGAAAACTTCCATACTTGCAATAAATGCGGGCGAACTTTATTATTGTCACCATACAATTTCATCCGCAAAAGTTAGAGTTCTACTGGATATATGGGCACTTGTAAACAATGCGATAAAGAAAATCGCAAACGCAAAAAACTCACCATGTTAGATTAAGGGGTGATTATTATTAATAGAAGAGATAAAATAGATTAGACCTATCAGTTTATTGTTGAAGTTGGAAAACTGACTGATATTGAATTTATGGGTTTATGTAAACTGTTAAAAGTTGATGTAGTGAAAGACGAAGAGGTGCGGCCGCCCGCTGATGGCGAGGACAATAAGACAAAACATACGCCCCGTCCTTTTGAAGATATAATTGTTGATATTATTGATTCTTTTGCGGCGAAACCTCGTAAGTTTCGTAAGCAACTTTATAAACTTGTGGTTGATTCAAATAAAAAGCGTATTTCACGCGAAGAATCACGTGCGACCGCACATGAAATTGCGGCAGCGTATGGTTTGACGGAGGAAAGCGCCAATGATACCAAAGAATTATAAGTTTACTAAACGCACCTTTGTATATAAAACTTGCGTCAAATGTGGAAAACAATTTGATGCAAGTAATTTTATAAAAGTGCAATCTCCGCTTTATCCTGATGGATATTCTAATTGGTGTAATAGTTGCATTGATGAGTATCTTGCGGAGAATGAATACAATTGGCAAGAAGTAGATAGGGTTTGCCGCACTTTAGACATACCTTATGTGCCCGCAGAGTATGAACGACTCTGCGGTTTAGCGGCCGATCGTAAAAGCGGATTTATGACTTACTCCCAAGTTTTTTTACAATCAGAGTATAATGGTTTAGACTGGGGGGACTATTTCCGCAAATTTAAAGAACTGCGTGAGACCGGCAATCTTGAAGATGAACTTCCTGAAATCCGCGAAGAACGTATAAATAAACTGCGTGAAAAATGGGGAGGAAATTATGACGAAGAAGAACTCAACCAATTAGAATAGCTTTACGGAGGTATCCTAGCGAGTCAAAACGTGGCTGGCGCGATGCAAATAGATTAGGCGAAGAAAATATGTAAGATTTCATTGGAAATTGATTCTCGTATCCGTGAAGGTGTAGATTTTGATAAAATGCTGGCTTCATATGATAAGTTAGTCAAGACAGCAGAATTCACTCCAAAGAACGCAAAAAACGCTTCAGACTTCGACTCAACCGGAGAGTTGTGCCGCTGGTTAGAAAAGCGTGGATGGGTGAATCGGTTCTACGACAACGTAACCCGCGATATAGTAGATGAAACTATAAAAAACATTCAGAACTACAATCAGCGCTTATATACTAATGAAGGCAATATAGCTGAAGAAATAACACGCCGCGTAGAAGCACTTAAATCCATAGAAGAAGCTTCAAACACTTATACCGATTTTGATTCAGAATTTGACCGCGATGCATATGAAGTAGATGGATACCAAGATTTAATAAACGATGATTTTGACCCGGGAGGTGACTTTAAAAATGGAGTATGAGTCACTGCCGCTGGTTCGTTATAAAGATAATAACATTTACTAGCAAGGGGTTTAGCGGTATTACCGCGATGGCGTAGAAGTAGAAAAGGGCGTCGTTCTTACTGAAGAGTATCTCTGCGAGCATGAAAACTTGTTTAAACAATATTTAGAGTTTTTTACCGCTTATCCTGACTTGTATCTTGACTTAATTAAGCCTAAAGATGAGAACTTTCAATTGTTCTTTTACTAGCGCATTGTCATACGTGCGCTCATGCGGTTTAAAGATATATATATAACTGCTCCTCGTGCTTTTTCAAAATCATTTATTACCATTCTTGGAATGATATTACAATGTATTTTCATGCCCGGTACTAAACGATTTATATGCGCGCCAAAGAAAGGACAGTCGGCGCAAATCGCAAAAGAAAAAATCACCGAAATTTACACTCACTGGCCTTTAATTCGTAAAGAAATAGTTGGTTCTGAAATTGATGATACCCCTGGTAATTTCGGGAAAGACTATGTTACTCTTAAATTTAAGAATGGATCACAGTTTGACGTTGTTGCGCCGCTGGACAGTACTCGTGGTGGACGTCGGCAAGGCGGCCTCATAGATGAGGTGCGCGATCACGATGAACAACCGCTAAACGAAATAGTCTTGCCGCTCCTTAATGTATCACGTTATCTCCCCAATGGAGAGATTAATCAATATGAACCCAATTAGCAAACTGTTTTTTGTACTTCTGCGGGCAGTAAGATGTCATATGCATATGACAAACTCATGGATGTATTTGAGCAAGCAATAATTGATCCTTCTACGGCTTTTGCCTTTGGCTGTGATTATCGTATTCCTATGATGCACGGCTTGTTAGATAAAAACTTTGTTAACAAGCTCAAAATGTCACCATCTTATGACCCCGAGACGTTTGCGGCTGAATATATGAGCTATTGGCTTGGTACCAACGAAGACTCTTGGTTTAGTTTTGATAAACTTTCGCGGCATCGCTACTTAAAAAACCCAGAGTGGAAAGCAAAGACAATGCCCGGCTCTGAAATGTTCTATTTACTTAGCGTTGACGTTGGCCGTTTACATGACCAAACAGTAGTAACCGTTCATCGTGTTAATATACGGCAGAATAAATTCCATAC